>JAEIGA010018045.1_pt1 | contig 10750 bp, 7 predicted proteins | sample 9270691 | NCBI WGS metagenome assembly JAEIGA01 (sample SAMN17057246, study PRJNA624740) | gut metagenome | biome: biome; isolation source: fecal sample | host: Bos grunniens | place: China: Xizang | collected 2019 | reverse complement strand
GATCGCCTATGCCAAAGACAAGGATGAAGCTGTGGTCCAGGTCTTTTTTATCCGTGGCGGCAAGCTGATCGGAAGAGAGCATTTTTACCTGACCGGTGTGGAAAATGAGACCGGGGAGGAGATCATCGGCGCCTTCGCCGCCCAGTATTATGCTTCCGCTCCCTTTGTGCCGGCAACACTGATGACCCAGTATATGCCGGGAGACAGGGACCTGATCGAATCCTGGCTGTCGGAAAAAAGCGGTCATACGGTGCGCTTCAAGGTGCCCGTCAAAGGCCAGAAAGAGCGTCTGGTGGAACTGGCGGTCCAGAACGCCCAGATCGTTCTGACCAAGGACCGGGAACGGATCAAGATGGAGGAAGCCAGGACCGTCGGCGCGGTGCGCCAGCTCTCGGAGATGCTGGGCATTGCCCAGGGCATTGTCCGGATGGAGGCCTTTGATATCTCAAATATCAGCGGCGTATTGTCTGTCGGTTCCATGATCGTTTATGAGAATGGCAGGCCAAAGCGCAATGCCTACCGCAAGTTCAGGATCAGGACCGTGACGGGACCGGATGACTATGCGTCGATGGAAGAAGTGCTGACCCGAAGGTTTTCTCATGGCCTGACAGAAATGCAGGCGGATGAGGAAGTCATGACTTCTTTAAGCGGCCGCGGCTTTTCCGATTTTCCGGATGTGCTGATGATGGACGGCGGGCGCGGCCAGGTCAATGTGGCCCTGCGCGTCCTTGAAAAGCTGGGCCTTGACATCCCGGTCTGCGGCATGGTCAAGGATGACCATCACCGGACCCGCGGCCTGTATTATCAGAATCAGGAGCTTCCCATCGATATGCATTCCGAGCTTTTCAAGCTGATCACCCGGATGCAGGATGAAGCCCACCGTTTTGCCATTGAATACCACCGCCAGCTGCGCAGCAAGACCCAGGTAAAATCGCTGCTGGATGATATTCCCGGCATCGGTCCGGCCAGGCGGAAGGCTCTCATGCGGCATTTCGGAGATATCGAAAAGATCAGGCAGGCCGGCGAGGAGGAACTGGCCCAGGCAGAAGCCATGAACGCCAGGAGCGCCCGGGCGGTCTGGGAGTTTTTTCATCCCTCCGGACAGACGCCGGATACCGATTCTTGAGATTGGCAAAAAAGCTGATCTATGTTACACTACATATGAATATGTCAGCACTTTGCGGGGGGAATTATGAAAAGTAAAAGTACGGTTGTTTACAGAGTAAAACTGAGTAAGATCATTGACAAGTTCAATCTGAAGAATCTGACGCCGGACATCGATACGAACAAGATCTATGTCGAGCAGACGGATCTGAACCGGCCGGCGCTGCAGTTTTCTGGTTATTTTGAAAATTTTGACACCAAACGTATCCAGCTGATCGGCGAGATGGAAAACGACTATCTTGAACGGCATGATGACGCCTATATCCGGGAGATGTCGACCAAGATCTTTGAGGCCGGCGTTCCCTGCATGATCTTCTGCCGGGGACTGGAAGTGGATCCGCTTTTTATCGATCTGGGCAATGAATATCAGGTTCCGGTCCTGTGGACCGAGGTGTCCACGTCATCCCTCTTGTCAGAGCTGAATCGTTTCCTGAAGATCGAACTGGCGCCGCGTGTTTCCATTCACGGCGTTCTGATGGATGTTTTCGGCGAAGGCGTGCTGATCATGGGCGAGAGCGGTATCGGTAAGAGCGAAGCGGCCCTGGAACTGGTCAAGCGCGGACACCGTCTGGTCTCTGACGATGTGGTAGAGATCAAGAAGACGAATGAAGATGAGCTGATCGGGTCGGCCCCGGAGCTTACCCGGTATTTTATCGAACTGCGCGGTATCGGCATCGTTGATGTCAAGACCCTGTACGGCGTACAGAGCGTCTGTGAGACCCGGCCCATCAACCTGATCATCAAGCTGGAGGAGTGGGACAGAGAGCGTGAGTACGACCGCCTTGGCCTGGAGGACCAGTATGAGGAGATCCTGGGCAACAAGATCATCTGTCATTCGATCCCCATCCGGCCGGGCCGGAACCTGGCCATCATCGTTGAGGCTGCGGCCATCAACAACCGGCAGAAGCAGATGGGCTACAATGCCGCCCATGAGCTTTACAGGCGTGTCACATCAAATATGAACAGGAAGAATACGGACGACTGACAGATAAAGGAGATGGATACAAGATGAAGCCCTATTGTTTTGGTGTGGATCTGGGTGGTACAACGGTTAAACTCGGCTTGCTGAAAACAGACGGCGTTCTGCTTGAAAAATGGGAGATCCCGACGAGAACGGAGAATAAAGGCGCCGCCATCATTCCGGATATCGGCGGGCAGATCATCCTGAAGATGCAGGAACGTTCCCTGACTGCAGATGATATCCAGGGAATCGGCATCGGCGTGCCGGGACCGGTACTGAATGAAAGCATCGTCAACCGCTGCGTCAATCTCGGCTGGGACGTCGTCAATGTTGCCGACGAACTTGAGAGCCTTACCCATCTGCCGGTGACTGCGGCCAATGACGCGGATGTCGCGGCCCTGGGCGAGCAGTGGATCGGGGGCGGCAAGGACTATGAAAATATTGTCATGATCACTCTGGGCACCGGCGTTGGCGGCGGCATCATTATGGATGGCAGGATCGTGGCCGGCAGAAACGGGTCGGCCGGCGAGATCGGCCATATGAATGTCGTGGATCCGGAGGATACGGACGGTCCCTGCCGCTGCGGCAGAGTCGGCTGTCTGGAGACAGCAGGGTCAGCCACCGGCCTGGTCAGGCTGGCAGGCAAGAAACTGCGGGAGACCACGATCCCAAGCGTTCTCAGACAGATGGCAGCGCCGTCGGCCAAGGATATCCTGGATGCAGCCAAGGCAGGGGATGAACTTGCAGTGATGATCGCCGACAAGATGATGACCAGTCTTGCAAAGGCGGCTGCCGAGATCGCGGTGGTTTTTGATCCGGAGGTCTTTGTGATCGGGGGCGGCGTTTCCAGAGCCGGCGATTTCCTGACCGAGGGGATCAGCGAGCGCTATCGCCAGATCGCGTTTTACGCAGTCAAAAACACGCCTTTCGTACTGGCCAGGCTTGGCAATGATGCAGGAATCATCGGCGCAGCGGCTATGATCTGCAAAAAAGGATGATAGATAATATGATAGATTTTTATGAAGCATTGGTTCAGGCTGCCGGAGCGGCCGGGGTCAGGAAGGATGCGCCCATGTCGGAGTATACAACTTTCAGGATCGGCGGACCGGCAGATTACCTGGTGACCCCTGAAGACGTGGCAGCCCTTAAGGCAGGCCTTGAGGTCTGCAGAGCGTATGATGTGCCTTATTATATCATCGGCAACGGCAGCAATCTGCTGGTCGGTGACGATGGCTGGCGCGGGGTGATTTTTCGCCTGTGCAGGACCATGGAGGACATTTCTTTTGAAAGCTCCGCGGACAGACTGACAGTGAAGGCCGGCGCAGGCTGCATGCTCAGCCGGGCGGCCAGAGAGGTCTCCCAGCAGGGCTATACCGGTTTTGAATTTGCCACCGGCATCCCGGGCTCCCTGGGCGGAGGCATCGCGATGAACGCCGGCGCCTACGGCGGCGAGATCGTGGATGTGATCGACAGCGTCCGGGTCATGGACGCCGGCGGACAGATCATGACCCTGAAAAAAGACCAGATGGAGATGCGCTACCGCGGCAGCAGGATGCTGGATGAGGGGCTGATCATTCTGGATGCAGTCTTTAACTTTGAGAAGGGCGACGCCGGGAAGATCATGGCCCGGGTGGATGAGCTGACGGCTCAGCGCCGGGAAAAACAGCCCATCGAGTATCCAAGCGCGGGCAGCACTTTCAAACGGCCCGAGGGCTATTTCGCGGGCAAGCTGATCCAGGACTGCGGCCTGAAGGGATTTCATGTGGGCGACGCCATGGTATCGGAGAAACACAGCGGCTTTGTGATCAATACCGGTCATGCCAGCGCAAAGGATGTGACAGACCTGATCGCCCATGTGCAGAAATGTGTGATGGACCGCTTCGGCGTGGCGCTGGAGCCGGAGATCCGGATGATCGGCAGCTTCAGATAACGGAGGAGAAAGCGTAGGATGCGTCTTGTAATTGTGACCGGCATGTCCGGCGCCGGGAAGAGCTCGGTGCTTCGGATGCTGGAGGATGAAGGCTTTTTCTGTGTGGACAATCTGCCGGTGCCTATGCTGCCGAAGCTGGCGGAGATGAGCTGGCATGAGGAAAACATGATGTCGAAGGTGGCCCTGGGCATCGATATCAGAAGCCGCAAGCACCTGCACCTTCTGGAGCAGATGCTTAATGACCTGAAGAAGTCCGGCTATGCCTATGAGATCCTGTTCCTTGACTGCAGCGATGCGGTCCTGATCAAACGGTACAAGGAGACCCGCCGCAGCCATCCGTTGGGACGGAGCCGCCGCATTGACGAGGCGATCGCCGCTGAGCGGTCGCAGATGACATTTTTGAAGGAACAGGCCGACTATATCATAGATACCAGCACCCTGCTTGTCAGAGACCTGAAGCAGGAGATCGGCAAGATATTTGTAGAAGGCAGGACCTTCGGGAATTTTTATATTACGATCGTTTCCTTTGGCTTTAAGTACGGTATTCCGGCGGATGCGGACCTGGTGTTTGATGTGCGCTTCCTGCCTAATCCCTACTATGTGGATAACTTAAGGCCTCAGACTGGCAATGACGCCCCGGTCTACGATTATGTCATGGCCTCAGATAAGGCAGGGATCTTTCTTGAAAAGCTCTATGATATGGTGGCTTTCCTGATCCCGGAATACATCAAGGAAGGCAAAAACCAGCTGGTGATCGGCATCGGCTGTACCGGCGGCAGACACCGGTCGGTAACGATCGCCAACGCCCTCTATAAGCGCCTTGCAGGCATGGAATACGGCGTCAAGACACAGCACAGGGATATTTCGCATGACGCGGCAAGAAAAGGAAAACTGGAGAAATAAGCGATGTCCTATGCATCAAAGGTAAAGGAAGAACTGGCCGGAAAGATCAGCGACGCAAGGCACTGCAATATCGCTGAGCTGTCAGCAATCATCAGTCTCTGCGGCCATCGCGTTCCGGTGGATGACGGTCATCTTCTGGAAATTCACACGGAAAATGTGACGAGCGCAAGAAAATACTTTACATTGCTCAAAAAAACATTTAATATAAGTATTGGTATTTCTGCGAGGCAGAACGCAGCGCTTAAGAAAAACCGTGTGCATATCCTGACGGTCGAAGACAGGCAGGATGTGGACAGGGTCCTTGGTGCCTGTGGTCTGATGGGGACGGATCTGAGTCTTTCGGATCCGCTCGTGATCCGCCGGGACTGCTGCAAGCGTGCCTATATTCGCGGTGCGTTCCTTGCTGCCGGGTCTATCAGTGATCCGGTCAGGACCTATCACTTCGAGATCGTGTGCGCAAACGAAGAAAAAGCCCGGCAGATACAGACGGTGATGGATACTTATGATATCGGCGCGAAAGTGATCATGCGCCGCAATCATGCCGTCGTCTATGTAAAGGACGGATCGAAAGTGATCGATCTGCTGAATATTATGGGTGCGCACCAGGCTCTGATGGGGATGGAGAATATCCGGATTGTTAAAGAGATGCGCAACCAGGTCAACCGGAAGCTGAACTGTGAGATGGCCAATATAGGCAAGACCGTCGCGGCTTCCATGAAACAGGTTGAAGATATCCAGCTGATCATGCAGCATCCTGCATTTGTGCAGCTGCCCCAGCCGCTGAAGGAGATCGCGCAGCTGCGGGTAGAGAACCAGGAGGCATCCCTTGCTGAACTGGGGAAGATGCTCGATAAGCCTGTCGGCCGCTCCGGCGTAAACCATCGACTCAAAAAACTCAGCAGTATTGCAGACGAGATCCGACTGCAAGGCAGTGCTGAAACGCGTGGCAAGTCTGAAAAGGAAGGTAATTGACATGATAGCCAAAAACATTACGATCAATATCCCGGAAAATACTGCCAATCATCCGGCAGCATTGCTTGTCCAGCTTGCCTGCCAGTATGACAGCAGCGTCTACGTTGAAGCAGGTGACAAGAAGTTCAATGCAAAAAGCATCATGGGAATGATGAGCCTGGATATTCATCAGGGGGGCGAAGTTACAGTCGTTGCCAGAGGCGGCGATGAAACTGAAGCAATGCAGAGAATTGAAGCATATCTGACTACAGGTCATTAAGAAGAAACGCCTGCTCGCCGTATAGAGCGGGCTTTTCTTTTACATCAATACAGGGGTGGCATATGGCATTTACTCATTTACATGTTCATACAGAGTACAGTCTCCTGGACGGGTCCAATAAGATCAAGGAGCTGATCGCCCGGACCAAAGAGCTTGGAATGGACAGCGTGGCGATCACGGACCACGGCGTCATGTACGGCGTGATCGATTTCTATAAAGAAGCTTTAAAGCAGGGTATTCACCCGGTGATCGGCTGTGAGGTCTACGTGGCCCCGGGATCCCGTTTTGACAAAACCGGCAAAGAGGGGGCCGGCCGCTATAACCATCTGGTACTTCTGGCGGAGAATGACGAGGGTTATCATAACCTGATGAAGATCGTCTCCCGGGGATTCACGGAAGGCTTTTATTATAAGCCCCGTGTGGACAAGGAAGTGCTCAGGACCTATCATCAGGGGATCATTGCGCTGAGCGCCTGCCTGGCAGGCGAGGTGTCAAACGCCCTGAAGGACGGCCGTTACCAGACAGCCCTGGCAGCAGCCATGGACCTGGAAGATATTTTCGGCAAGGGCAATTTTTTCCTGGAGCTCCAGGATCACGGCATCCCGGAACAGAAGACTGTCAATCAGGGGATGCTCAGACTCAGCCAGGAGACAGGTATTCCCCTGGTGGCGACCAATGATATCCATTACACCTACGCGGAGGATGCCGCGGCCCACGACGTTCTGCTGTGCATCCAGACCGGGAAAAAGGTTTCAGATACGGACCGTATGCGCTACGAGGGCGGCCAGTACTATGTCAAGTCTCCGGAGGAGATGGCGGCCCTGTTTCCCTATGCCCGTCAGGCCCTTGAAAACACCCATGAGATCGCCATGCGATGCAATGTCAATATCGAATTCGGTCATTACAAGCTGCCTCATTTCCCGGTTCCCGAAGGCTACGATTCCTGGGGCTATTTAAACAAGCTGGTCTGGGACGGCTTCGCGGAGCGTTATCCGGAAGGCACTCAGGAATTAAAGGACCGGGTAGAATATGAACTGAATACCATCAAAACCATGGGCTTTGTGGATTATTTCCTTATCGTCTGGGATTTCATCCATTTTGCCAAAACCCATGATATCATGGTCGGCCCGGGCAGAGGCTCGGCCGCCGGCAGTATCGTATCCTACTGCCTGGATATCACCACCCTGGACCCGGTACGCTATCAGCTGCTCTTTGAGCGTTTCCTGAATCCCAACCGTGTGACCATGCCTGATATCGACGTGGATTTCTGCTATGAACGCCGCCAGGAGGTCATTGATTACGTCGTCCGCAAGTACGGCAAGGAAAAGGTGGTCCAGATCGTGACCTTCGGTACCATGGCCGCCAGAGGCGTGATCCGCGATGTCGGACGGGCCCTGGACCTCCCTTACGCCCTGTGCGACAGTGTGGCCAAGATGATCCCCATGGTCCTGGGCGTGACCATCAAGAGCGCTCTGAAGGCAAACCCGGAACTTAAGAAGCTCTATAACCAGGATGAACAGATCCATGAGCTGATCGATATGTCCATGCGACTTGAAGGCCTGCCCCGGCATACCTCCATGCATGCCGCCGGCGTCGTCATCAGCCCGGAGGCTGTGGATGAGTTTGTGCCGCTTTCCAGAGGCTCTGAAGAGACGATCACGACCCAGTATACCATGACGACCCTGGAGGAGCTGGGCCTGCTGAAAATGGACTTCCTGGGCCTGCGTACGCTGACGGTCATCCAGAATGCCTTCCGCCTGATCAACCGTCAGGGGGGAGCCCAGGTGACCATGGACCAGATCGATTATGATGACCAGAAGGTCTTCGACATGATCGGTACCGGCAGGACAGAGGGTATCTTCCAGATTGAAAGTTCGGGGATGAAGAGCTTCATGAAGGAGCTTAAGCCCCACAGCCTGGAGGACCTGATCGCAGGCATATCTCTTTACCGGCCGGGTCCCATGGACTTTATCCCCCGCTATATCAAAGGCAAGAACCATCCGGATGGCATCGTCTATGACGTGCCCCAGCTGGAGGAGATCCTGGAGCCGACCTACGGCTGTATCGTCTACCAGGAGCAGGTCATGCAGATCGTCATGCGGCTGGCCGGTTATGATCTGGGCCGAAGCGACCTGGTACGCCGTGCCATGTCCAAGAAAAAAGAAGACGTCATGGCCAAGGAACGGCAGTATTTCGTTTACGGCAATGAAGAACTTCATGTGCCGGGCTGTATCGCCAATGGGATCGATGAGGCCCACGCCAACAAGATCTTCGACGAGATGACAGACTTTGCCAAATATGCCTTTAATAAATCCCATGCAGCGGCTTATTCGGTGGTCACCTTCCAGACCGCCTGGCTGAAATATTATTATCCGGTGGAATTTATGGCGGCCCTGATGACATCGGTGCTTGACAACTCCACCAAGGTGGCGGAGTATATCATGACCTGCAGGCAGCTGGGCATCACTATCGATCCGCCGAATGTCAATGCGGGGATCAGCGGTTTCTCCGTTAGCGACGGAAAGATCCTGTACGGCCTTTCAGCCATCAAGGGGGTCGGCCGGCCGGTGGTCGCTGCCCTCGTCAGAGAACGTGAGGCCAGGGGCCCCTTCCTCAGCCTGAAGGATTTTATCGACCGGTGCGACAGCGGCGAGGTCAACAAAAGGGTGGTTGAAAACTTTATCAAAGCCGGCGCCTTCGACTGTTTCGGAAAGACCCGGCGCCAGCAGATGATGGTCTACACCCAGCTGATGGACCAGGCGGCCCTGGACCGGAAGAAAAATATCAGCGGCCAGATGACCCTCTTTGATTTCATGAGTGAAGAAGAAAAGACCCGCTATGAGATCACCTATCCGGAGGTCGGAGAGTTTGAAAAACCCCTGCTTCTGGCCTTTGAAAAGGAAGAACTGGGCGTCTATGTCAGCGGTCATCCCCTGGATGAGGATGAAACCCTCTGGCGCAGTACGGTCACGGCCATGACATCAGACTTTATGGTCGATGACGAGACCGGCCAGCCCAGAGTGAAGGACCAGGCAAAGGTGACGATCGGCGGCATGGTTTCCGGTCTGACGGTCAAAGCCACCAAGACTCAGCGGCTGATGGCCTTTGTGACTCTGGAGGATCTGGTGGGAACGGTGGAGGTCATCGTTTTCCCGAATGACTACGAACGTCATCAGAACCAGCTGCAGGAAGACCGGAAGGTCTTCGTCCAGGGTCGGGTATCCGCCTCCGAAGACCAGCAGGCCAAGCTGATCGCCGAACGGATCACGCCCTTTGAGGAAATGCCGAAGGAGGTATGGCTGCAGTTTGAGACCCTGGATGCCTACAAGGCAATGCAGGATCAGCTGACGTCATATCTGCGGCTGCATCCGGGCAGGGACAGCATTTTTGTATTTATCAAAGCCGACAGGATCTTCAAGAAGCTTCCGGCTTCATCCGCCATCAGCGGTGATCAGGAGACCCTGCAGGGACTGAAGGCCATACTGGGTGATGAAAACGTAAAAGTTCGGAGCGCAGGCTTGAAAAGGCGTTGAACATAGTTTAGAATAATTACAGCTGACGGCAGGGGACTTTCCTTAAGCCGGAGCATTCCTGAAGATGAGCATGAAGGAGTATCGATATGAGTGAAGGCATAAAAACGATCGGCGTACTGACCAGCGGCGGCGACGCGCCGGGTATGAATGCAGCGGTCAGGGCTGTTGTACGTACGGCAATCGCTTACGGATGCAAGGTCAAAGGGATCCAGCAGGGCTTTCTGGGCCTGATCAACGAGGAGATCATCGATCTGACGGCCGGCAGTGTTTCGGATACGATCAATAAGGGCGGTACATTTCTGTATACAGCAAGATGTCCGGAGTTCAAGAAACCGGAGATCCATCAGCGCGGTGCAGATATCTGCAGGAAGCACGGGATTGACGGCATGGTCGTCATCGGCGGCGACGGCTCTTTTAAGGGCGCTCAGTGCCTGGCCAATTGCGGCATCAACACCATCGGCGTTCCGGGGACCATCGATCTGGATATTGCCTGCACGGACTATACCATCGGTTTCGACACGGCCGTGAATACAGCGATGGAAGCCATCGACAAGGTGCGCGACACCTCCACTTCCCATGAGCGCTGCAGTATCATCGAGGTCATGGGACGGCATGCCGGCTACATTGCCCTTTGGTGCGGCATTGCCAACGGCGCTGAAGACATTCTGCTGCCTGAACTGTACAATTTCGACGAAGAAGGTCTGGTGGACCACATCATCGCAGGCCGTAAGCGCGGCAAGGCTCACCATATCATCATCAATGCCGAGGGCGTCGGCCATTCGATCAGTATGGCCAGAAGGATCGAGGCCGCAACCGGCATCGAGACCAGAGCGACCATCCTGGGGCACCTGCAGCGGGGCGGCAGCCCGACAGCCAAGGACCGTGTGATGGCGTCCATGATGGGTGCCTATGCCGTGGACGCGCTGCTGAACGGGAAAAACAACAGGATCGTGGCCTACAAGGACGGCAAATATGTCGATTTTGATATCGATGAAGCCCTGGCCATGCAGAAATCGATTGACAATTTT
>JAEIGA010018044.1_pt1 | contig 10750 bp, 8 predicted proteins | sample 9270691 | NCBI WGS metagenome assembly JAEIGA01 (sample SAMN17057246, study PRJNA624740) | gut metagenome | biome: biome; isolation source: fecal sample | host: Bos grunniens | place: China: Xizang | collected 2019 | reverse complement strand
GGCGCAGACGGCAAACATATCCCAGATATCATCCAATCCCTGCTGACTGTACGGCGAACCGATCACCGCAACACACTCCGGCGGCAGAGTTCCGGAAATCTCATCGATCGCCCAATGCGCCGCCCGAAGCAATTCACTCTGAAAAAACAGTTCTCCGCAGGAAGCACCCGTCACCGCCAAATACGGCAGAAATATCATCGCCGCTCCATTCTCTGCGGCACTTTTGCAAAGTTTGACGATCTCCTGACAATTATATTTCACATCCCCCGGAACAATCGCCGGAGTTACGGCGGCAATCCGATAAAAGCCGTGCATAAACTTCACTCCATATCTGCAATAAGATTCTTTTGTTTCCGGTCAATATACCACAGCAGAACGCTTTTATCAAGAAAAATTCCCCATAACTCTCAATATTTTTTTAAAATAGCACTTGTATTTTGGAAAATCGGCGATATATTAAACAGAGTTGTTACACAACAAACAAGTGCGTTCGTAGCTCAGTCGGTAGAGCAAGTGACTCTTAATCACTGGGTCCACGGTTCGAGCCCGTGCGAACGCACCATTTTTTTGTCTTTAAACGGAGTGATCTCGCTTTGCCGGAGCGCGCCTTGCGGCGTTCGATCCTCCAGTCATGTACGCCAGTACACTCCTGTCGGCTCTCACTTGCAAAACCCGCCCGGCTGTGCGATATCACTCCTTACAATGTTGGTTGGTGGTGCGGCGCAAAGCGCACGCACAGCAGCTGGCGCTATGCAAGGAACCCTTCGCCAGCAGCGTTGCCTTTTTAGCGAACGCACGCCGCTCGTCAGATCCGGAAAATCAGCCCATTATCATCGGCGTCGATGGTGAGGGTGGAATTCTCCGGGAGTTCGCCGGAGATCATCTTGCGGGACAACGGCGTTTCCACCAGAGTTATCACCGCGCGCTTCAGAGGACGGGCTCCGAAATCGGGGTCATATCCAGCTTCGGCGATATGATCCAGAGCCGCATCGGTGACGTTGAGGGTGATCTCCCTGTCCGCCAGCCGTTTGCCGAGAATATCCATCTGCAAAGCGACGATCTTGCGGATATCTTCCTTTGTCAAACTGTGGAAAATCAGCGTTTCGTCGATACGGTTGAGGAATTCCGGCCGGAAATGACGGCGCAGCTCCTGCATCATCATCGCCTTGAGATCGGCTTCATCATTGCGGTTTTCCAGAATCATGGTGCTGCCGATATTGCTGGTCATAATGATGATGGTGTTTTTGAAACTGACCGTCCGACCCTGCGAATCGGTGACGATGCCGTCTTCCAGGATCTGCAGCAGGATGTTGAATACATCCGGATGAGCCTTTTCGATCTCGTCAAACAGCAGCACCGAATAGGGACGGCGACGAACCGCTTCGGTCAACTGTCCGCCCTCTTCATAGCCGACATATCCCGGAGGCGCACCGATCAGCCGGGAGACGCTGAATTTTTCCATATACTCCGACATATCAATACGCACCATCGCCCGCTCATCGTCAAAGAGTTCCTGCGCCAGAGTGCGGGCAAGTTCCGTTTTTCCGACACCGGTGGGACCGAGGAAAATAAAACTGGCGATCGGACGCTTGGGATCATGCAATCCCGCCCGGGCCCGCAGAACAGCATCGGCGACGGCGGTGACCGCCTCATTCTGACCGATCAGACGGCGGTGGAGACGTTCGTCCAGATGGAGCAGTTTTTCTTTTTCGCTCTGCACCAGTTTGGTCACGGGGATGTGCGTCCAACGGCTGATGATGGCGGCGATATCCTCTTCGTCGACCTCCTCTTTGAGCAGCCGGTCGGCACTCTGATTTTTGATGGCCTCCTCCGCATCGGCGATTTTCTGCTGAAGATCGGGGATGATGCCGTGGCGCAATTCGGCGGCCTTTTCCAGATTGTACTCTCTTTCGGCACGTTCGAGTTGTCCTTTGGCGAGGTCGAGAGCTTCCCGGTAATCCCGGAGATCGGTGATCGCCTTCTTTTCATTGTCGTAGCGGGACTGCAGTTCGGCCTGACGCTCCTTGAGATCGGCGGCCTCCTGAGCGAGCAGTTCCCGGCGGCGGCAGCTTGCGGCATCTTTTTCGTTGCGCAAACTGGTAAGTTCGATCTCCAGCTGCATAAGTTTACGATTGTTTTCATCCAGTTCCACTGGACTGCTGTCGATTTCGGTGCGCAAAGCGGCGGCGGCTTCGTCGACCAGATCGATCGCCTTGTCCGGAAGGAAACGGTCCGCAACATACTTGTCCGAAAGAACGGCGGCGGCAACCAGCGCGCCATCCCGGAGTTTCACGCCGTGATGCAATTCGTAACGCTCCTTGAGACCGCGCAAAATACTGATGGTATCTTCGACGGAGGGCGGATTGACCAGCACGGATTGGAAACGACGTTCCAGAGCGGCATCTTTTTCGATATATTTGCGGTACTCATCCAGCGTGGTGGCGCCGATGCAATGCAGTTCGCCCCGCGCCAACATGGGTTTGAGCAGGTTTCCGGCATCCATGGAACCCTCGGAAGCTCCGGCGCCGACGACGGTGTGAAGTTCGTCGATAAAGAGGATGATCTTTCCTTCCGCAGAAGTGACCTCTTTCAAGACCGCTTTCAACCGTTCTTCAAATTCGCCCCGATACTTGGCTCCGGCAATAAGAGCGCCCATATCCAATGCGACCAGGCGGCGGTTTTTCAGATTTTCCGGCACATCGCCCCGGACGATCCGGCGGGCGAGTCCTTCGACGATGGCGGTTTTGCCGACGCCGGGTTCACCGATAAGCACCGGATTGTTTTTGGTCCGCCGGGAAAGGATCTGGATCATGCGGCGGATCTCATCATCCCTACCGATGACCGGGTCGAGTTTATCCTGCATCGCCATTTGAGTCAGATCCCGGGAATATTTTTCCAGAGCCTCGTAGGTGGATTCCGGGTCGGCGCTGGTGATCCGCTGATTACCCCGGATGCTCTGCAGGGCCTGCAGGACTTTATCCGCAGTAAGTCCGGATTTTTCCAACAATTCTTTGGCTTTATTTGCGGAGTTGAACATGGCAAGAAGCAGATGTTCAACGCTGATGAATTCATCTTTCATGCTTTCGGCGTGTTTGGCGGCATCGTTGAGCAGTTCGCTGAACTCCCGGGAATTGTAAAGTTCCCCGCCGGAACTTCCGGAGATCCGGGGCAGTTCATTGAGGGAACTTTGCAGAGAGTTGGCAAAAATTTCCCGGCTGATGCCGCATTTTTCGAATATGGACGGAACCAGACCGTTATCATCGGCAAGCAGAGCTGCCAGCAGATGAAGCGCACGTAATTCATTGTTGCTCAAATCGAGAGCGACCCGGCGGGCATTGAGCAGAGCCTCGCGGCTTTTGTTGGTAAGTTTGTCAATGTTCATCATTCACCTCCATTGAGTTTTGTGTTTTCACCATCGTTTACAGCATAATTTGTGCCAACATATTTTTCAAGGCGGAATGCTTGAAAAAGTGTGCCATGCAATGTATATTTATGACACGCATGGTGTGTAAAAAATACACACCCGGTATCATTAAAAGGTGAAAACGATATTATGCAGTTTTTAGAAATAACCAGCGCCCAGAATCCGTCACTCAAACATCTGGTCAAATTGCGTGACCGCCGCCCCCGGGAAAAAGAACAGCTCACTTTGCTCGAAGGCTACCGGGAACTCACCCGCGCCATCGAATACGGCATGGAGTTGACCGAAGTCTACTTCTCTCCGGAACACTTCCTCGGCTCCAACGAATACCCCCTGCTGGAATCCATCGCCGCCAAGGGCATCAAAGTCGTCCGCCTCGCCCCGCATCTGCTGGAAAAAGTCACCTACCGGGAACGCCCCGAAGGACTCCTCGCGGTCGCCAAAATGCGTAAACATGAGCTGACCGATCTTCCGGAATATGAAAATATGCTCTATCTGGTCGCCGAAACCATCGAAAAACCGGGCAATCTCGGCTCCATGCTCCGCAGCGCCGACGCTTCCGGTACCGATGCGCTGATCGTCTGCGAAAGAATGACCGACCTCTACAACCCCAATGTGATCCGGGCCAGTACCGGAGCGATCTTTTCGGTTCCGACCGCCGTCTGCGACAATCAGTCGGCGATGGACTATCTGCGCGCCAGAGGGGTGAAAATTCTGGCGGCGACTCCGCACACCGACTTCAAGTACACCGATGTCGATCTGACCCAGCCGGTTGCGGTGGTGGTCGGAGCGGAACAGACCGGACTCACCGATTTCTGGATGGATCAGGCGGATCTGAAGGTGAATATCCCGATGCTCGGCGAAATCGATTCGCTCAATGTCGCCAGTGCCGCCACTATTCTGCTCTACGAAGCCGCCCGTCAGCGCAAATTTAAAAAGCGGGAAAAATAATGAAAAAAATCCACCTTTTAGCCGTAGGAGGAACCATCGCCAGCGTGAGTTCCGATCCGCTTTCCTGTACCAATTATAAGACGGTGCTCAACGGTGAAGAGGTGCTGGCAACTCTGGGCAGAGAAAAAGTTTCCGGCATCGCCGAAGTCACAACCGAAGATATTTTGAGATTGGACAGCGCTTCACTCACTCCGGCAAATTGGCTGACCCTCGCCAAAAGAGTGAGCGAAGTTCTGGAAGATTGCGACGGCGTAGTCATCACCCACGGCACCGACACCATGGAGGAGACCGCCTATTTCCTCAATCTTTGCGTAAAAAGTTCCAAGCCGGTCATTCTGACCGGTTCCATGCGCCCGGCCTCGGCAGTAAGTTCCGATGCGGCGCTGAATATTTACAATGCCATTTGCGGTGCCGCTTCCGGGAAACTCGACAATTGCGGCGTACTTATCGCCATGAATGGCGTCTTTGTTGCCGCCCGGGATTCCCGCAAGATCCATCCGACCCGCCCCGATGCCTTCACTGCGGTGGAAATGGGCACTGTTGCCACCATCACCGACGGAAATGTCGAACTCTTTTACCGCACGGCAAAACGGCACACCGCCGACAGCAGATTTGATTGCCGTGACCTGACCGATCTCCCGGAAGTCAGGATTCTTTACGCTTACGCCGGAGCGCCGGACGACTGGTTCGATCTCTGTCTGGCGAAAGGCGCAGCCGGGATCGTCATTGCCGGAGTCGGCAACGGCAATTTGAGTTCTTCGTGGAAACGCAAGGTCGAATCGCTCAAAGGCAAAATCGCCATCGTCCGCTGTACGAGAACCAATGGGCCGGTCAATCGCAACGGTTCGCAAAATGACGATGCGATGGGGACGATCTGCGGCGGCAATCTTTCTGCGCAAAAGGCGAGGATACTGCTGATGTTCGCCCTGGCGCAGAATCTGCCGACCGGCGGGATCCAGCAAATTTTTGATGAATATTGAACTGCTGCATATTATGAAATTTTTTCCGATCTCCCGGTGGGGTTTCAATAAATTTTATCTTTTGCCGACGGCAGTTGCTATTATTGAAATTGCCATCGCCGTCGGTAAAATATCATTGCCGGATAGATTCTGTTTATATGCACAAATCATCGGAGTCACCGCGCTCTTTCTTTTGAAAGACAAGGTAGACTGGAAGCATCTGCTGATAACTTCTGTAATTCTGCTGCCGCTCAACATTGTATTGACGATCCACGCATTTTACATTTTGGGCAACGGGAACGGTTTCAATGTGGAAAATCTTTTTCATCTGCTCCAACCTGGGATGTTTTTTGAATATTTCAAAATGTCTCCTGTTTCCTGCATCATGCAGATTATGACGGCATTCATCGCCGCAATGATCCCGGCGGCAATTGCGGTCACGGCAGCAAAATCCATTCAATTCCGCAACCGGAAAATTTTGAAAACAGTAATGATCTCCGGCATCGTGCTGACGCTCTTTTCCTGTATGCCGATTTACGAAATTGGCGCAATATTCACCGAATTATACCACAGTCGCCAAAGCAGCGACCTCTCTCCTGAAACTCTGAAAAAATATGGTATAAAATCTTTTGATACCGATCCGAACGGAATCACCGCAACTGCCGGAAAAAATCTTATTTTCATAATTTTGGAGAGTACCGAAAGAAGCTATCTCGATCAGAAAATTTTTCCTGGACTCCTGCCGGAATTAACCAAATTCGCAAAAGATTCGCAAAGTTTTGATAATTTGTCGATGCCGATTCGGGCGAGTGGGACATTCCCTGCCATCTACGCCATGTTCACCGGCATGCTGATGACGCCGTCACATTTGATCCAATCGTGGAATCCGATCTATTTATGGCAGCTTGACGAAAAGTTCTCTTCCCTGCCCAAAATTCTTGCAAAAGCGGGATATTCCCAGCACTTTTTCACCGGGCATTCAGCAGACTTTGCGCTGATGGGAAACCTGATTGAATCGCAAAAATTCAACGAATTATGGTTTGGAGCCGACCACCGCAGAACCGGAAATTTCGCCGTGCATGATTCGGAAGTATTTGCCAAAGCGCAGGAAAAATTTCACGAGCTTGCGTCCGGAAACAAGCCATTCAATCTGACCTTGCTGACCTTTGACGCCCACAGCCCGGAAGGTTTTCATAAACCCGGGGAACCCATCTATGCCGGTTCCAAAGAGTTATCCGGCAATCTCTACAATGCGATGTTTGCCAGCGATCATGCGCTTGGTAAGTTTCTCCGGTCGGTAAAATCGCATCCGGCAGCAGAAAACTGCTGTATTGTGATCGTTTCCGACCATCTCTGCCACACAGGAAGCGTATCGACTCCGCTTTTGCAAAAATTTCCCCGGCGCCGGATGCTCTTTCTCATCAACAATTCAGCAAAAAAAGAGTATGATCCGGAAGTTCCCGCAATGACCTTTGATATTGCGCCGACCATATTGAGCGCTCTGGACGTCAAACACGATTATTCATTCCCGCTGGGCGAAAACCTCTACGCCCCCACCCGACCGGAACGACTGAATAACACCCCGGAACAACTGCAAACGCTGATTCGCTATATCAAATCAAAATCAATTGAATTCGACCGTTTCCCTGAAAAAATTTCCATCACGACCGGCAATTGTGTGCGGCTTTTTGCCGGGAAAAATTCAATCGTTGCCTGTGCCAGCTGGCCCAACACCGAAACATTGGGGTATTCAGTCTGGGAAATCCCGGCAAACCTCGCCATTGAACCGTCACGCTTTCGTTCTGCGGACAATTTCCGTTCATTCTGCAAATTGGTCAATACGCTCCCCGGTTACATTTTTTTCACCGGCAACAATGCGGAAGTCGCCGGATTTTACGGTTTGGACTCCGCCGACGGATACCTGCTGGGAATAATATTCAACGGTCGAAAAATAATAAAACGATCCGATTCTCCGGAAAAACTGTTTTTCAGCGCTCAGGAGACCGCCGGGATTTTGAAAAAATAGTTGACGCAGGGGCATATTTTGCTTGCGGCAAGGCGCTTTCCGTGATATATTAGAAAGTGTGTTTAACCATTATCAATCATCAGGAGAAATATACTATGGTCACCATCAAAACCAACAAAGGCAACATCAAACTCGAACTCTTTAAAGATGAAGCCCCCATCACCGTCAAAAACTTTCTTTCCTACGTCCGCAGCGGCTTTTATAAAAACACCATCTTTCACCGGGTCATCCCCGGATTTATGATCCAGGGCGGCGGCATGGATGAGAAATTTTTCCAGAAACCCACCGAAAAACCGATCAAAAACGAAGCGACCAACCAGATCTCCAATGCCCGCGGCACCATCGCCATGGCCCGTACGCAGGTGGTCGATTCTGCGACCAGTCAGTTTTTCATCAACGTTGCCGACAATGATTTCCTCGATTTCAAGGCTCCGACTGCGATGCACTACGGCTACTGCGTTTTCGGTAAAGTTGTCGAAGGCATGGAGGTCGCCGACGCCATCGTTTCCGTCCCGACCACCAGCCGCGGTATGCACCGGGATGTGCCGGTGGATAATGTCGTCATCCTCGACGTCGTTGAAGAATAATTTTTAAGTTGGAGTAAAAAAATGGCTTTTTCCGAATGCAGTTTGAAGTTCCTCGAAGCACTCCACCGCACCGCCAGCCCCACCGGCTATGAAGCGGAAGCCGCCAAAGTTTTCGGCGGCTATCTTGCCGATTGCTGCAATGTCCGTTACGATGTGCTGGGCAACACCATCGCTTCGCTCAATGAATCCGCTTCCATGCGGGTGATGCTCTGCGGCCACTACGACGAAATCGGTTTCCAGATCGTCTACATTTCCGAAGAGGGTCTGCTCTACTTCCGTCCCAACGGCGGCATCGATAAACTCAATGTCCCCTCCAGCGAAGTCGATATCATCACGCCGGCAGGCCGTGTTCCCGGCGTCATCGGCAAAAAGCCCATCCATCTGCTCAAACCCAAAGAACGTGATTGTGCGGTCGAATTGACCGATATGTGGATTGACATCGGCGCCTCCAGCCGAGCCGAAGCGGAAAAACTGGTCGCTGTCGGCGATCCGGTGGTCATGCGGGAAAACTTCCGTATGCTCAACGAAAACCGCTACATTTCCAAAGGCTGCGACGACAAAATCGGAGCCTTCATCGTCGCCGAAACCATGCGCCGTCTGGCTGAACGCAAACTCAATGTCGCCGTTTTCGGTGTCGGTTCCGTTCAGGAAGAGGTCGGTCTGCGCGGTGCCACCGTCGGCAGTTTCGGCATCGATCCGCAGGTCGGCTTTGCCATTGACGTCGGTTTCGCCACCGATCTGCCGGACATTCCCAAACGGCAGTACGGTGATGTTTCGCTGGGCAAGGGAATCATCCTCAGCAAGAGCTGCGACAACAACATCGTGCTGGGCGGTATGCTCCGCAAGATCGCCAAAGATAAAGCGATCGCCATTCAGGAAACCACCGGTCACCGTGCCACCGGCGGTACCGATACCGCTGCCATCCAGATGACCCGTGCGGGTGTCGCCACGGCGCTTTTGAGTGTCCCCAACCGCTATATGCATTCTCAGGTCGAAATGTGCGACCTCCGGGATGCCTGGGCGGCGGTGGAACTGCTGACCGAGACCATCGCCTCTTTCAAGGGTGATGAATCCTTTATTCCGGTGCGCTGACCTATGTCCAGATCCCGCATCGGCAACTATGTCAACACGGGAGGTTTCTCCCGGTTGGCAGGTCATCCCAGCGCTCCGGGAAGTTGGAAATCCAGCCGTTACTTTCTCTGCTGGAAGATCCTCTACACATTGTTTCTGGGATTGTTTTTGCTGATCGGAATATTTTTTGTCATTTTTTGAAAGGATGATCCATGGCTGAATTCAGTCGTTCGCTGGCGGCGCAGTCGGCTGCCAAATGTATTGTGGAGACTGCACAGGAACACGGTATAATCACCGGCCCCATTGCGATCTCCCCCCGCCTCGCCGAAGCGGAAAAGGAACTTATCATCACCATGCTCCGCAAAATCAGGGAAGAATATGGTGAAAATTCCGGAGAGCTGCAGAGCGACGAAGTAAGTTCGCTTTTCACCTTTGTTTTCGGTAAGGCCGCCGAAGTCGTGACCAATATGTACAACCATCAACCCGATAAATTTGAATTGACCGGGATGCTGGGCGGACAGATCCCGGTCTACGCCGACGATGCGATCACGGAAAAATTCAAAACCTCCGGATTTCCGGCGGCGTGTGCCGAAAATTACCTCAACTGGAACGAAGCCAATGCCGCCCTTATCGCCGCGACCGACCCGGTATTGCTGCTCTTTGAAGCGATCAAATGGTGCTTCCGTTTGAGCTGCAGTTACGCCGTTTCCATCGTGGAAGAAAACAAGGATATTTCAGGAGAAAATTGATCGTGGGGAGTGCCGCAGATTTCTCCGTTGCAGAACGGAAAAAATTTCAGAGAAATGCCACTTTTTCAGCGTGGTTCGGATGTGTTTCCGAACAGTTGCTGGACAGTAATTCGCTGATAATCCTCTATTTGATAACTCTGGGTGGAGATGAATCATTTTCCATGTTTTCGACCTCGCTCAGCGCACTTTGCGGAATCTTTCTGATCATTCCCTGTGCCGGATTGGCGAGCAAGATCGGATTGCGTCCATCTTACAGCCTCTCCAGTTATGCCTCCTGCGGATCATTTCTGCTGATGGCGGCAGCGCCCAGTCTGGTACCTGTCGAATACGCCAAATATCTGGTCATCGCCAGTTGTCTGGTCTTCTGCCTGATGCGTTTTCCCTATTCGGTGGCGTGGTATCCGATGCTCGACATGATACTGACTCCGGAGGAACGCGGCGGATTTTTCGGCAAAATGCGCTTCAGTTACATCCTGATCAATGCCGGATTCATCTATGTTATCGGTAAAATACTCGGTGACCAGCCGTCGATCCAGATGATGCAGCTGATCATCGCCTTTGCCGGTGTCATGTGTCTGGGGCGGAAGTTCTGCATGGACCGGATGCCGGACAATCCGGAGGTCAAGCAGAATAAACTGGAAATACGCAAAGGTTTGGGGATATCCATACGCAACACTCCGCTGGTGGGATACTCCCTTTACATCTGTTTATTCAGTACCGTCACCGCTTCGATCATGCCGCTGTCGGTGATCTACATGAAAACCCGGCTCAACTTTTCTGCAGAAACCATTATGACGATCACTTCGCTATTTATGGTGGGACAGCTCACCGGTTACGCTTTGACCGGAATCACCATGCGAAAAATGGGCAATTGTTACTTTCAGGTCATCATGCATACGATCTTTGCAATTGTGGCCGGCTGCATGATGACGATCCGTCCGGAAACGGTTTATGCTCAATATTATATGGCAATTCTGCTCTGGATG
>JAEIGA010018043.1_pt1 | contig 10750 bp, 8 predicted proteins | sample 9270691 | NCBI WGS metagenome assembly JAEIGA01 (sample SAMN17057246, study PRJNA624740) | gut metagenome | biome: biome; isolation source: fecal sample | host: Bos grunniens | place: China: Xizang | collected 2019 | reverse complement strand
AGTAAGCGCCTTCTATGGTCTGTCGCGGCATTAACACTTGTTCTCAGTGCAAATCTTGATAACCTTACATCTACAATTATGATACTTGTCTTGATGCATAGGATGATATCAAATAGACGTCATAGAGCAGTATTTGGTGCAGTGATTGTGCTTAGTGCAAATATTGGCGGTGCACTGACGGTAATTGGTGATCCTAATGGACTATTATTATGGAATATGGGGGCTGTTACTCCAAGCCATTATTCGGCATGGATGATTTTACCTTGTCTTGTAGCATGGGCTGTGCCTACAGCATTGATGTCGAGAATGTTGCCTGAGAGACTCGATTTAGAATCCTATGCCTTGCCATATCGCGGAGATGATACAAATCTTCAGTTATGGCAGCGAATACTGATGTTTTTCTTTAGTATTGCTGGACTATGGTTTATCCCTACTTTCCATAACATTACAAAACTTTCACCTTTTGTTGGCGCTTTGTGTGTGTTATCGCTGTTGTGGATAGTCAACGAGTTATTCAATAGAAAACTTATTGATTCTGGACAAATAACACAGCAGCGTCCTACTAGGTTGTTGCAGGATAGTCTAATACAGACTATGCTTTATGTAATGGGCATTATGCTCATTATGGGCATCCTTATTGAAACTGGTGTTGGACATATTGTGGGCAGACAGACTATGGCTCTCCTCGGAGATGTTTGGATTATTGCTATTGCTCCATTTATAGCAGGCATCGTTAGTCTGGTTCTTGATCCGTTTGCTAGTGCTGCAACATTCTTCTCGCTTTATAATATACAGGGAGCAGAATATCTTATGCAGAATGGAGAATATTGGATTTCTATCGCTTATGCCACAGCCGTAGGAAGTACAATTCTTGGAATCGGTTCGCTTAGTGGACTTGCAATGTTTAAGATGCGAAGCACAACAATAGGATGGTACATCAAATATGCTTCGCCAAAAATACTCCTTGGGGCAATGCTTGGCCTTCTTGTGCTGATTGCAGAGGCTATACTTTTTTAGTACCAATTAAGGTATTTAACTTTTTCAATTTTATTAGATAATTATATTAATATCCACATAATATATAAAACATAAGTATATGGCAAAGATTAAGACAATAGGCATCCTTACATCAGGTGGTGATGCTCCAGGTATGAATGCTGCTATTAGAGCCGTTACGCGTGCTGGAATATCGCAGGGATTCAATATGAAAGGTATTTATCGTGGGTTTGAAGGACTTATGAATGGTGAAATTAAGTCTTTTACTACAGAAAATGTATCAGGCATCATTGGCTTAGGTGGTACAGTGCTTAAAACTGCACGTTCAAAGGATTTTCTTACCGACGATGGAAAACGTAGAGCATATGAGAGCCTTGTGAGAGAAGGTATAGATGCACTTGTGGTTATTGGTGGTAATGGGTCTCTTACTGGTGCTATGGAGTTTGCTAAATTATATGATATTTGCTGTATAGGATTGCCTGGTACAATTGATAATGACTTATATGGTACAGATAACACTATCGGATATGATACTACCATGAATACTATCATGGAGTGTGTTGACCGTATACGAGATACAGCCCAGTCTCATGAGCGTATATTCTTCGTCGAGGTCATGGGACGCGATGCAGGATTTCTTGCCCAGAACTCTGCCATAGCATGTGGTGCGGAGGCGGCTATTATTCCTGAAGAATCAACGGATGTTGACCAATTGGCAGAGTTTATGAAACGTGGCATACGTAAATCAAAGAAGTCGTGTATAGTTATAGTTTCAGAGTCACCAAAATGCGGTGCGTTATATTATGCAGATCGTGTTAAAAATGAATTCCCAGATTATGATGTTCGCGTATCTATTCTTGGACATCTGCAACGAGGTGGTAGACCTACTGCACGCGATCGTATCCTCGCTTCACGTACCGGAGTTGGGGCTATTGAAGCAATTATACAGGGACAACGTAATGTTATGATTGGAGTGCGCAATAATGAAGTTGTATATGTCCCTCTGTCTGAAGCTATTAGGTCAGATAAACCATTTGACAAGAAACTGATACAGGTTTTAGAAAGATTATCTATATAAAAATATCGGACATCAACACTTGTAATATGCAGTATAGCTAAATATGTATGGTATTTAGGTAGTAGAATGTAATGTTTATTACAGAATAGCAATATTAATGATGTCAAAGCTATATTTCATGATATAGTAATAACGCATTCATCTTGATAAATATTCTTACCGATGCCTTGGTATGACTGAAAAAGAACGAATACTACAGTTGCGTGCAGAACTACACGAGCACAATTATAGATATTATGTCTTGAATCAGCCTGTAATCGAAGATCAAGAATTTGATTTTTTGATGCATGAGCTGCAGAAACTTGAATCAGAACATCCTGATTTATATGATGTCAATTCTCCAACTCAGCGAGTTGGAAATGATCTAAACCAACAGTTTGTTCAGATAGAACATCATTATCCGATGCTCTCTCTCTCAAATACATATAATCAGGGTGAGATACAAGAGTTCTATGACTCTGTCTACAAAAACCTTGAGGGAGCTTCGTTCGATGTGTGTTGTGAATTGAAATATGATGGTCTTTCAATTTCCTTGACATACGAATATGGTAGACTTGTACACGCAGTAACCCGTGGTGATGGTGTGCGTGGTGATGATGTCACACAGAATGTTCGCACCATCAAAAGCATACCATTACAGCTTTCTCCAGAACTCTCTATTCATAAGGTAGAGTGGGGATATCCCGATTTTTTTGAAATTCGTGGAGAGATATTGATGCCATGGAAAAGTTTCGAGCGATTAAATCATGAACGTGAGGAAATTGGCGAACGACCGTTTGCTAATCCACGCAATGCGGCATCTGGCACGCTTAAGCTTCAAAATTCACGAATTGTTGCTGAGCGTGAGCTTGATGCGTATCTATATTACCTGCTTGGTGAACAGATCCCGTGCGATGGACACTATGAAAATCTAGAGCTATGTAGACGCTGGGGATTCAAAGTATCTGACAGTATGACTAAATGTACAACTCTGGAGTCTGTAATGGAATATATAGCTCATTGGGATAGCGAACGGAAAAATCTTCCTGTCGCAACAGATGGTATAGTACTGAAAGTAAACTCCATGCGTCAGCAAAAACTGTTAGGATTTACAGCAAAATCTCCACGCTGGGCCATAGCATACAAGTATAAAGCTGAGCGAGTCTCAACAACATTACTTGAAGTAACCTACCAAGTTGGACGCACAGGTGTCGTAACTCCTGTTGCTAATATGACTCCGGTATATCTTGCCGGTACAACAGTAAAGCGGGCGACATTAAATAATGAGGATTTTATTCGTTCCTTTGATTTACATATTGGTGATACTGTTTATGTTGAAAAAGGAGGAGAGATAATTCCAAAGATTGTTGGTGTTGATACTAATCATCGTTCACACGATGCCCAACCTGTAATGTTCATAACATATTGTCCAGAATGTGGGGCTCGTCTTGTTCGTGATGAGGGAGAAGCTGCGCATCGATGTCCGAATGATACTCACTGTCCACCACAGATAAAAGGCCGTATTGAGCATTTTATTTCGCGTAAAGCGATGAACATTATGACTCTCGGACCAGAAACAATTGATGAATATTTCTCACGTCAGTTGATACATAATATTGCTGATCTATATACCCTTACACCTATGCAAATTACAGGGGGGAATACCAATCGTATGGTTTCTGCGCAGAAAGTGGTTTCCAGTATACGTGAGAGTGTGTCAGTTCCTTTCGAACGTGTACTATTTGCACTTGGTATACGTATGGTCGGTGAGACAACCGCGAAGATATTAGCACGTAACTTCAAGAGTATAGATGCACTCATGGCTGCTAAAGTAGAGGAATTGACTACAATAGAGGGGGTAGGGAATACTATTGCAGAAAATGTGGTTGCATATTTCCAAAATTCGGATAATCGTGATATTATTGAGCGACTACGTGTTTTTGGTCTACAGATGTCATTATCTGAACAGCAGCTTACCCTACTGGGAGATGCACTTGCAGGCAAAAGCATTGTTATTAGTGGGGTCTTTACTCATCATTCTCGTGACGAATATAAACAAATGATAGAGCAGCAGGGAGGTAAGAATATCGGTTCTATATCTAGTAAAACTTCTTTTATTCTTGCTGGAGAGAATATGGGACCTTCAAAACTAGCGAAAGCAGAGAAACTTGGTATTCGTATTGTGTATGAGGAAGACTTCCTGGAAATGATAGGTGGGGGAGCATTGAAAAACGAAACACATGAGTCAGTTTCTGTTGTTGAAAGTCATCATGCTGAGCCCGTACAACTCTCACTCTTCGAATAAATGAATACAAATACATGTATTAATCTAATATGGAAGCAGTTTCTTATAATACCGCTGAGGTTAGCTGATATTATATAAATCTGTAATAGTGTATTTGTGAATAGAATAATGTAGGATATTAATAGTAAAGATTAATGTATACATTATTATTAAAAAAACATTAAATGTTATGATTATTGCATTATAAAACAAATAAAAATAATTACCTTTGTCAAACAATATTGAGAATATGTACATATAGCAATAATTTTCAACCCAAATAATTAAATGACTATGAAAAAGAAATTTATTTGCGCTGTTTGTGGATATATTTATGAAGGCGCAGAAGCACCAGAGAAGTGTCCATTGTGTAAAGCTCCAGCAAGCAAGTTTGCAGAAATGAAAGACGATGCTCAGGCAGAGTTCGCTACCGTTCATGAACTAGGTGTAGCAAAGACTTGTGGTGCAGATGAAGAAATGATAAAAGACCTTAACACACATTTCAATGGTGAGTGTATGGAAGTTGGTATGTACCTTGCTATGTCACGTCAGGCAGATCGTGAAGGTTATCCAGAAGTGGCTGAGGCATACAAACGCTATGCATTTGAAGAGGCTGAACATGCAAGCAAATTTGCAGAACTTCTTGGTGATGTACTTGGTGATACAAAATCAAATCTTGAAGCACGTATTGCAGCAGAGGTCGGAGCATGTGAGGATAAGTTCCGTATTGCAAAGAATGCAAAAGTAGCAGGTTTTGATGCTATTCATGATACAGTACATGAGATGGCAAAGGATGAAGCCCGTCATGCTGCAGGATTCCGCGGACTGTATGAACGTTTATTTAAGAAATAAACTTCTGTGTCTGCTTAAAAATAATTCTAATATGTTAAGGTCGAGTAACTCTTTTGAGACTTGACCTTTTTTAGTGGGATGTGTCTATTTTGACACTTCCTCCTTTTTTTATCATTGCTGTCTGCTAAAAGTAGAAGCTGAATATCGAATGTTTCAGCAAAGTTGATAAATAGGTGCTGTGGAGTTTTTTGAAAAGTAATCGTTTTCGGTTTCACACCCTTTAATTGTTTTATATTTGACAGCTCTTTTAATGTTGCAAAAATCTATATATATATATATCCTTTTTTACTTGCTATTAAAAGGTTTCGATAATGAATACAAAACTAATATTCATACTATTAAATGCCTAATTTACCGGATAGTCGATGAAGTTTTCAGAATAACAAGTAATTAGGAGGGGCTTATTTTTAAATAATAATTCGCAACACCTATTTATCGGCATTGCGGAAGACAATTAAACCTCAATCGGTTTTTAGCGTACTGCAATAATAATAATAAAAGGAGGTATACCTTTTTAGGTACACCTCCTTTTAATTTTCAGTTTGCTTACTTTACTTTTGCAACGATTGCTTTGAATGCTTCTGGGTGATTCACAGCGAGGTCAGCAAGAACCTTACGGTTGATCTCAATACCTGCTTTGTGAAGTGCTCCCATGAGCTGTGAATAGCTCATTCCTTCAAGGCGTGCAGCAGCGTTGATACGCTGAATCCATAATGCACGGAATGTACGCTTCTTGTTTCTACGGTCGCGATAAGCATATGTTAAACCTTTTTCCCATGTGTTTTTCGCAACTGTCCATACATTTTTGCGTGCTCCAAAGTAGCCACGTGTAAGTTTAAGAATCTTCTTGCGCTTTGCGCGTGATGCAACGTGATTTACTGATCTTGGCATAGTTTTCTTACTTTAAAAGTTAGACAATAAGATTAACGTAGACGCAGCAGATCACGAACCTGCTTTGTATTAGTTGTATCAACAATTGTTGAACCAAGGAGATTTCTCTTTTGCTTCTTGGTCTTCTTTGTTAAGATGTGGCTGTGATAAGCGTGACGACGCTTAATCTTACCTGATCCGGTGAAAGAGAAACGTTTCTTTGCAGCGGAATTAGTCTTTACTTTTGGCATTTTTTTTAATTGTTTAATTTGTTATTATTAAATGATGTGGCAACGCATATACCGGGCGTTACGCACTTTATTCTTCAAATTTTAGATTTGCAAGAGCTTCTGCTCCTTTTGCATTTGCGGCTAAAGCGCTGTTGCTGTTATGTTCTTGTGATATCTCTTCTGTGACGTTTTTAGCTTCCTTTGCTTCTGCCTCACGACGCTCTCTGTCTATTTTCTGTTGGCTTTTCTTAGCTACTCCAGCTTTTTTAGGAGCCATAAACAAGAACATCTTCTTGCCTTCAAGTTTCGGCATCTGCTCTACTTTTCCGTATTCTTCCAAATCATTTGCAAAGCGTAGTAATAGGACTTCGCCTTGTTCTTTGAAAAGAATAGAACGTCCGCGGAAGAAGACATATGCACGTACTTTGTTTCCTTCATTAAGGAATTCCTGTGCATGCTTAAGTTTGAACTTATAGTCATGTTCATCAGTCTGCGGTCCGAATCGTATTTCTTTTACTTCAACCTTGACTTGTTTCTGTTTTAGTTCCTTAGCTTTTTTCTTTTGCTGATATAGGAACTTTGAATAATCAATGATTCGACATACAGGAGGTTCAGCATTAGGTGAAATCATAACGAGATCCTCTTCACGCTGTTTTGCCATTTCAAGCGCCTGTCTAGTCGGTACTACGACAGAACCATCATCTCCGACAATACGAACTTCTTTTGCGCGAATTTGTTCGTTGATGCGATACTGACTATTTTCTTTCTTCTTGTCTACTTTCATTAAATGTTTTGGGTTTGCAAAATATCACAATGTGTGCAATTAGCATTATATATATGCTTTTTATGTTTCGTATATGCTTTTTTGTTGTATTTTTACGTGCATGTACATAATGCGGATGCAAAGTTACTAATTATCTTTGATATACAATGTTTTATTTATGTACACGGAATGCTTTTTAACATAATTTAATCCAGATGGGGTGATATGGTCTTTATTATCATTATATTAGGGATGTATTAAAAGATTAAAGCGGGATTTCCCCGCTTTAATCTTTAATTTCTTTTTAATACAATCGCAGTTCTTGCAGGCAGATATAGTTTGAGCCATTCTTTATGATGTTCAACATATGTTTCATCGTAATTTGTTAGATGTGTAATGCTGTCATCATTTAATCCGTTTCCGCCAAATGCAGGATTGTCTGTGTTTAGAATGATACTATATGAGCCAGTTGGAACGAGGAATCCGTAGTCAGTAAACGATTTTGTTGGGTTGAAGTTGAATACGAATATTAAGTCACCTCTTGAGTATGCAAGGACTTGGTCTCCGTCGTTATGCCATATTTCCTGAACTGGTGTTTTATTAAATGCTTTCTGAGAACTTAGTGTTTTAAGCATACATTCATCGAAATCTCCGAGGTAATGATAGCATAATTCCTTGTTGTCAACAAGATTCCATTGTCTTCTAGCATATTTGTAACTCCATCCATTGCCTTCTCTTGGGAAATCTATCCATTCTGGATGTCCAAATTCGTTCCCCATAAAGTTAAGGTAGCCTCCATTAATAGTTGAACATGTTACAAGTCTAATCATTTTATGGAGAGCTATGCCACGGTTAGCAACATCGTTTTCATCACCTTTTTTGAAGTGCCAGTACATGTCTGAGTCAATAAGTCTGAATATTACGGTCTTATCACCAACAAGAGCCTGGTCGTGTGACTCGACGTATGATATTGTTTTTTCATCACGTCGTCTGTCAGTCATTTTCCAGAAGATGTCAAATACTCCCCATTGCTCATCGCTTTTTTCCTTTATCATCTTTATCCAATAATCAGGAATACCCATAGCGAGGCGATAGTCAAATCCCATTCCGCCGTCTTCAAATTTAGCTGCAAGTCCTGGCATTCCTGACATTTCTTCAGCAATAGTAATGGCATTCTTGTTAACCTCATGTATGAGTTTGTTGGCGAGCATCAGATAGTATATCGCATTCTCGTCCTGTCCTCCGTTAAAGTAATCTCCGTAGCCTCCAAAGTCTTGTCCTAGGCCATGGTTGTAATATAGCATAGATGTAACTCCATCAAATCGGAATCCGTCGAATTTGAATTCCTCAAGCCAGTATTTACAGTTAGACAACAAGAAATGTATAACTTCGTCCTTTCCATAGTCGAAGCAAAGAGAATCCCATTGGTTATGTTCGCGTCTGTCTCCTGCATAGAAATACTGGTTTGGGTCTCCTGCAAAATTGCCGAGTCCTTCAACCTCATTTTTTACGGCATGTGAGTGTACTAAGTCCATTATGACGGCTACTCCATGTTTGTGAGCAGTATCAATAAGTTCTTTTAGTTCTTCTGGTGTTCCGAATCGTGATGATGCAGCAAAGAAGTTTGATACATGGTATCCGAATGATCCATAATACGGATGTTCTTGGATTGCCATTATCTGTATGCAATTATAGCCGTTTTTGATTACTCTAGGTAGTACGTTGTCTTTGAACTCTTTGTATGAGCCGACTTTCTCCGCATCTTGTCCCATGCCAATATGGCATTCATATATGAAAAGAGGGTCTTTCTTTGGACGGAAGTTTTTCTTTTGCCATTCATATTCTTTTTCTGGTGCCCATACCTGTGCTGAGAAAATTTTTGTTTCCTCGTCTTGTACGACACGTCTTACCCATGCAGGAATACGTTCACCTTCGCCTCCGTCCCATTTTACCTTCAGTTTGTATATATCACCATGCTTTAGAGCGGCTTTTGGTAGTTTTAATTCCCAATTTCCGCTTTCAGAAACACGTTTAAAAGCATATTTCTCAGATTCTTGCCAATTATTAAATGTACCAATGAGGTATATTCCAGTAGCATTTGGCGCCCATTCACGTATTACCCATCCTCCTCTGGAAGTTTTATGTAGTCCAAAATACAGATATCCGGAAGCGTAGTCTGAAAGTGACCCCTTTCCGTTTTTCGTGCGTTGATTAATCATCCATAGGGCATGTTCGTATCTTCCGCGAATAGTATCCTCGTATGGTTCAAGCCACATGTCGTTCTTTACCAAGCCAATATGTTTATTTGGTATTTGTTTTTTTGTGGCAGTATTTTTTTTAACGCAACATTTGCGTGTTTTCTTTGTTTCAGGCATAGTATTATGTTTTATATAAACTGATAGACTGTATTTTTACACGATATAGATGGTAAATGCTTTTATCTTTACTTTCTTTGAGCGGAATAGTTTTGCTAGTAAATAGTGTTTTATACTATAAAAGCCTATCGTTGAAATTGTTTTTATTTCACTTTAACTTTGAATACCGCCTTGTGTATGTTTTCTGCATCGCCGATACAAGGTTGGTGGCCATCTTCCGGGAGGAATATTGCCATCATTCCTGGGTGGCAGACGCAAAAACTTTCACCCATGACGCCAGGATATTTTGTAACGTCCTTTTCTGCGTTGTATTCAGCTGCAGGCAGGTCTGCTGTTGGAGTATATCCGTATATCTCATCAGTATTCAATGGTATCTGGATATCAAGCATATTGACATGTGTCTCCATTGTAGCTTCTTCCTTTGTCTTTCCTTTTGTGTCCATGATGTTGACGAAGCAATTTTTTCCGTCAATTTCATGCTTTCCATTTTCAAGAGAATTCAGGTCTGTATTCTTGAGGAATTCAATAATCTGTGGAAAATAAGGATTAAGATTAGCGTAGAGTCGCAGGTTTTCAATTTTGTCTATAATCATGATTTTTAGGATTTAATTATGTTATATTAATATGTTGTTATTGTTTTTGTTTTACTCCCATTTTGTATACACCAGTTTCAGTTACGTTTCCATTTCTATCTTTCATGATGTAGCTTCCGTCACGCATTCCGTTCTTATATGAACCTTCGAAGCGTTTTCCGTCTTTATCCTCTTCTATGGCTTTTCCGTTGGCGCGTCCGTTTTTGTATGTGCCTTTGAATTTTATTCCGTTAGAAAAATGAATTATTATTTCTCCATGCATTTTTCCATCTTTGAATGTTCCGTCAAAGGTATCTCCTCCTTTTTTCTTCAGTTTTCCTTTTCCGTTATGTTTGTCATTTTTCCAGTATCCGGCATACGAATCGCCATTATTCCATTCAAGAGTTCCGTATCCGTTTTTTTCGCCGTTTGCAAACTGCCCAATATATACATCACCATTGGCGTATCTGAATACACCTTCTCCATGCCTTTCTCCTTGTAAGTATGTTCCTTCGTATATGTCCTTGTTTGCGTATCGGTATTCTCCCTTTCCGTTTTGTAGGTCTTCTTTCCATTGTCCGGAGTACATGTCTCCGTCAGCGTACTTATATATACCCTTTCCTGAGCGCATATTTTGCTGCCATTGCCCTTCGTATATTGAGCCGTCGTCCCAATGGTATGTGCCTTTGCCATTTTTCTGGTCTTCTTTCCATTCACCATTATACCAAGCTCCAGAGGCAAAAGTGTATTT
>JAEIGA010018042.1_pt1 | contig 10750 bp, 32 predicted proteins | sample 9270691 | NCBI WGS metagenome assembly JAEIGA01 (sample SAMN17057246, study PRJNA624740) | gut metagenome | biome: biome; isolation source: fecal sample | host: Bos grunniens | place: China: Xizang | collected 2019 | reverse complement strand
TTTTACGAAGAATTAAGTAGATGATTTGCTTGTTTGAGGGCTAAAATCGACGATTTCAGCGAGTTTTATTAATTGGTCGATGAATTTATCAATTGAACGCAGACTCATTGAGATATATCAATAAAATTAAGCCGTTTCTAGCATCAAAACTGATCCTGAGGCTCCAGTAATGTGTGCCGGCTACAACTTTCTTGATGTCAGCGCGGATCTCCTGGTTATCATCGGAAGGGATGTACCCAATATCGTACCAGGTCTTCTTGCCTCGACCTTTAAGAGCAGCCGAAACCTTGACCGCGTTTTTATCATACTCATTATCGGGCTCAGGTACGAGCTTGCAGGAAAAATATCCGGACGCCTCCAGCTCGTTCAGGTCAAGATCTGATGACTTTATAAGCTGAGAGAGAGCTTCGTAATGATCGCGCCAATATACGACCTCGATCGGATAGGAAACAGACTGAGCGACTGGTGCCGGTGCTGGTTTAGGTGCTGTTTTTTTAAATAATGCCATAAAAATCACCTCCAAGGCAATTATATCACGTTTTAGGTGTTGACAAAAGAGCAAATTTGTATATAATTAAAGAAGGTGATTCGTTTATAACAAAATTCAACGCGAGAAGGGCAGAAAACCCCGATCGCGAAAATATTTACCCCTAACTATTCCTAAAATCATAATTATTTGGGTATTCTTGGAAGGGTAGGGGACCTCTCATAATTGAATAAATATAAGCGTAATCACCTCATATAATAACAATGGAGGTGATTTTTTAATGATCAGCAAGAGTTATCAGCAATTCGCCATCGTCCAAGCAGACTCGGCTCAAGTTCTAACTGAAAGACTCAATGCTACACTTTATGAGCTGAAGGATAAGGACCCCGCGGTCACGTTCGAGGGCCTGACTGCAAGAGTAAGCTACACGGAGCGGGAACAGTTCCCGGAGGACGTTGGAGAAGTATTCGAAATGGAAGGAGCTGGATTTTTCTGCAGGATGTGTCCTTTTTACCAGCCTATCAAGAAGGCAGACGGATCCATCGATGAGAGAATCAGCTACGGACTGTGCCCGGTGGCAAAGTACGGAAAGACAAAAGCAGCAAGCAGAGCCTGTGTAAGGCTTTATGAGATGATCATGAGCGGGGAGGTAAAATTATGTTTAGCAGAATCAGAAGAGAAATAAACAAGAGGACGATCGGAGGAGTTATCGTGCTCATTGGATTCCTGGGCCTTATAGGAACGGCCGGTACGAGTGATCTCAGCCTCGTATCAATCATTCCGTTGATGCTGAAGGGCATCGGATGCCTCGTAGTGATGGCGATCGGTGCGAAGATGATCGGAGGCGAAGAGGATGAAGATTCTTTATAAGGAACCCGGCAAAGCACCGGAAATCAGAGAGATCGAGAACGACCTGAAGCCGATGCAGGAACTCGTAGGAGGCTACATCGAGACGGTACGCCTCGGAGACGATATCCTGATAGTATGCAACGAAATGGGCAAGTTCGACTGCATGGATCCGAACTTCTACGTCGAGGCCATCGATGATCTGATAGTAGGCCCTGCGTTCTTCTGCAGAGCGGACGGAGTGGAGTTCGCTGATATAGGTGACAACGATGCCAAGTGGATCTGTAAAAGATTAGGATGGGGGTGCTGATAATGGCAAGAGAAGCAAAGCAGAAAAAGGAAACACTTAACTGGCTCAGAACGGTCGGAGATCTGACCTTCAGGGATGCGGTTCAGTATTTGAACATCCTGGACGTCAGGAAGCGCGTAGAGGAGCTCAGGAAAGAGGGATACAACATTATAACAATAACCAACAAAAGCGCGTCAGGAGCGAAATATGGAGCCTACAGGCTGATAGAGGAGGAGTGACATGAGTACAGAGGCAAACAACAGAACCCTAGCAGAGCATATCTTTTTGAAAGAATCATATATCAACTGTTTCGGACCGGTCCTGAATGCGTTCCAGGACTTCGATGAGATCAGATTCGCCTGGAGCATCAAAGAGCAGACCGAATATGTGCGGATCTCAGACCTTATATCAGCTCCGGTCTTTATCGATGTGACAGGGCTGACTAGAGCCGAGATGTGCAAAGAGATCTGCAAGTATGTCAGCGAGGGCGAGTCTGATAGGCTCGTAACCGATGCGGACGAGAAACGTAAAATTGTAGCTTTATTTAGAAAGGAGCAGAAACAATGAGTATTAATGGAGTTAAGTACACCGTAGAGGTAAAGATCGGGCCATCCTACAGAGATGATTATCTCGTATTCGATTTTGATAACATCACCGATGCTATGAGGATGGTCGAGGCTTTTATGATCAACCTCAATAAGGAGCTGAGCACAGAGAATGCGGTAGTCATCAGACCTCAGCTGGTAGTAGAGGAAGAAGAGGAAAAGGAGGAGGAAAACGATGAGCGAGAGATTGAAGGGTGACTTCAGAAAGTTCATGGATAAGAGCTTCCTCGGTTCCTGGGACGTGCCGGAGGGAGGAGATCTGATTCTGACCATCGACCATGTATCAAGAGATGAAGTTCAGAACCAGCAAGGCAAAGAGACCAAGATGGCCCTGCACTTTAAAGAGCGCGATTATAAGCCTATGATCTGCAACACGACCAACGCCACAGCCATCTCAAAGGCATACGGATCCACAAAGGTCGAGGATTGGGAAGGCAAGAGGATCGCGATCTACAAGGCGACGATCTCGGCCTTCGGTCAGACCCAGGAATGTCTCAGGGTCAGAGAATACGCGCCGAAGACCGACGAGATCTACTGCGAGGACTGCGGTGAGCTGATATCAGATGTGACGATCGACGGCAAGACGCACAGAGCCAAAGCAATAGCAAACAATGCGCTGACCAAGTTCGGCAGATATCTATGCTATGACTGTGCGGTGAAAGCGAAAGCGGAACAGGAGGCCGAGTAATGGGAAGAAAACTAAAAGAGCACCGACTGCCAATCAGTGCCATGATAACAGTACCAAATTACTATTTTTTAAGAGTAGTGCAAGTTAATAACAATTGCACGTTAACCGAGGCGTTAAATATCATTTTGAGTGAAGCTGGAGCGAAATACGCGCTTGATAGTTATGACGACGAAGAGGAACAGCCTGAGTCCGAACTTAGCGAGAACTTAGTGGGAACTTCTCAGGAACCTCTTCAGGAAGAGCCAAAGGAAATAGAACCGAAGAAAGCCGAATCTATCAAGATCGAGCCGAAGAAAATCAAACGCAAACCACTAGACAAGGGCAAGATCGGAGCTCTTTACAAGGCCGGCTGGAGTGTCGCTAAGATAGCAGATGAGATGAGATGCGGCCAGAGCACCATATACAAGACGATCAAGGAGCTGGGCTTATGACCCTTTATATGCGAGTATCCCGCGACAAGTACGAACTGCCCGAGATCGTGACCGACACCATACAAGAAATGGCTGAGAAGAGCGGGACAAATATCAATTGTATCCGCTCTCACATCAGCCACAGAAAAGCGGGACGGATCAAAAAAGACCGATTTATTCGGGTAGAAGTGGAGGAAGAGGATGAGCAAGATAGCGACTTGCCCTATATGTGGGAAGAGCTTTGAATCACGTAAGAAAGCCAAATACTGCAGCGACTGGTGCAGACAGGTAGCCAGGGCGAGCATACAGAAAGCCTGGCGAAAAGCTCATCCTGATTACTATATCGAATGGAAAAAGAACAACCCTGACTACTACAGGGAATACTTCAGAGCATACAGAAAGGCAGAAAAGGAAAGAGATGAATTTATCAAAAGACAATTATTATAGCCAGGAAGCAATGAAGGCCTACTGGTCAGTCAGCCTCTTCAAGGAGTTCAATAAGTGCGAGGCGTGTGGATTTGCCCAGGTACGAGGCGGATACAAGAAAGAGATGACCGATGCACTCCTGATAGGATCCTACGTGGATGCCTTCTTCTCCGGTGAGCTCGGGGACTTCCTCGATCAGTATGGAGATCAGATGGTATCGAAGCGAGACGGCAGACTCCTGGCAAAGTTCCAACACGCGAACGATATCATCGAGAGAGTCGGACGTGATCCATTGATGGGTGCATACCTTGTAGGGGATAAGCAGGTAATAGAAACGGCTGAGCTGTTCGGAGTCCCCTGGAAGTGCAAATATGACGTGTTGACTGATAACAGGATCGTCGACCTCAAGACGGTCAAGGACTTCAACGATATATATGAGAACGGATACGGATGGAGGAGCTGGATCGAGTACTGGGGCTATGACATTCAGGGAGCGGTCTATCAGAAGATCCACGAACTGAACACCGGCAAGAAGCTGCCTTTTTACATCGCAGCAGTCACGAAGGAAAAGGTACCGGATATCGACATCATCGAGATCCCTCAGCACATACTTGATACGGCTTTGAAGCTGGTAGAGGCGAAAATCGAACGATTCGACCTTATAAAGAACTGGGAAGTCGAGCCGATCAGATGCGGTCGCTGTGACTTCTGCAAAGAAACGAAGATCCTGAAGGCTCCCAGGGTGTACGAGATTAAGGAGGCATAGTAATGAATAACAAGCGGATTAGAATGAGGATGCTTGAAGTTGATTTGAAGCAATGGGAGCTTGCCAAACTAATGGGCGTTAGCGAGCCGACTCTATCGAAAAGGCTTCGAAAAGAGCTTCCTGAAGAAGAGCAAGACCGCATTATAAATCTGATAAATCATAAAGTAGCTGGGCCCATAGAAACGAACAACGGGAAAGTGATTTTAAGGGATTATGACGGGACTCTCAACGGCTTATATGACATTATTTGGGAAGTCTCATCAAAAGTAGCAGATCTCGAAGAAAAAGTAAATAAACTTTTATCCAAGGAGGCACAATGATAGCGAACCTGCGAGACTGTGCAAGGATCTACGACTGCGGCAATGGGACGGAGAAGAGCTGCAAACGAGCCTTTTGCCCCTTCTATAAGGAATGGATGACAGAACCAAAGCACAGCAAACCAATCAAGACAAAAGTGGTGATGCACGGATACTGGGACTTTAGTGATCCGAGCGGAATACCAATGTATAGGGAGGAGAGAGTCAAATGTTAACAAGAGCAAAGTATATGGGAGAGGGATCCATCGGTGAAATACTGAAAAGCATCCGCCAGGCTAAAGGGCTTACCCTGAAGCAGCTGGGCGAGAAAACAGGCATAACGCCCTCAGCCATATCCAAATATGAAGGCGGCAAGAGAAAACCGACTATGGAGGCCTTTTTTAAGCTCCTGGAGGCACTTGGAGCAGACCTCTACATAATGCACGATTAAAACTGAATAGAAGCGGGGCGCAAAGCATACTTCTTTCTGATTGTTTATCAAAATATATTGTTCTTCGTTTAGATACAACTGCCCCTTTAAAATTAAAGTTATATACACAAGTCGCCCCGCTTTATTTACAAGGAGGATACATATGAATTTACATACAATACACGGAAGATTGACCAGGAATCCTGAGCTTACAAGAGGAGACGAACCTACCAAGACCAGGGCGAAGTTCACCGTAGCAGTAGACAGACGATTCGGAGACGAAACGGACTTCTTTGACTGCACCGTATTTGGAAAGAGAGCCGAAGTAATAGAGAAGTACTTCCATAAGGGCTCCGAGATAATGATATCCGGGGAAGGTCAGATCCGCTCATATGAAGACAAGAACGGAGTGAAGAGGAAGTCATACAGCATCCTTGTACAGGACTTTGACTTCTGCGGATCCAAGTCAGATGGGTCCACTACAAAGGCAGCACCACCTGAACCGGCACCGGACGGATTTGACCAGGTCGATGAGGACATACCATTCTAAGGAGGACTTTGATGTTCAATGACGGACACAGATCGCCTTGTATGGGATGCGACAAAAGAGAGGTCGGATGTCACTCAACCTGCGAGACATATATCGCATATAAGGCCGAAATCGAGGCACAGAACGAGGAAAGACGACAGAGTGCAAAACTGCTCGAGGATCTACGTGCACTCGATTACAAGCGCACTCAGGACTTTAAAAAGGGATTAAAAGGAAGACGCAAGAGATGAAAGATAAATATATCATAGTGGACACAAGGGAGAAACCAAAGGCCATCACAAAGATTCTTGACTATTTTGACCAGCATCAGATCAAGCACGTATCGAGCAAACTGCTTTTCGGTGATTATATGGATTTCAACCGTCCAGGCATCGTAATTGACCGAAAGCAGAACGTCGCAGAGCTGGCGAAAAACTGCACGATCGAGCACGAGAGGCTCAAGGAAGAGATCAAGAAGGCAATAGATGCAAATAGTCATCTTGTCATCCTGGTCGAGCAGAACGTGTACAAGGACCGGAAGGACTGGATCTATATCCACGACATCTCGGATCTGATGCGCTGGTCATCTCCTCATACGCAGGTAACAGGTGAGAAGGTGTTCAGGATCCTTGCGTCCTGGTGCGCAAAATACCCGATCTCGGTCGAGTTCTGTGATAAACGGACAACCGGCAGACGCATCGTCGAGATCTTATACGGAGGGAACCAATGAGAGACAGCTTTGTATTTTATCGAGGCTTTTTGAACGCAATAAAACGACTGAAGAACGATTCGGACCGGCTCGCAATGTATGACGCCATCACCGCCTATGCTCTGGACGAGATAGAACCGGCAGACGATGAGCTTGGTCTTATATCGGCTCTTATGGAGGCTATTATCCCGCAGATAGATGCCAATAACAAGAAATACGAGAACGGCAAGAAGGGAGGAGCTCCTAAGGGGAATCAGAACGCTTCAAAACAACCTAAAACAACCAAAAACAACCAAAAACAACGCAATGTAAATGTAAATGTTAATGATAATGTAAATGTAAATGATAATGTAAATGTGTCCGTCCCGGACGAATCTCCCTCCCCCTTTTTTTCAATAATTTCTTACCTGAATGAAAAGACCGGTTCCGCGTTCGAACTGAACGATACAGTCGAGGAGAGGCTGACGGATCTGATAGGAGTCGGATATACTGAGGCAGATCTGCGTTCGGTAATAGACAAGAAGTGCGCGGAGTGGCTGGATGACGGAAAGATGAGGGCGTTTCTGAGACCTTCTACACTATTTGGATCTAAATTCAGCGAGTATCTGAGCCAGCCCGAACCGATACAGGCAGAAGAGAAGCGACGCAGGAACAGTACCAAGAAAGAGCTCACGAATCAGCTGACGGATCTCCAGGCTGAGCATTCGGTCATAGAGGGTCTGATCCAAAGCGAAACGGATCCGGGGCGCGCCGGTCCATTATATGACAAACTGGCTCTGTGTGAGGACAGGATTGATGCGGTGACGAGGAGACTGGAGGCGATGACATGAGCTTATATGTAAATGGCAATTCGATGCGGTGCAGACAGTGCGTCTCTTATAAGGCAGACGATCATCACGAAAAGGGCCAATGGTGGGATGGTTTCTGCTATAACAAATACCATTGCAGGACACATAAGGCTAAATACCCGGCAAAGGTTGAAGGATGGCAGTCGTCCTGCTTCGATGCTGAGCTGCCTGATCCCGATCAGATACAGATGGAGGTGGAATGATATGGGAGAACATTGGGAAGAAGTCTGGAAAGAGGGCTATGCCACTAAAGAGCGAAATCTTGACATATACAAAGCAAGAGAAAATGGAGCAACATTTGTTGCAATAGGCAAGCATTACGACATAAGCACTGAAAGAGCAAGGCAGATATGGAAAAGAACAAAGCGAATAGTTGAGAGAATAGGAGAATGATATGGGAGTATATGTACCAAATAAAAACAAGCCGAAAATGTGCGCAATGTGTCCCGCTTATTGCCTACAGACAGTGCCTACATTTTGGGACGATCCTGACGCGCTTCAGAGAGTAGAGGCACACTGCGTTCTACTTGATAAACATATAGAATCAATTAAAGAGGTGCGTGATGACTGCCCACTAATCGAGATAGAAGAGCCAAAGGTTGGCGAATGGCTACCATATACCGAAACCACCGAGGTATGTTCTGCTTGCGGTATGGGTACACAAACAAGATTCTTTTATAAGGAATTTGGAATGAAAGCGTCAAGGCATTACTATTATAACTTCTGCCCCAACTGTGGAGCAAGGATGAAAGGAGAATGATATGGGAGTAATGAATGTTGAAACCGCTATTAAACATATAAGAAGGGCGTTGGATGTGCCAAACAGAGAAGGATTCGCTTTAGTAGATGATGAGGCCCTCTTTAAAGCATTAGAAATACTTACTTATGTTCACATAATGATGAAAGAAGAAGATGGAGAATGATATGGGAGTATATATACCGAATATGGAGAAGCCGAAGTCGTGCGAGGAGTGTCTGTTCTATGAATTAGACTCAATTTTTGAAGATGAGAGATGGTCATCTGCCCCAAAGTGCTTATTAGATGGGGATTCGGACGATTGCCCACTAATCGAGACCGTAGAGTGTAAGGATTGCAAATATTGGGCAGACGATATGAGCGGTAACATGTGGTGCGAACACGCAATAGTAGGGCTAACTGAAGCAAATAACTTCTGTTCCTACGGGGAAAGGAAAGAAATATGAAAGTGCTGAAGGAAGTAATATCCACATACATCGAAGAGGATGGAAAGATAAAGATAACAGAAACACCTTTGATTAGGTGTGGGGAGTGTATATATTGGCACGATGGCAGATGTTGGAACATGAAAGGCTTGAATAAAACCGATGGAGTAGTTAACGCTGATGACTTCTGCTCATATGGAGAAAGGAGAACCGATGATTCCAACTGAAGTACACGAAGAACATATGTCGGTCTGTAAGAAATGTAAAGAACGGGAAGCGGTAAGGCGGATGGTAGACTTCCATGTCGATTGGATAGATTGCTTTTGGGATTGCCCCAACGATTATGAGCATTGGATAGCGGAAAGGAGAACCGATGAGTGACTATGATTTCACATTTGATTTAAGTATGACATATACGCAAGCAGATTTTGACGCAATAACGGACGAAGAATTTGAAAAGACAACGGAAGTATTCCTCTACAACAGAAAAGGCGAAGAGCTTCACTTTATCAAGCCAAAAGTGGGGGAATGGATAAGAACTGGAAGAACCAACGTGTATGGTGGCACAGAATTGGTCTGTCCATTCTGCGACGACCATGTGATGGTTGCCCACATAGAAGATGAATTATATTGCAGACATTGCGGAGCATTATTGGGAGACCGAACGAAAGGAGAAGACGATGACATATAAAGAATATCAAAGCAACCACGAAGAAGAGAGAAAAGAAGCAGACGGATGCGAGGGATGTACCTATCAAGACCGAGAGCCTTGGGAAACACCTTGCCTTATCTGTAAGCGTAATGCGATGGATTTATACGAAAGATGGGAGTGGGAGAGAGAATGAGTGACCTTATAGAAAGAGAAAGAACTAAAGATGCGGTGGATTGTATGCTTGCCCTACTCCGAGTGCCACAAGATATGAGAGAAGAGGCAATTGATTTATTTATAAATCGCATTCCTAACGCAGAGCCAAGGGTGGGGGAATGGATACCTTGTGAAGAGAGAATGCCAAAGGCGTTTGAAAACCCTGTTCTTGTATCGGGTTATAAAGGATATGTAAGCCTTGGGTGGTGGAACGGAAAAGAATTCGAAACCGCTACAAGACTACCGCATGTCGATGTCATAGCGTGGCAACCTTTACCCGAACCCTATGAGATGGAAAGGAGCGAGTGATGAGAAACTTTTTAAAGAGATTACACACATTATTTACAGGATACACCTTGCCAAAAGAAGCGTTGGAAACGATTGTTGCGGACGACTTTAAAAAACTTGACCTCACTTTTAATGGCAAGACAGTAACGCTTGTGAAGGAGGAGAGAACCGATGAGCTTACTACTAAAAGGGATTGATATGCCAAAAGATTATGTCTTGCGAATCGAGATAGAGCCTAATGGCACAGTATGGGAAGATGGGCGAGATTGGATAAAACACAGACAATCAGCCATACAGATAGACCGACCACACGGAAGGCTGATAGACGCAGACAAGGTATTTTGCTATGACTTTATGGATGAGCAGAACATAGACAACGCCCCAACGATAATAGAAGCGGAGGAATAAAAATGAGTTTTATAGTAAAAGGGATTGACCTACCAGAGGATGCGGGAAGTTTAGATTTAGTAGTCTACGATAAGAAGGGCAACTATCTCACGGACTACGAAATACTGCTAACCGAAGCCATACAGATACCCACACCACACGGAAGGATTGTGGATATTGATAAAGTCAAAGATGAGTTAAGAGACCAAATACCTTATTGCGGTCTTGATATGACATATAGCAATTCAAATGCATTCGATACGATGGACAACGCACCGACCATATTAGAAGCGGAGGACTGAGATGTTTATAAAAGCATTATACGATGGAGAAAAGGTGCTTTTGAATACGGACTACATCGTGGATATATGGAACTATAAAGACCTATATGCTGATGCATATGTCCTTGATGATGACCGGTGCGCCTATAGAATCAATAAAATGGAGCTGAAGAGGTTCCTGGAAGCAAAAGAACTGTTCAGCGGCTGCGATAACTGCAAATATGATCACGTATTAATGACTTCATATCCATGCGATCAATGTGAGCATAATTTTATCAGCCACTACGAACCAAAAGAGGTCGAGGATTTATCAGAAGAATAAGAGGCAGATGATGACAGTAAGGGAATTTCTAAAGCAATACGAATACGCCGAAAGAAAAGCCAGGAGATTACAAGCTGAATATCAGGAGGAGATGGA
>JAEIGA010018041.1_pt1 | contig 10750 bp, 11 predicted proteins | sample 9270691 | NCBI WGS metagenome assembly JAEIGA01 (sample SAMN17057246, study PRJNA624740) | gut metagenome | biome: biome; isolation source: fecal sample | host: Bos grunniens | place: China: Xizang | collected 2019 | reverse complement strand
GTATCGGTGCAAGACCGATCTTTTTACTATATTCCACCACCTCATCCTGTGTCAGATGCCCATCCACACTTGGCAGTTCATAGAGGCCGGCAAGAAGTCCTTTCGCCGGACGCTTCTTAATCGCAGCCGTATTTCCATCGCGGAAAATAAGGATGGTTCTTTCATCAACCTTTCGTTCTTTCGCCTTGGATTTAACTGGCAGTTCCATCTGACGTCCCTCTGCAAATGCTTTACACAAATGTTTCACCGGACACTCCTCACATTTGGGTTCTCCGTTCGGAACACAGACAATTGCTCCAAGCTCAATCAATCCCTGATTAAAATCACTGGCTGCATCTTTCGGAATCACTTCTTCCAGCTGCTTTTCGATTCTTTTACGAACCGACTGCTTCATAATATCTTCATCGCTTCCAAGAATTCGAGAAACTACACGAAGCACATTGCCATCCACTGCTGGCTTAGGAAGATGAAAAGCAAATGCACTGATAGCCCCTGCAGTATAATTTCCAATCCCTTTCAGCGACAGAATCGCTTCATATGTATCTGGGAATTCTCCATTAAAATCAACCATTATCTGCTGGGCTGCTTTTTGCATATTGCGGACACGGTTATAGTATCCCAGCCCTTCCCATAATTTCAAAAGCACGTCTTCTTCTGCTTCCGCCAGATCTTTTACCGTTGGAAGCGCATTTAAAAATCTTTCATAATAAGGCTTTACTGCCTCTACACGTGTCTGTTGAAGCATGATTTCCGAAACCCAGACGCGGTATGCATCTGGATTCTCTCTCCATGGAAGCTGTCGTTTATTCTGGCGATACCACTCTACCAACGGTTTTCCCATTTCAAAAAGCTTTGGTTCTTCCAAGATTACCGGAATCTCTTCATGAATTTCAAGTCGGTCGTACTCCACCTTACAATTGTAAGCCACCACATTTACCCCAGTGTCTTTCGCCTTACGAAGTGCTTCTCCAAATGCTGCATGGGTATCCATATTCGGTGTAAAATACCACGCATCTTCCATCTGAACCACAAAGAACACACATGCTTCGTATCCTTCTTTTAAAGATTTTGTCAATTCTTCCACATGCTTGATAGCGCGTTCACTCGGTGCATCAGGAAAACGAACCACCCCATCGTTTTCCAGTGTAACACCTTTTACTTCTATTAATATACGTCTTCCTTCCATTTCTACCAGAAGGTCGATTCGTGAATTTCCATACGTAACTTCCGAACGGACTGTACAGCCTTTTGCTTCCAGCCATTCTTTCACCACCTGATTCGGAGCCTGTGAATCCATATTGATCATTCGAATTCTTCCACTGTCATCCTCGTAAGGTTTTTCAACCGCTATCAGGTCCCAACGCGTCTTTCTCTCGGGATTATCGGATTCCTGAAGGTATATTGTTGCTCCAGGTCTTAATAATTCCGCACAGCGCCCTGTATTTTTTACATGCACTGTCTCTTTATTTCCATCAATTTCTACATATGCTATAAAACGATTGGGACGTTCTAAGAACGTCCCTCTCTTCATTCTCAAATATTTCATAAAATAATGAATCCCTCTTAAATCATTATGGGCGAAGTCCCATACCACCTTCTAATGTAAGTGTTTCCCCACTTAAATATTTGAAATCTGGGTTAGCAAGCTGTACACATACACGTCCGATTTCTAATTCTGGATCACCAAAGTGTCCTGCTGGTGGCATTTTAACATTTGCTTTGAATGCTTCTGGATAAGCTTTTTCAAAGTTTTCAAGCTGTACTGTCCATGCAAGTGGAGCAACAACGTTAACGTTGATATTATCTTTTCCCCATTCAGTAGCTGCTACTCTTGAAAGTCCACGGATACCTTCTTTTGCTGCTGCATATGAGCACTGTCCATAGTTTCCAAAAAGCCCTGCTCCTGATGCAAAGTTAATTACTGAACCCTGTGTTTCTTTCAAGTATGGATAGCATGCTTTCATATAATAAAATGTTGCATATAATCCTGAATACATTGCAAGGTTAAACTGTTCTGTTGTGTGATCTGCGATTGTCACACCTGATGCAGATGCCTGTGCATTGTTGATCAGTACGTCGATTCTTCCAAATGTGTCCATCGCCTGTTTTACTACATCAGCTACTACTGCTTCATTGTCCTGTCCTTCTGAAACATCTGCCTGCACTGCAAGAACTTTGATTCCGTAAGCACTTTCAAGTGCTGCTTTTGCATCTTCTAATTTCTTTACATTACGTCCTGTAATTACAAGGTTTGCGCCTTCTTTTGCATATGCTGTTGCAATTCCGTAACCGATAGATCCACATCTTCCGTCACTTAATGTAGCATATCCGCCTCCTGTAATAATTGCTGTCTTTCCTGTCAAAAATCCCATACCTGACTTCTCCTTTCAAAAATATATACAATACGCTTTTTGCGTGTTGTTCTGTTTTAACATTTGATAAAAACAAACTCTTTTTCCGTCGATCTGTCTGGAATAAATTTGTAATCCAAACGATCAAACGTCTTCAATTCTTCAAAATCTTTGACCTTCTTTTCTGCCATAAAGCGAACCATTTCTCCTCTTGCCATCTTTGCCTGAGTACCTTTTTGTATAACTTTCCCGTCTTTTTCTTCACCGAAAATACAAGTAAGAAATTTATCTTCCGGTTCCAGATACTTTTCAATACATTTTGAATACTCTTTCGAAGCAAGATTCAAAATCTGTCTGTCTTCATCTATTACTTCATCATATAACATTCTTCCCCAAAAGTCATATAAATCTTTAATTCTGCGACCATTCTCTATATTGATCTTGGCCTGCATTTCCAGACGATACGGCACCACCCCATCCAGTGGTCTTACCACACCATAAAATCCTGATAAGATTCGCAAATGTTCCTGTACATAGTCCCATTCATTCTGTGAAAACACTCTTGGCGCCATATACTGATACTGAATTCCCTCATAAGAAATCAAAGCTGGCGTAAGTCTCCGTTTTAGGTCCATCTCCTGGAAACGCTTAAAATTCTGTTGTGCAATCTTATCGTTACATGCCCACATCGTCTGTGCTTCTTCAAAAGATAAGGACTGAATCCAGTTTTTCAATTCTTCTGCTTTATCTACAAAACACGGAACCTCTTTGTAAGAAAATATATCCGTATCTACATTCATTTTTTTCGCAGGTGAAATAATAATCTTCATTCTATCTTCCCCATAAAACTTCTTTTACTTCTATGACGTGTTTATCAGGATCGTATAAACGAATCACTCTCTGTCCATTACCATCCACAATACATGGATTTAAGATATCTGCATCTGTCAATTTTTCTAAGAAACTATCCATGTCTGTTTCTTCAAAATAAAGTTCTGCATCATGGCCACCCACACAAACCGATTTGCCAATAGCTTCTTCCCACACATCTTTTTCCTGCAAAACAAGCCCTTCTGTGAGCATAACATTCTTTCCAAAATCTACTTTCACCATAAGACCAAAAAGTTCAGTATAAAACTTTTTAGAAACTTCTATATCTTTTACCACCAACAAAATATTTTTCAGTTTCATAGGCACCTCCTGTGAATCATTTTCTACACTCAGTATATCATAAAACTAGGGAATAGAAATCTTCCTTTTATTGCAAATCCCCTCCATCTTTGATAGAATGAACGTACAGAAAAACGGACTCTAAACAAAGGAGATTTTAACTATGGAACACGAATTAGAATTATTAGAATTTGAAACATTTACACTTACAATGGACGACGACACAGAACAGGAATTTGCCATCATGGACGAATTTGAAGTAGAAGGCAAATCTTACTATGTTGTATCTGAAGTAAATGGTGATGAAGTAAGTGCAGACATCTTTGTATTCGGATATCATCTTGAAGGCGATGAACTTTACATCGACAACATCGACGATGATGACGAATATGAAAAAATCGCAGCAGCTTACGATGCACTTTGCGAAGCAGAAGAAGAATAGAAGTTAAGTTTTAAAATCAAAATCAGCGCCAGATATATGCTCGGAAACTAAAACTCCGATAGTTTCTACGCATATATCTGGCGCTGATTTTTCTTGTCAAATTTTTCTTACAATCTATACGCTTTCCCTCTTCGATTCCAAATTCCTACCACATCACTTACCGTAGATACCGTCACAAAAGCATTCGGATCCACTTTACGAACATGTGCAACAAGTCTTTGGTATTCATTCTTAGAAAGTATTGTTACAATTTCTTCTCTTTCATCTTTTGTATATCCACCCACTGCACGATATAACGTAAATCCTCGATTAATATCCTGCTGAATGAATTTCTGAATTTCTTCTGTTTTCTCAGATAAAATACATACTCTTTTCTTATGGCTAAAACCGCCAATATAATCATCTACCACACGGCCATTCAGATACGTCCCTACAATTCCCCAGATCACAGTCGTAATATCATAGACAAACCCTGCACTGAGAACTGTTATAATCCCTACTATTGCCACTGCTTTACCCAAATCTACGTGCAGATATTTATTCAGCATCTTGGCCGGAATATCCAGTCCGCCCGAAGAAGCATTTACCTGAAACAAAAATGTCTGTCCCGCACTTACGATCAAAATACAGCAAAGCATATCCATCAATTTTTCGCCAGTCAGCGATTCAGATACAGGGTAGACTATTTCTAATATATACATCCATACAGGACTCATAATAGAGATAAATACAGTCTTTGCCCCAAATTCTTTTCCAACAAATAAAAATCCAAGCAAAAGAAAAAACATGTTGATACTCAGATTCATTATGGACATCTTAATTGGAATTATTTGTGTCAAGACCAAACTCAGCCCAGATGCACTCCCAAACACAAGCTTACCCGGCACCATAAAAAAGTTAACGGCTACAGCAACACATAGCGAACCAAATGCCATGATAATATATTCTTTTATAGTTTCTTTTCTATCCATAACCTTACCTTAATACAATACTCTGTAGATTTCCATCATCTGCTCTTTTGTAAACTTCACATAGCTTTGATTCAGTAATCTCTGCTGTGACTTTTCTACGCTAATAGCAAATCCTTCGATGTCTTCCTCTTTCATACCATATTCACGAAGAGGTTTCTTTTCTATAATCTTCCCAAGAAGTTCTTCAATCTTAGGATAAACTACTTCTGCATCACACTCCAGGATACTTCCAAGAAACTGATTTAATCCAACAATGTCACCTGTTGGATTTTCTCTCTGATACATTTTAAATACTTCTGTCAGGAACTGATAGTTGGCTTCTCCATGTGTCACATGATAGTTCCCGCTAAGGGGATAACTCATAGCATGCACTGCACCCGTTCCTGCATTACCAAATGCAATCCCTGCCAGGTCACTTGCAACTAAGAATTCTTCCAAAAGATTCATTCTATGCTCTGGACCTTTCTCTGCAATTTCCTTAAATCCTTTCAAGATCATTTCCATTGCTTTTTCGCTGAACATTCTTGTATAAAGATTTGCTCTTGGTGACACATAAGATTCAATCGCATGAATCATGGCGTCAATTGCACTTGTTGCAAAAAAATCATATGGAAGTTCTGAAAGAAGTGTTGGAATCAGAACTGCCTGGTCTGGGAAAATCGTATTATCCGCCAGACCAAATTTTGTTCCCATTTCCAAAATCTCTGCAATAGAAATATTAGACGATTCAGAACCTGCTCCACAAGTAGTTGGGACTGCCACCAGCGGACGGACCTTTTTAAGAGGAACCTTTCTCTGATAATATTCACTGGCTTTATATTCACCGTCTAACATAAGAATCTTTGCCATATCGATAACAGCACCGCCACCGATAGCAATAATTCTTGTACAATCTGTTTTTCTAAAATCTTCCAGAAGCATATCGATCATGGCATCGGTTGGTTCACCTTTTCCATATGTGTTTTTGAAACAAACCGTTGCTTTCAGATCCATATCCTTAAAATATTTATCATAAATAGACTTACTTGCAAGAATAAAATCTTTCTCTCCGATTTCATAGTCCTTTACAAAATCTGCTGGTTCTAAATATTTCTGAACTTCAGGTAACTGCTGAAATAATTTCATATTCTTTCCTCCTTTATCCTTTGCATGATTTCTCCAATTGGTGCTGAAATACTAAGTTCAGCTCTGACCGGCTTCGCCGTCTCGCTTTTATTAATCACAACCAAATGTTTTCCTCTGAAATAATCAATAAAGCCTGCTGCCGGATAAACCACCAAAGATGTTCCACCAATGATCAATGTATCTGCTTCTGCAATCGCTTCTATACTTTTTCGGATTACCGAATCATCTAAACCTTCCTCATACAGCACCACATCCGGCTTAATGCGTCCGCCGCATTCACATGTTGGTATTCCATTCGCATTTTTCACATATGCTGCGTCAAAAAACTTCCCACATCTCTGACAATAATTTCTATGGATACTTCCATGGAGTTCTAATACATTCTTACTTCCTGCTGCCTGATGCAGTCCATCAATATTCTGAGTAATGATTGCTTTTAGTTTTCCTTTATGTTCCAATTCTGCCAGTTTAAGATGTGCGGCATTTGGTTTTGCATCTAAAAACATCATCTTTTCTTTATAAAAATCATAAAAAGCTTCTGTATGACGCACAAAAAATGTATGGCTTACAATCTGTTCAGGCGAATATTTATACTTTTGCTGATACAGCCCATCCGCACTTCGAAAATCTGGAATATTACTTTCTGTAGAAACGCCTGCTCCGCCAAAAAATACAATCTTATGGCTATCATCAATAATTTCCTGCAGTTTTTTCACTTCATTTTCATACATTACTTTTGTCCTCTTTCAGAAACTTTTCTCTCACGATTACACTTCTTCACCTTTGAAAAATCCTGATAATCCATCCAATGTTTTCACCAATACCGGAATCTCATCTTCTGTAAGTTTATCAAGAATTGCCTGTGTCATCTGTTTGTGATAATTTTCATGATGTCGATATGCCGCTTCCCCTTTTTCTGTAAGCCTTACATACACAACGCGACGATCCTTTTCACTTCTATTTCTCTCCACATATTTTTTATTCACAAGGTGATTCATGGCAGTAGTCAGTGTTCCCACAGTAACATTCAGTTTTTTAGCAATCGTGGACATATTATTCCCTTCCCCTAGTCCGATTGCTTCAATTACATGCATATCATTATTAGAAATATCTTTAAATTCTTCTGTAATGATCGCCTTTTCTTCTAATCTCCAAATTTCATTAATCAAATTAACTAAAATGTCGTTTATTGTTTTGTAAGCTTCCATGAATGCCCTTTCTCTACATTGTAATAAATTTCACAGTTCCTTATATTATACACCATTTTCGTCATTTTGAAAATTTTTATCCTTCTATTTTATGTCTTGTCACTAAACTTTCGACAAGACATTGCTTATTGCCTCAAAAAATGCGATAATATTTAAGTCTTCAAGACAAAAAATAAAAAAGGAAAAGGAAATCATGTTAGAAAAATTTTTCAAACTCAAAGAAAACAACACGAACGTTAAAACTGAGGTTGTTGCCGGAATTACCACTTTCATGACTATGGCTTATATTCTGGCAGTAAACCCAAGTATTCTTAGCGAAGCGGGAATGGATGCGAACGCAGTCCTCATCGCAACATGTATCGCCTCTTTCATCGGAACACTGCTCATGGCATTCATGGCAAACATGCCATTTGCACTTTCTGCAGGTATGGGGCTTAACGCTTATCTTGCGTATACAATCGTTCTTGGACAGGGCATCTCTTGGCAGATCGCACTTTTTGCGGTATTCATTGAAGGTATCATCTTTATCATTATGTCTCTGACAAATGTGCGTGAAGCGATTTTTAATGCCATCCCTCTTACATTAAAACAAGGTGTATCTGTAGGTATCGGTCTTTTCATCGCCTTCATCGGTCTTCAGAACGCAGGCCTTTGTGTAACTTCTTCTACATTGGTAACAATTACTAGTTTCACAGAAAACTTTAACACAAAAGGTATTTGTGCTTTACTTGCACTTATTGGATTGCTGATAACAGCTATCCTTCATATCCGTCGTGTAAAAGGTGCAATCCTTTTTGGTATCATTATTACATGGGGACTTGGAATGATCTGTCAGCTTGTAGGAATCTATGTTCCAAATCCAGAACTTGGTGCATACAGCCTCTTCCCAACAGGAATTATCAGTGCAGATTTTTCTTCTTTAGGTAAAACATTTGGTCAGTGTTTCAATATTGATTTCAGCGCAGTAGGAATTTTCAACTTCGTCGTTATTATATTCTCATTCCTATTTGTCGACTTATTCGATACACTTGGTACATTGATCGGGGTAAGTACTAAAGCTGGTATGCTTGATGAAGAAGGACATCTTCCAAATATCAAACCAGCACTTCTTTCTGATGCCATCGCAACTTCAGCAGGTGCTGTACTTGGAACCTCTACAGTAACAACATTCGTAGAATCTTCAGCAGGTGTTGCTGTTGGCGGCCGTACTGGTCTTACTGCTGTAACTACTGGATTTTTGTTCTTATTAGCAACATTATTTGCCCCATTATTTACATCAATCCCTTCATTTGCAACTGCACCAGCATTAATCTTTGTTGGATTCTTAATGTTTGAAGCAGTTGTAGAAATCAAATTCACAGAAGATACTCTTACAGAAGCGATTCCAGCGTACCTTTGCATCCTTGCAATGCCTCTTTTCTACAGCATTTCAGAAGGTATCTGTTTTGGAGTTATTTCTTACGTAATCTTACAGTTAGCAACAGGAAAGGCAAAAAAAGTTACACCTCTCCTCTATGTACTTGCTATTCTGTTCGTATTAAAATATATTTTCTTATAAAAATAAAAAAGGCTTGGTTTTCAAACACATGAAAACCAAGCCTTTTTGTCATCTCTATTCTCCAAACAATTCCTGTGCAACTTTTACACCCGCTGGACTTCCTGCCACACCGCCAATACCCGTTTCTCTAAGGCTGGCATCCATCTTTTCTCCAACTTCTCTCATCGCATCAATCACCTGATCCACCGGAATCTGACTGATAATTCCTGCAAGGGCCATATCAGCTGCTGCCATTGCATTGACTGCACCGCCTACATTCCTCTTTACACATGGAACTTCAACCAGTCCTGCTACCGGATCACATACAAGTCCCATCAGATTCTTAAGTGCCATCGCTGCCGCATGTCCCATCTGATAAATGTCTCCGCCTTTCAGATAAGTAATTGCTGCTGCTGCCATTGCTGAACCAGAACCGATTTCAGCCTGACATCCTCCGGCTGCTCCTGCAAGAAACGCACGGTTCGCAATCACCTGTCCAACTCCCGCAGCAATATACATCGCTTCCACCATTTTTTCTTCTGATACATCAAACTCTCTGTAAAATGTAACAAGCACTGCTGGAAGTACGCCACAGGCCCCCGCTGTTGGTGCCGCAACAATACGTTTCATACAAGCGTTGTTACATCCCATTTTAAGAGCAACTGTCATGACTTTTGCTACATAATCTCCACAAAGAGTGTTTCCTGCTTTCTGATAGTTTTCCATCAGCCCGCCTTCTTTTCCAACAAGTCCACTTCTTGAAATAAGCTCTGGCTCATACGCATCTACACTATCTCTCATAGCATGCCACATTCTGGTCATCTTTTCCCATGAAGAACTTTCTGAATCTCCACGTTCATCGCAATCTTCTAACTGAATTGCCTTCCAGAATTCAATGCCTTCTTTTCCACATCTTTTCTGAATTTCTTCTATTGATCTATATGACATCTTTTAACTCTCCTTTAATCGCCTTTACTCCATTCCCGCCACATTAAGGAATGTTACTTTCATGATTCCATCCATATCGCGCAGCCATTCCAGCGCCTGAGAAGAAATCACCTGATCTGTTTCAACGATCATAACCGCATAGCCGCCACGCTTATCTCGGAAAAGCTGCATCGTTGCAATATTGATTCTCTTTCTACTAAGTACATTCGTTACATCTGCCACACATCCTGGCTGGTCAATATTATGTACAATCAGCGTATTAAGCTCTGCACTAAAATCTACCGGCATATCATCCAGTTTACTCACGCGGATTCTGCCGCCGCCGATAGAATATGCTTCGATTTTAAGCGGAGCATAGCCATTCGCATGGAGCGTAATCTCAGCTGTGTTTGGATGGGCTCCACGAATTTCCTTTTTGCCCATCGTAAATTTCATACCTTCTTCTTCTGCCACTTCATAGCTTCTAGGAATTCTCATATCATCCGGTTTCATTCCCAAAAGTCCTGCAACAATCGCTTTGTCTGTTCCATGTCCTTCACCAGTTGCCGCAAAAGAACCAGACAAATATATTTCTGCCCATTCAGGTTTTGTTCCCATTAACTGTCTTGCAATAAGCCCAATCTTAACAGCTCCTGCTGTATGTGAGCTGGATGGTCCAACCATAACCGGACCTAAAATATCAAAAATACTTGCCATATGATTTACCTCACATTTGAATAAAAATTCACGTATGTACACATACCATTACTATGTCCATTATATTACATTTTTTTCCTGACTTCATCTCTATAATTATTTTTTTTTATAAAAATCATTTGATTTATAGAAATCCATATGATAGAATATCATCTGTTAGCAGAAGTGGCGGAATGGCAGACGCGCTAGATTCAGGTTCTAGTGGGAGTTCTCCTGTGTGGGTTCAAGTCCCATATTCTGCACGATAAAAAGTCTTTGGAAGTTTTCCAAAGACTTTTTCTTTTTTCTAAATCACTCCAAAT
>JAEIGA010018040.1_pt1 | contig 10750 bp, 7 predicted proteins | sample 9270691 | NCBI WGS metagenome assembly JAEIGA01 (sample SAMN17057246, study PRJNA624740) | gut metagenome | biome: biome; isolation source: fecal sample | host: Bos grunniens | place: China: Xizang | collected 2019 | reverse complement strand
GAACTGCTGGGCAGCGAAATTATGCATCACTGTAACGCAGACGATCTGGGCGTCACCGGTATATGGAGCACGCTCTCTGTGCGGGCAGTCACTAGCGATCGATCCGTGCATGTTGTCTATCTGGCTCTGCTGCCAGATCTGATTGATCTTGTTGATAAGGTCATTCGAAGTCTTGAACTCACCTGATTTCTCAACATCGCTGCAAACAAGATGAGCCTCGACCTGCTCCTGAGTGAGATTATCAAGACCATAGATCTCAACCTCCGAGAATACGAACCATGTGAAACGTGCATGATATGATTCATCACCTGTTCCCTTGGCTGTATATGAGTTTCCACCGTTACCTGACTCGCCGAGATATTTGATTTCAACCTTCTGACCCTCCTTCAGATTGAGGTTCTTGAGATTGATCCAACCTGAAACCTCTACTGGGAACTTCACATGATAGCCACCCTCAGGCATCTTCTCGAAGCTAACAGGATTATAGACCTCAAGAATTCTGTCAGCAGGACCGTTCTGCGGAACGAGCTTGCCGCATGGAGCCGGCTTGATGGCTACATCAGCCCATGCGGAATCATCATACGCAGGCTTATTCCATCCCTCATGCTCAAGACGTGCATCATAGTGCTCACCAAAGAAGATCTGATCCTTGACAATAGCACTCTTCTCTATCTTCCAAGACTCATCTGAAACGATGGTCTCAGTTGTACCGTCCTTATAGGTAACCTCGATCTGACCTATGAAGCGTGGTGTACCATAACCCATAGGGCTCCAATGCTTTACTACATCATAGAAGCCATTACCGAGAATCACACCAAAAACATTCTCACCTTCAAGGACAGCATCTGTAAGGTCGTACGAGAGATACATTACAAGGTACTCCTGGAAAGGATCAGTGATTCCGCGTTCTGTTCCGACAAGTTTTGGACGTACGTCATAGTTTGTCTGGTTAGGAGCGAAATACTCATCACCTACTCTCTGTCCGTTGAAGTAAGGCTCGAAATAACCGAGACCTGTTCCATAAAAACGGATTTCCTTTACAGGCTTGCTGATATTAAAAGACTTACGGATAAGCGGAGCAGGATCAGCCTTAAAGTCAGTATTTTCGATAATATACTGGAAATCCCACTCATCTGTCCATTCAGGATTCATGATATCGTACGAATCATTACCCTGCCAAGGAGCTCCGATCCACTGAGCCTTCCATTCATCCTGTGAAAGCATTCCTACATGCCATGATGCAGTCTCACTCCAGTCAGACGCCTTACCATTCTCATCCCACACCTTGACTCTCCAGAAATATGAGCTACGTGATTTCAGCTGCTCTCCGGCATATTCGATAAAGGCTGATTCATCAGAATTCACCTTTCCTGAATCCCATACGAGATTCTTGAAGTCATCAGAGCCATAAGATACCTGGATCTGATATGCTGTCTGAGCTGCTCCCTGAACATCATTTTCATTGGAATTGATCCATGAAAGACGAGGATTCTGAATGTCAATCAGAGGGTATTCAGCATACTCACATGTAAGGTCAACCGGAGCAATATTTACCCTACTACAAGACGGCATTAGCGCTGACCCCAGGATAAGGGTCAGCGTTAATATAACGTTTCTCATTATTTGTAAATTACTTAGGAAGATTAAAAGTATCTGTCAATTCCTGCATCTGTGCATCAGACATACCTTCAGGCTCAAATCCCATATTCTTTGATGCGATATAGATAAGAGCCGCCTTGTTAAGTACATCTACCTGATCGAAAGCAGACATGATGTCTGTATCTACAGCGAATACTCCGTGCTTCTCCCACATCACTACATCGTAGTCATCATCGATTGCCTTGATAGTAGCCTCAGCGAGTTCAACACCACTTGGCATAAGATACGGTACCATTCCAAGACCACGTGGACAGAATGCCTTAGTCTCAGGAATCATAGACCAGAGGAGCTTTGTAGCTACATCCTTCTGCATGAACTTCTGGCTGTGTGTCATAGCCACGAGCTCGATAGGATGTGTATGGAGTGAAGCTCTGTAAGGTGAACCCTTAGCAAGGAGGTAGTTGTGTACGCTGAGATGTGACGGAAGCTCTGAAGTTGGAGCTACAGGCTGGTCAGCAACGATCTCATAATGAGCACAGTCCTCAGTGATTCTGATGATTGAACCGTTTGCCATAGGATCACGTGCAAGGTCACGCATACGCTTCTGTGTTCCCTTGCAGTAGAACCAGCATCCCTTAAGCTCAGGAAGCACTGTTCCGATTGCCTTAGGCTCGCAGATAGCAGGCATTGCGCGCATTTCATCATCCACATGTTCAGTGATGTTTACAGTGATGTTACCACCGTTTCTCTCGGCCCAACCTTTCTCCCAAAGGTAGCCGGCTGTCTCAGCTACCTGCCATACTGCTGCAGATAACGCCGGACGATTTTCCAATATAGAACTCATAATTATTTCAATAATTCTGGCAGGAATGAGCTGATGATAAGCACAGCGATTCCTGTAACTAATACAACAATAGTTTTACGTGAGCAACCCTTCCACTCCTTGAGGATGATACCCCAGACATTTGAGAATGTCACATTAAGAGCCATAAGGATGCAGAATGCAAGTGTGTCCATGGCACTGCCTGCCTCAAAGAAGCTGCGGCCGAGGCTGAGTCCGAAGAACTGGCTGTACCAAAGCATACCTGCAAGGGCACAGAACAACAGATTCGAAGCCCAGAGGTTTCCCTGCTTGTAGTCTGAGAAAGTGTTGTTCTTCTTGTTCTGTACAAGGCAATATACAGCATTAGTAAGGAAACCGCCGACAGTGACAAGAAGAGTAGCAGGAAGAGTACGGAACATTGGCTGAGTAAGCTCGCCGAAGTTGATATCCTTTCCGAACTCGAGACCTACATTGAAGCAGCCGCTCATGAAACCGGCAAGAAGAGCAATTGCAAGTCCCTTAGGGAAATTAAAATCCTTTACCGCCTCTTTCTTCTCCTCCTCTGAAAGGCTCGCTGACTTCATGCCACCTGCTACGCCGATGATGGCGATACCGAGGAGTGTAACCACTACACCTGTGATTACAGCTGCGGTAAGTGACTCGAGGGCATTAAGTTCAGGGAAGAAGAGATTGAGAAGTACCGGACCCATGATGGTACCAAGACCAGCACATGTTCCAAGTGAAATCGACTGTCCGAGTGCTACACCGAGATAGCGCATAGAAAGTCCGAAAGTAAGGCCACCTACTCCCCAAAGCACACCGAATACCATGGTGAGAAGTGCCTCTGTAGGATATGAAGCATAGACCTCAAAAAGGCTGTGACCCTGAGGTACAGCAAGCAAGGCTCCGAGGAATGGGAATACAAGCCATGCAAACACGCCCTGTACAAGCCAATAGCTTTCCCAGCTCCATTTCTTTATCTTATTGATAGGAACATAGCAGCTGGACTGGCAAAATGCTCCAACTGCTATGATCAATAGTCCGATGAGAACTTCCATTAGAATGCTGTGTTATAGATTTTCTCAATATCCTCAACAGAAGTAGGACGTGGATTACCACCTGTGCAGACATCATTGAATGCCGCTACAGCAAGATCATGGAGATCTTCCTTCTTCACGCCGATTTCGTTGAGACGCTGTGGGATATTCACGCTGACAGAAAGATCGCGAACAGCCTTGATAGCTGCTGCAACACCCTCATCAACACTCATTCCTGTAGTATCTACACCCATAGCCTTAGCAATGCCGAGATACTTCTCTCTTGCTGGAGAATCAGCATTGTACTCCATTACGTATGGAAGGAGAAGTGCATTGGCAACACCGTGAGGAGTATCATAGAATGCTCCAAGAGGGTGAGCCATAGAGTGAACGATACCGAGACCTACGTTAGAGAATCCCATACCAGCAATGTACTGAGCCTCAGCCATACCCTCACGTGCCTTCACGTCGTTTCCGTCCTGAACAGCATTGTAGAGGTGCTCGTGGATGAGCTCGATAGCCTTGAACTCGAACATGTCGCTCATAGTCCATGCGCCTGGAGTGATGTAGCTCTCGATTGCGTGAGTAAGAGCATCCATACCTGTAGCAGCAGTAAGACCCTTAGGCATGCTCATCATGAGCTCGCAGTCGATAACTGAACAAGTAGGGATATCGTTAGGGTCAACGCATACCATCTTCTTACGGTTCTCCTCATCTGTGATCACATAGTTGATTGTAACCTCAGCAGCAGTACCGGCTGTTGTAGGAACAGCGAAAGTAGGAACAGCCTTGTTCTTTGTAGGAGCTACGCCTTCAAGTGAACGTACATCCTCGAACTCAGGGTTGTTATTGATGATACCGATAGCCTTTGCTGTATCGATTGAAGAACCACCGCCAAGAGCAACCATACAGTCAGCACCTGAAGCCTTGAATGCAGCAAGTCCGTCAAGAACGTTCTTGATTGTAGGGTTAGGCTTGATCTCGCTGTAGATTTCGTAAGGAATATCAGCATTCTTGAGAACTTCCTCAATCTTTGCTGCTACACCGAACTGGATAAGAGGCTTGTCAGTAACGAGAAGTACCTTCTTGAATCCTCTCTTCTTGATTTCCTCAGCGATAGCTACGCGGCATCCTGCTCCGAAATATGATGTTTCGTTTAATACTATTCTGTTCATATCTTTTGTACTTAAGTCCCCGGCCGAGCCGGGGATTATGGTTATTATCTTTCGCTTATCTTATTATCTGTTAGCGAGAACTGTCTTCTCGTACTCCTTTACGGCAGCGATTACATCGTTACCTACAGGTACGTTGTTACGTACACAGAACTCATCGTAAACTGCATTCCAAGGCATGCACTTTCCTTCCTCAACAAGCTGGAGAACCTCGAATGTATCGCCAGCAAGCTCATGCTTAGCAATGAGGTCTCTTGGCTCGAGGAGAGCCTTAGTCATACACTTCTGTGCTGCACGTGAACCGATCACGTATGCACCGATACGGTTGATTGAACCATCGAAGAAGTCAAGACCGTAGTGTACGCGGTCCATAGCTCCTGCGCGAACGATCTCTGAGAAAAGGTCCTGAGTAGTATCATCCATGATAGTCACATGGTCTGAGTCCCAACGTACTGGACGGCTTACGTGAAGCATGAGCTCAGGAACGAACTGAAGAACAGCTGAAACCTTATCGCCAGGAACCTCAGTAGGATGATAGTGACCTGTGTCGATAGTAAGCATTACATTGTTCTTAGCTGCATAAGCAGTGTAGAAATCCTGTGAACCTACAGTAAAGCTCTCGAGACCCATACCGAATACCTTACCCTCGATGCAGTCCTTCATCCAGTCCTTCTTCTCAGCGAAGATCTCATCAAGTGACTTCTTGAGAGTCTCACGATAAAGCATGTGGTTTACAGATACGTCCTTGCATCCGTCGTGTACCCATGTGTTCATGATACATGGATCGTTCTGAGCCTTACCCATAGCGTCAGCGATGTCACGGCAACGCTTTGAATGCTCTACCCAGAAGCTGCGGATTTCCTCGTTAGGATTTGAAAGTGAAAGATTACCGCTCTTAGGGTGACCGAAAGATGTAGAGTTGAAGTCAAGCTTAGTATCGTTTGCCTTACCCCAGTCGATCCAGCTCTGGAAGTAATCAACTGTAACCTCGTTACGATCAACTACCTTACCCTGGAAATCTCCGTAAATCTCATGGAGGTTGAGTCTGTGGTTACCTGGAATGAGTGACTTAGCCTTGAGAACGTCAGCGCGAAGCTCATCGATGTTACGTGCAGCACCAGGATAGTTACCTGTTACAGCAAGACCACCGTCAAGTGATCCGGCCTGAGCCTCAAATCCCTTTACGTCATCCGCCTGCCAGCAATGCATGCTGAGGTGGAAGTTCTGAAGCTGCTCGATTACCTTCTCTGTGTCTACTCCGATGGCTGCGTAACGCTCCTTGGCGATCTCATAAGCCTGATGAATAAGTGATTCTTTCATAATTGTCTTGTATTTTATCTGTTGTTATATTTATTCTGAACTTCAAGGAATTTTTCATATGCCTGATCCCAAGCATCCGAGTTGATCGGCATGTAAGTCAAAAGATCGATAGATCTGCCGACGATAGATCTCATCTGAGGAAGAGTCTGGACAAGACCGGCAGACTTGATCTGAACAAGAGTATTACCAAGAGCAGTACCCTCTACCGGACCGCAGATTACAGGCATGTTAAGAGAATTAGCCGCATACTGCATGAGATATCTGTTAAGAGAACCTCCTCCGATTACATGAAGCTTCTTGATTTCGAAAGGAGCGAAACCTCTGAGGATTCCGACAACCTGACGATATCTCAGGGCAAGGCTTCTGAAGATCACTCTGCAATATTCAGCAGGAGTCTTTGGAACCACCTGACCTGTCTTCTCGCAATAGTCATTGATTGCCGCTGTCATGGAAACAGGATGGCTGAAGCATGGAGCATCAGGATCGATAACGCTTTCGATATTTGTAGTATCGCACAATGCTACAAGCTCAGCCACACTCTCCGGTGCATTCTTGAACTCCTTTCTGCACTGCTCGAAGATCCAGAGACCGCAGATATTCTTCAGGAATCTTGTAGTACCCTCGATACCACCCTCGTTTGTAAAGTTATGTTTGAAGCTTTCCTCATTGATGATTGCCTGAGGAGTCTCGATACCGAGAAGCGACCATGTTCCGCAGCTGAGATATGCATACTCCTGATCCTCAGCAGGTACCGCAGCGACAGCAGAACCAGTATCATGACCTGCAACAGCTACAACGTCTACTGCTCCAAGACCGGTAAACTCCTGTACCTGAGGTGTAAGCTGACCTACAACCTCACCTGGCTGAACCATCTTTCCGAATTTCTCTCTCGGAATTCCAAGAGCCTTGAGGATATCCTCATCGAGATCACCTGTAACAGGATTGAGCATCTGAGATGTCGAAGCCACGGTATACTCGCATACAGCCTTACCTGTAAGCATATACATGAGAGCATCCGGAATGAAGAGCACCTTTTCAGCTGCTTCAAGAGCCGAACCGCCATTTCTCTTTATCGTATCAAGCTGGAAGAGAGAATTGAAATCCATGAACTGGATTCCTGTGCGGCCATATACATCCTTAGCCGACATCTTCTCGAAGAATTTCTCCTGAGCACCCTCAGTATGTCCGTCACGGTAACAATATGGAAGTCCAAGAAGCTGACCATCCTTTCCGAAATATGCGAAGTCACAACCCCATGTATCGATTCCGATAGACTTAAGTTCCACACCTTCCTCTGCAGCCTTGCGGAGTCCGAGAAGTACTTCGTAATAAAGCGCAGGAAGATCCCAGCAAAGATGACCTCCTACAGGAATGATAGGATTTTTGAATCGGGTAAGCTCCCTCATCTCAATTTTACTGCCATCAAATCTGGCAAGTACCGTTCTGCCGCTCGTTGCACCGAGGTCGACAGCCAAGTAATCAGTTGTTCTCATATATAGTTATAGTCAATGTGTTATTTTAAACATACAAATTTACCTTTTTATGAGATAGCAAACATGTCTTTATTGGCAATTAATCTACATATTTTGAGCAAAGTTATTGGAGGTCTAAATTTTATACCTATAATTGCACTCCAAATCAATGAATTAGATGAAGCCGATCAAGTATATAACACAAAATGAAAGAGATAAAGAATGGGGAATAACTGTCTGTTCTGTCGGATACCAGCAGGTTGCTCCAAATGAGGAATACCCTCCTCGTATCCATAAGCACGAGTACCTTTTCGACATAGAGACAGGAAGAGTGGTCAACGAATATCAGCTCCTTTATATCGTTGAGGGAAAAGGAACATTGAAGACAGCATCTGCAGGTAGTTTCGAAATCGAGGCAGGAGATGTTTTTCTGCTTTTCCCTGGGGAATGGCACACTTATTTTCCTGATTCCGAGACAGGCTGGAAGGAATATTGGATAGGCTTTTCCGGTATCAACATCGACAGCAGAATTAAAAGCGGCTTCTTTTCAAAAAAAGCTCCACTCTACAAGATAGGTTACAATGAGATAGTTGTAAATCTCTATCACGAAGCCATCGCAGTAGCAAAGAAACAGGAAATGTATTTCCAGCAGCTGCTTGCCGGAATAGTCAATTATATGCTTGGTATCATATTCACGACGGATTGTAACAGGAAACTTAAGAACAGCAGCTTTCCACAGATGGTGGAAAAGGCGAGACGATACATGCAGGAGAACGTTGAAAAGAAAATCGACATACCTGCAATAGCCAAGCATCTGAACATCAGCTATTCTACATTCAGACACACCTTCAAGCAGTATGTAGGCATATCACCTGTACAATATTACCTCAACCTGAAGATCCAGAGGGCCAAGGATATGCTTAAAAGTACAAAGGCCTCGATCAAGGAAATATCATATTCCCTTGATTTCGAGACCCCTGAGTACTTTACCAAATTATTCAGGAACAAGACTGGAATGAGTCCAAGCCAGTTCCGAGAACAATAAGAAACAATATTGATTACTTCTTCCAGAGACGTGACATATCCTCCAGAGTCTTGCCCTTGGTTTCAGGTACAAGCTTCCATACGAATACAGCTGCAAGGATACAGATAAGTCCATAAAGGCTGTATGAGAAGGCATGTCCGAAATTCTCCATAGTTCCGAGGCTCATGTTATACATCGGAAGGAAGGTAGACGATACGATGAAGTTGAAGATCCACTGGAATGCAACAGCTATTGCAACAGCAGCACCACGTATCGTATTCGGGAAGATTTCTGAGATAAGAACCCAGCATATAGGTCCCCAGCTGAACATGAAGGATGCGCTGTAGACCATGATGCTGATCACAGCAACAATCGGTGGGATGGCTGTTGCCACGCTTGTGATAGCTACTCCTGCAGCGCCAAGTGCCATACCGAGCGATCCCCAGATAAGAAGAGGCTTTCTTCCCCACTTCTCGACTGTGAATATGGCAAGGAGAGTGAAAGTGATGTTCACAATGCCCATGATGACAGTCTGCATCATAGGGTTACCCATACCAAGCGACTCAAATATACGTGGAGCGAAATAAAGAACAGCATTGATACCGATAGCCTGCTGGAAGACGCTGAGCATTATACCCACGAAGATGACAAGCCAGCCATAAGTGAAGAGCTTCTCTGTCTTCTCGGCAACAGTAGCCTTGATATCCTTGAGGATTTCCTCAGCCTTGCTTCTGCCGTTGATCTTGCTTAGGACAGCAAGAGCCTTGTCATCATTTCCTGTCATGGCAAGATACCTCGGTGTTTCAGGCACAAGGAAAAGAAGAACTGTAAACAGTCCTGCCGGAACAGCTTCACTTACAAACATATATCTCCATCCTTTCTCTATAGCCCACTGTGCATCAGTCGGATTCATGACCTGATTGATGCCTTCGGCCATCTTCTGAATCACAGGAGCGATATGGTCTCCGAGAATCATGAAGTTAACGAAATATACCACAAGCTGACCGAAGATGATTGCAAACTGGTTCCATGAAACCAGTGTACCTCTCATATTACTTGGAGCCACCTCTGCGATATACATAGGACAGATTGCAGATGCAAGACCTACACCGACTCCACCGAGAACTCTATAGAAGTTGAATGTTATCAGGAGCGAGAATGAAGTCTGACCTTTCTGGAAAAAGAGGAACTCTGGATTGAATGAACCCAAAGCAGACAGAAAGAAAAGCACTCCGGCAAGGATGAGAGATTTCCTACGTCCAAGTCTTGAAGCGCAGAAACCAGAGACAGCAGCACCGATCACACATCCGATCAGAGCACTTGAAGAAGTAATTCCATGAAGGAAGTCAGAATAAACAAAATCACCGGCTCCCATGAAGAAAGCCTGAAGACCTTTTTCCGCACCGGAAATCACCGCTGTATCATAACCGAACAGCAGACCTCCGATAACGGCAACAAGGACTATCGAAAACAGATAGCCCTTGCTTCCTTTATCAGTATATGCAGCCATTAGCAATACATATTAACTATAGCCTCATACAATTCCTGCTTACCGCTTGTCTGTTTTGGTTCACCTACAGACTTACCGTACTCGTATACCTGCTCGAGGCTGAGCTCACCGTTCTCGAACTGCTTGCCGAGTCCTTCATCGAAGCTTGCATAACGCTCAGCAACCATCTTCTGAATAGGAGACTCCTCAAGAAGAGCTGCGGCACTCTCAAGAGCACGTGCCATTGCATCCATAGCTGCAATGTGAGCGATGAAGATATCCTCAAGATCAGTTGAGTTACGACGTGTCTTAGCATCGAAGTTTGTACCACCGTCGCCGAAGCCTCCGTTACGGATGATCTGCATCATAGCCTGAGTGAGGTCGAATGCATCGATCGGGAACTGGTCAGTATCCCAGCCATTCTGGTAGTCTCCACGGTTTGCATCGATAGAACCGAGCATACCAGCGTCAACTGCACATGCAAGTTCGTGCTCGAAAGTATGGCCAGCAAGAGTTGCATGGTTCACCTCGATATTCACCTTGAAGTCCTTGTCCAGGCCATGAGCCTTAAGGAAACCGATGACAGTCTCAGTATCTACATCGTACTGGTGCTTTGTAGGCTCCATAGGCTTAGGTTCGATGAGGAATGTACCCTGGAATCCCTTGCTGCGGGCATAGTCACGTGCAATTGTCAGCATTTTTGCAAGATGTTCCTTCTCACGCTTCTGGTCTGTGTTGAGAAGGCTCATGTAACCCTCACGACCACCCCAGAACACGTAGTTTGTACCGCCGAGCTCGATAGTAGCGTCGATAG
>JAEIGA010018039.1_pt1 | contig 10751 bp, 10 predicted proteins | sample 9270691 | NCBI WGS metagenome assembly JAEIGA01 (sample SAMN17057246, study PRJNA624740) | gut metagenome | biome: biome; isolation source: fecal sample | host: Bos grunniens | place: China: Xizang | collected 2019 | reverse complement strand
TTTACCCTAAACTATTTTAGGACAATCCCTATTTGTGAATACGCACAATTCAAACAGGTAGTCTATTCTTCAAGATATGCAGCGCTTGCGCTTGAATAGCGGCGCCATGCATCGACCATTGCAACGAAATCGGACGGCAGCTCAGAATCGAAATACATCTCCTCGCCCGTTGTAGGATGCACAAAGCCTAACGTCTTGGCATGGAGCGCCTGGCGAGGACAGAGTTTGAAGCAGTTGCGCACAAACTGACTGTACTTGCTGAAGTTGGTTCCTTTCAATATCTCGTCGCCGCCATAGACATCGTCGTTAAAGAGAATGTGACCGATGTGTTTCATGTGTACCCTTATCTGGTGTGTGCGGCCTGTCTCGAGATTGCACTCCACAAGTGACACATAACTCAAACGTTCGAGCACACGGTAATGCGTAACGGCGTATTTACCGACATTCTCGTCGGACGACACGCACATTTGCAACCTGTTGCGCGGATTGCGCGTGATATTGCCTACAACGGTGCCGCTCTCTTCCTTGGGATTACCCCACACCACTGCGTTATATGTTCGTTTTGTTGTTTTCTTGAAGAACTGCATTCCCAGATGCGCCTTTGCGAAGGCTGTCTTTGCAACAACAAGCAGACCCGACGTATTCTTGTCAATGCGGTGCACAAGACCTACCTGTGGGTCATTGGGGTCGAAATCGAGGTTATCCTTGAGATGCCATGCAACGGCATTGATGAGTGTTCCGTGGGTATTTCCGCAGCCCGGATGAACTACCAGGCCGGCAGGCTTATTCACCACCATAAGGTCGTTGTCCTCATATACGACATCGAGCGGAATGTCCTCGGGAACAATTGTATTGTCGTATGCCGGGGTATTGAATGTTATGACAACCTCGTCACCGGGTTTCACCTTGTAGTTGCTCTTGACAACCTTGCCGTTGACAGAGATGGAGCCGGCATCGGCAGCCTGCTGTATCTTGTTGCGCGAGGTATTGGCCACGTGGTCGACAAGAAACTTGTCAATGCGCACGGGAGACTGCCCCCTGTCGGCTGTTATATGCAGTTCACGGAACAGGGTCTCTTCGGAATCAAGTTCGTCGGTATCAAGCAAATCGGAGATTATCTCATCCATAAAGTTATGTTTTACATCGTGGACACCCCAAGTATCAGATATCAAATTCAGGGTCGAACACCGGTTCTTGGATAGTATCCTCAGGTCTTCCGTTACCAATTTTCACTGTCAATGTAGAGCCTTGAGGTATAGCCTCGCCATTCACAAGTGCCCTGCCATTGTAATGCAACTCATAGACCCAGTCCTTTTCACCGGGGATGGAGTCGACCGACCCTATTACAAAACCGGCAGCTCTGATGTGAGATTCAGCCTCACGGTATGTACGGTTGTCTATCACAGAAGGAACGGTGCGTTTGGGCTTCTCGGCCGTATTTATGACAAGACCGACCTTGCGTCCCTCCTTGACATCGGAGCCGGGGGAGGGATATTGCACCACTACCTCATTCTCTTGGGCATTCTCCTGGTAGCGACGCTCCACTATTGTATAATTGAGTTTGTTGGCTGCAAGCACGTCTATAGCATCTTCGAGCTGGATGCCGCATACATCGGGGACCTCGTATGTCTCGTTATGATTGGTATAACTGTCGAGCCAGCGCAAGGCAAGATATGGCATCAGCACCACCAACGCCGCCATACCCAGAAGATTGAGCAGGAGAGTGATTATCAGGCGTTTTTTGGACGACGCGTTTTTGCCGGACGAGCCCTTCTTGCGGGGAGATGTTTTTTTCACAGGCACAGAAGCCAAGGATGCATCCGCAGCACTCTTGCCGTTTCCCTGCCCGTCATTGTAATTTCTATTTTTCATAATAATTTACATATTCACAAAGGATACCTCGTGGTACAGCCTTATTATTTGCAAAAATAATACAACTTGGCTGCAAACACAAAAATAAGCCGATTTTTTTGCAACGGACAGCGGCTTTAAGAACTCAAAATGTATTTTAACATGTGATAACCGTCTTACAACTGCGAGAAGAGAGTTTTTTCTTGCATTCTTTTTACTTTTGTTGTATCTTCGCAAGGTTAAAGGCAGACCTGTTTTTATTATGAAAAAGATTTTGTTTATACTTGTCCTGTCCATGATGTCGACATTCGCTGCACAAGCGCAGCTGTTCAAGAAGCACAGCAAGGACGAGACCGTCAACAGCGAGGCTTACGAAGCCGGTAATGTTCCTGTAGTAAACGGAAAAGTAACTTTTGAAACCGACATTCCGGTAGAAGGACTCACCGCCGCACAGATTGAGGAGAGGGTGAACGAATGGATTGCCAAGCGCTATGTAAAGCCCACGGTGATTTCGGTTAAACGTTTCGAGAGCGAAAAGCCCGGCACAACCATAATCAAGGGCGAAGAGTATATTGTTTTCCGTAACACATTCCTTGTGCTCAGCAGAGCCAGAATGTACTATTTCCTCACGCTCACAGCAAGCGACGGGAACTGCAACTTCCACCTCTCGCGCATAACATACTGGTATGACGACGAGGACGACAAAGGCGGCATAAAGATGATTGCCGAGGATTGGATTACAGACAACAATGCATTCAACAATAAGGGCAAGATGAAGAGATTCGAGGGCAAATTCCGCCGCAAGACCATCGACCTTAAGGAGCAACTCGTCAACGAACTGACACAAGCATTGAACAAATGAGAACAGTTGACAAAATAAGATACATATTGAACGTGCTGTTCCTGATTGGAGCAGCAGTCACATTCATACTGTTCATGATTGACAGCAACGGCAGCGCTTTCGTGATTGCCGGCATGACGGCTATGGCATTGAAAATAATGGAGTTCATCCTACGCTTCGTAAACTGAGAAGGAACGATGATAAAGAGAATACTATACATGCTGCTTCTTGTTGTGCCCATCATGGCAAATGGCCAGACACTCAAGAAGAACACAGACAGCGGAGGCGGACTGGGGCATGGAGACGTATTCAGTCCTTTCAAGGATAACCCAAAAGACAGCACAAAGAGCAATATCATTGTACCAAGGGAGATACACCAATGGAAGGTTGACCGCAGGTTCGGCAACAAGATGGAGATAAATGCAGACACATTGCAGTTCATGTTCCAGAACTGGCATCTTACAGAGGGGGTGAACGGTGAATACAATTATCTTGGCAACATGGGTACACCACGCGAGACAAGAGTATACTTCAACCGCCCCACAACTTCAACATACGATTTCCTGCAGCCGTACGACTACTTCTACACCACCCCCGACAGATTCATCTTCACCGATACAAAATCGCCCTACACGAACCTGAGCTACCACTCATCGGGCAACAAGGTTGACGGCGACGACCGTTTCAGGGCATACTTTACGACAAATGCCGGAAAGCACTTCGGTGCAGGTTTCCTATTTGACTACCTGTACGGGCGAGGACGATATGACAAGCAGTCGACATCGCTCATAAACTATTCGCTTTTCTCATTCTACCGCAGCGACAGATACAACTATCACCTGTTGGCAAGCCGCTACCACATGAAGCAACGGGAGAACGGCGGTATCACGGACGACCGCTACATAACACGCCCCGAAGACACCGACGGCGGCGGCAGCAACATGGGAACGGCCGACATCCCTGTAAAGCTGGATGCAACGTGGAGCAGAAACGAGGTGCACAACATATTCTTCACACACAACTATAACTGGGGATACTACCGCGAAAAGGTTGTACCCGGCAAGGAGGTTGACGAAGCACTTATCCTCGCTGACACAATAACCGGCGGGGGGACAGAAGAGACAAAACTTGCCATGACGGACAGCCTTAAAGCAATGGCGGCTGTTGACCTCCCCGATGACTCCGTGGCAAAAGAGTTTGTAAATGTCGCACGCCTGGCACACACGGCCGACATCTCGTACCTGCGCCACCAGTACATCAACCACAGACTGCCCAGGAACTACTATGCCGACACATTCCTGCCGCATGACTCGCTCGACAACACAACCGACCTTTCAATAGACAACAGGATTGCCCTGTCGCTTTGCGAGGGTTTCAAAAAATGGGCGTTTGCCAACATCGTCGCATTTGCCGAATACAAGTACGACCGTTATATACTGCCCGACACCGTTGCCGGCAATCCATCGGAATATGACAGAAAGTACAACGAGCACTCACTGTATATTGGAGGAGAGATATCAAGTACACGAGGAAAACATCTGCGCTATCGCTCCGAGGGCTCGACAGCACTGATTGGTGCCGATTTGGGTGCATTCTCGCTTGAGGGCGCTGTCGACTGCAACTTCAAGCTGTGGAAAAAGGATATCAACATTTCGGCGAAGGCTTTCATGAAGAACAACAACCCGTCGTTCTACTACCGCCACTACCACTCGGAACACTTCTGGTGGGACAACGACCTGGCAAAAGAGTTCAAGACACGCATCGAGGGAAGCATTGAGGTTCCCTGGTCAAGAACCAAACTGAAAGCAAGTGTTGAGAACGTGAAGAACTACACTTACATTGCCAACCACTCAATCCTGGCGCCCAACAGGAACGATTACCTTAACCGTTTCAACGTGGAGCAGGAGAACGGTAACATACAGGTAATTGCAGCATCGTTGAAACAGGATTTCAAATATGGCATCCTGAACCTTAATACCGAGGTGACATACCAGTACAGCAGCAACCAGGACGTATTGCCATTGCCGGCATTGAATGCATACGCGAATATCTATCTGAAATTTGTCATTGCAAAGGTGCTGCATACCGAGATTGGCGCCGATGCGTGGTATTTCACCAGCTATTACGCACCTGATTATATGCCGGCTTTGGGACAGTTCGTGCAGCAGAACCAGGAAAACAAGATAAAGATTGGAAACTACCCTGTAGCAACAGTATATGCCAACTTCCTGCTCAAGACGGCACGTTTCTACGTAAAATACTACCACGTGAACAAGGGACTGGGCAACAGCAACTACTTCCTTGTACCACACCACCCGATGAACCCATCGGTGCTGTGGTTTGGCCTGTCGTGGAATTTCTATAACTAAAACACTCACCAATCATGAACATAACCGTAAAATGGGGTTTTATAGGTTGCGGCGAAGCTACCGAAAAGAAGAGCGGCCCTGCATTCCCGCTAATAAAGGAGTCGGAGGTCGTTGCTGTTATGGGACGCGACAAGGAGAAGACCAGGGATTATGCCAAACGGCATAACATACCGCACTGGTACACCGACGCACAGGCGCTTATCGATGACCCCGAGGTGAATGCCGTGTACATTGCCACGCCGCCCTCGTCACACGCCACATTTGCTATAATGGCAATGAAGGCCGGCAAGCCGGTATATGTGGAGAAACCGTTGGCAGCCAATTACGAGGACTGCACACGCATTAACAGGGTATCAAGAGAAACGGGCATTCCATGCTTTGTGGCATACTACCGTCGCTACCTGCCCTACTTTTTGAAGGTCAAGGAGCTGTTGCCGCAGATTGGCAATGTGCTCAACGTGCAGATACGTTTTGCAGTGCCGCCACGCGACCTTGACTACAACCGCGAGAACCTGCCCTGGCGAGTAAACCCCACCATTGCCGGTGGCGGATATTTCTATGACCTTGCTCCACACCAGATTGACCTGTTGCAGGAGATGTTCGGCTGCATACTCTATGCCGAGGGTTACAGCACCAACCGCGGTGGGCTTTATAAGGCCGAGGACACGGTGAGTGCATGCTTCAAGTTCGAGAGCGGCATACCGGGTTCGGGTTCGTGGTGCTTTGTATCGGACGAATCGTCACGCGAGGACCATATAGAGATTTTCGGCAGCAAAGGTTGCATAAAATTCTCGGTATTCACGTTCGAACCAATAGAGCTGCGCACTGTTGAGGGCACACAAAAGTTCAACGTGCCAAATCCTCCATACGTACAGCTCCCGCTCATACGTAACATTGTAGAGCACATACAGCAAAAAGGACATTGCGAATGTGACTGCGTAAGTGCAACACCTACCAACTGGGTACTCGACAAAATTCTTGGTAAAATCATTTGATTATGCTAAGGAGAAGAACGAATATATTCTGTTACAGGGCAATAATTACCATTATTGTCCTGATGTCATCCATGATTTCCACAGCGCAGAACAAGGGCGGCGAAAAGATTAAAAAGGTGGCACAGGCCACTGCCGGTTTTGTCGATTACGTGCTGAACGATGTTGACACGGCCTATGTTGAGAAGAGCAAATACAACCTGACATTCATGCCTGTTTATTCGTTGCATTACGAACATTACAATTTCAAAGCAGGAGGCAATGACAGGCAGAGCATTATACTGAAACCGGAAAACCGCCACAAGCTGACACTGAAGTTCGGTTGGAGATGGTTGCTCATCGGATATGGAATTGACCTGCAGAAGGGACGTCCACAGACCGATTTCAGCCTGAGCCTCTACTCTTCGCGATTCTGTCTCGACCTTTTTTACCGCAAAAGCAGTGATTTGTACGAGATAAAGAAACTCTCAGGGTTCAACAACGTGGAATCGGCTCTGCAGAACGGAGGCCGATACTTCGACGGCCTCGACGTGAAACAGAAAGGCGTATCCCTATATTATGTTTTCAACAAACGGGTATCCTACAATGCCGCATACCGACAGATGGACCAACAACGCCTCAGTGCCGGTTCTTTCGTTCTGGGAGCCGGATACAACAAACAGGAGTTCGATTTCAACCACAATGAGTTCATCCCTGAAATAAGGGAACAGCTGGACGAAAAGCTCAAGTTCAAGAGTTTTGAGTATAAAGACTTCAACCTGAATTTCGGATATTGCTACAATTGGGTTTTTGCAAAGAACCTCACAGCATGTGCATCGATCACACCCGCCGTCAGTTACAAGAAAGCAAAATTGGATTTTGCCGGAAACAAGGAGAAGCAAGGCTGCATCTGTTTTGACTTGACGACACGTGCAGAGGTTGTATACAACAACGGCAAATACTATGCTGCAGCTGCGTTTGTATCAAACACATACCACTATAGCAAAAGCGATATCTCCACTCTAAACGGATTCGGGATTTTCAAGGTCTATGTGGGTTATAATTTCTGGCGCAGGAAAAAATAAAAAATGCGACTTTGAGTCGCATTTTTTATTTGGGTTATAAACTTCATATCCTAAAAGCGCATACCCACAGTTGCAACAACAGAATGGTTCATCTGGTCTACCGTTGCTGCCGGATTCACAAAATCGAAATCATAGAAAGGATAGAACTCCGCCTTCTGCAACTCAAGCTTGTAGGCGAAATCGCAATAGAAAATCGTGTCATGCCAACCGAAGCCCATTGTAACCACATTCTTGTCGAAACGGTTCATATATTCGGTTGAAGTCTCAGCCACAGAGGCATTGTACATATATTTATAAGCATCGTTCGTAAAGGGGGCTGTGATGTAATTGTAACCCACGCGTACGGCAAAGCCGTCGGCATTGATTTCGGCACCTACACGCACTGTGTGCTGCTCCTTCATATTGCACTCGAACTCTTCGTTCTGTGACTTTTCGACAGCGCCACGGCCTCTGAATTTTGTCATTGTATAGTCGGTGTATTCATACTCTGCATTCAACGCCACGTGTGAACCAAATGTATATGACATTGAGGCATTATAGCGCCATGGTGTTCTCAAAGAACTCTGAACCTTAAGCAAGTCATTATACAAGTCATGATCAGTTGTACTACAATACTTTCCATAAGGGCCTGTTATTGTCGCCGAGCTGTATTCATTCAGGCTGTACCATGTAGGAGTGTGCACCGAAACACCAACCTTGAAAGGCGAATACTTGAACGGACGGAATATGGCACCTAACTTTACATCAAAGCCACTACCTTTGATATACTTATTGTTTTCAAGAATGTATATATCGTCAATCATATCGGTTTCGCGATATTCCGTGTATTTGTTATAGTCTACAATTGACGCGCTCACAGTAGCACCAAGATATACACGGTCACTGATGTTGGCCGACAGGTTGAAATCCACCACATTCACACCGCCACGGGTCTCTTCATAGAAGGCAAGCTTATCGGGCCTCCAAATAAGGGTCGTATCAGGATATGTAAGGAAGTGATTACCCTGTTCATCAACAAGAGGCGCTTCGGCAGCAAGCAATGACAACCAGCTGTAGGAGAAATTCTCATACATCCAAGCTTTGGGAGCATTGAAATCCTCAAATGGATGATTACGGTAAAGCGCATCGATAACATATTGTTGTGAGCAACCGTTTGAAGCACCACACATTTCAAAAGCGCCGGCAAGGTTATTCTTTCTCCGGTATCCGATACCTATATTCAAATATTCAAGATAATCACCGCCACGCTCCAAAGAGAATACAAAAGCAGCATTACCCACATAGCCATTGGCTTTTGTGGTATTGAGCATATTACCCTCATAAACAGCCTTGTTGCTCTTTACATCAACTCCGGCAGTAAAAGCGAAGTCGCTACTGCGGTACATTGCCATGCCGGCCGGATTTGTACCCATTGTGGAGAGGTCGGCACCCAAGGCGCTCATTGCTCCACCCATACCCACGTAGCGGGCGGTTCCCACAAGTTCATTCTCAAGGAATGATGACACGTCATACATGTTTTGCGCATTCAGGCCAAGAGGCAACAGGAACATTATATATAGTAAGCGTTTCATAGTAATATCTTGTTTATGTTTGTTTTTCAATATAAAGAGAGTGTATTATCATCTGCGGCCACCACTGCTGCGACCGCCACCGCTATGACCACTGCCACCACCGCTACTACGACCGCTGCCACTTGAGCCGGAACTGTAACTTGAGCGGCTGCTTGAACCTGAGCTGTAGCTTGAACGGCTGCTTGAACTGCCTCGGCTACCCGAACCGGAACTATAGTTGGAGCGTCCGCCTGAACTACCGCTTGAGCGTGTTACGCTTGTACTGCTTGGACGGCTGTAGCCACCGGATGATCGGCCGGTTGATTCCCTTTTGGAATTGCTGCCATTTACAGATGTGCGTGCAGGCTGCTGACGACGTGGGTTGTTGCCACCTGCGGTTGTACGTGTCTGCTGCTCACGACGTGGGTTGCTGCCACCTGCGGTTGTACGTGTCTGCTGCTCACGACGTGGGTTGTTGCCACCTGCGGTTGTACGTGTCTGCTGCTCACGACGTGGGTTGCTGCTACCTGCGGTTGTACGCACCTGTTGCTCGCGACGTGGATTGCTGCTACCTGCGGTTGTACGTGTCTGCTGTTCGCGACGTGGGTTATTGCTATTGCCAACCATTGTGCGTGGTTGCTGCTCACGGCGTGGATTGCTGTTGCCGTTTGTAGTACGGGTTGGTTGCTGGCGGTGAGGTCGGTTATTGCCTACACCTGTATTGACATGTTGTTGGCGATGCGGTTTATTGTGGCCTGCGAACTTGCCATTTGTCGGAATATTGCTCCTGTACCCCGAAGGTTTCCACGCATGGTGCGAACTTCCATGATATCCGTAGTGTGGTCTGTGCCAATAGTAATCATCATAGCACCACCAATCATGATAATGATTGTGATAGGGTCTGTACCAATTGTAGTAATGGCTCCAATTCCATCTGTTTGTCCAGTTGAAATAATAAGGATAATTATAATAGAGATAGTTGTTTGCTGTAGGATAGACGTATACTGAGAAGCCGTCATCATACACAAACCAATCGTTTATTCCGCAATTGTACTTCAAATCCCAATAAATGGTACTTGAGAGCAATCTTCGGGGTGACTGAAAGCGGATAATGCGGTTTGAGTAGGTGTAGTCGTCCACGATGTCATAGAGATCATTGGTGTAGTAGGTTGTCTCTACTTCATCGGCATAATCATCGTAATACTCACCATCGACCACAAGATTGTCATCATCGGCAAAATAGATTTCCTCGGCGCTCTTCACAACAAGCACCTTCTTCTCCTTTTTAGGTACATAGTACATGTCATTGACCTGCGCCAATGCAAAAAGAGGAGATGTCAATAATAAAAACAGAACTAACTTTTTCATAGTTGTATATATTTAATTCTTTTTCTCTGGTACAAAAATATATACAAAAAAAGTGCAGAAATAGGGAAAAATCCTACAAAAAAGGAGGATTTTCCCTATTTGATTGATTATAATAAAAAAACAAGCCCACATGGGACTTGTTGATTCTTTATCGTTTATCTATAGACTTGCGTTTATAGTCCTCATTGAAGAGCAAATCGGCCTGATTGTCGTGCAGGGCTCGTGGCACAGCCACACGGCCGGATTTGACAAACTGTAACATACACTGCAAGGAAACGAATTCGTTATACAGGTTTACCACGGTGTCGGTTGAACCGGTGATTTCGACCACAGTGTAGTTGGGATTAACCTCCATGATACGCGCGTTGCTGTGGCGTATTACTCTCGAAATCTCACTGTTCTCAAGGATTTTTGGAGTCGAGAGCTTGTACAGGGCTACCTCCTGGAAGAATATCTCCTTGTCGGTGTAGTAATCCGCCTTGAGCACATCGACCTTTTTCTCAATGCGCTTTGTAACCTTGTTCACAGAATCCTCCTCACCCCACAAAGAGATTGTGTAACGGTGTACACCTTCAATGGATGATGATGACGCTGTGATGGTGTCGATGTTCATCATTCGGCGGGTAAACTCGGCGGTTACCTGGTTGAGCATACCGGCAATATTCTCGGTATATATGATTATAGTAAACAGTTTCTTTTCCATAATGTTATTATTC
>JAEIGA010018038.1_pt1 | contig 10751 bp, 6 predicted proteins | sample 9270691 | NCBI WGS metagenome assembly JAEIGA01 (sample SAMN17057246, study PRJNA624740) | gut metagenome | biome: biome; isolation source: fecal sample | host: Bos grunniens | place: China: Xizang | collected 2019 | reverse complement strand
GCACTTCTTGCGCCATTGATATACCGCTGCACATCAATAGGCATATAAATGTCAGTATTGAAAAAATCCTATGCTTTATCATAATTATATCGTTTTAGATGTCTGTTATTTGTTATCTATACTATCTGTTTCATGTTGCACAGTTTCAGGCACAAAATGCAACAACATTATCTGACTTTTTCCGTCGTTAATCATTTCAACGTTGTTGCTCATGGGGTATGCAACGACCTGAGCTACAAAGTATTCAACGCCACTGCTTTTGAGTGTTTCTAAAACACTTTGCGGTATCATACACAAGTTGGTCATGAGGCCTCGTTGTTGGAATGCTATCGAACCCCATTCGGCAGCATCTACAACCTCTTGTCCGGGCACAACACGCTTAATGCTGAAGTCATATTGATATCGTACACCGGGAGCATTATTGGCAACCGGAGGTAGCCATGAAAATTGTGCATTCACAAGCGGGAATTCGGCTTCGAGCCAACCTTCGTCGCTCTCCTCGGCATATGGTTGTATAAACGATGGTGCCGATGCTGTTGCATTGCCACCCATATCACCCATCGGGAACTGAGCCACAGCATATGCAATGCCCAGTATCATATATATTAATAATGTGTATATGCGACGAACTTCCATAAATTTACTTTCTGATGTGTTACAAATTGGGGGTGTTTATCGAATTATTACGCTGGCTATGCGCATCGGTATTCTGCTCCGAGTAGGCCTTCATTTCGCGTTCGCGTCGGGCGGTTTTTGACCAGTCTGAGTAATAATTGTATTTCTTCTTACTGTTTTTATCTTTATTGCGAGTAATGCTGAATGCTGTGAATGTGTAGTTGTAACTCAATGTACAAGACAAGTCGTATCCACTATTTCGAGCATAGGCATCGGCAACAAAGTTGGTGTTGGCATACTGGTTATAACTTGCCGAGAAAGAGAAGCTATGTACCTTGGCTAGTGTATATCCGGCCGAGATATTACCTCCAATTGAGAGGTTTTGGCTCACATCCATACGGTTGTCTACAAGCGATATAGCGGCCGATAACGTAAGGTTTTTCTCTTTCAACAGAGCTTTTGAAGCCGATAATGAATATACGCTTGTAGAGTATTGTGTGTTATATCCTTTGGAGTTCTGATAGCTATAATTAAATCCGAAACTTGTCTCAATAGGTAATACCGTCAACGAGTAATTTCCACCGGCAGCAAACGTTGTTACGTCGCTTTCGCCTGCCGAGATAAGACTCATATCCTTATTGTCGGAGTAGTTGAGCGATAATGAAACACTATGCGCCAACGTCTCATTGGCTGTATTGTAGTTGGGTGTCAGCGTAAAGCTGTTCATCATACGATTTATTCGTGTCGAGTCATTGACAACAGCGACACCATCGTATTGACGTTGCAAGTAGCCATTATAGGCAGCTGTAATGTTTATTTTCTCATTGATAGGCAACGAAACATTGGCCGCATATACAAATCCGCGAGTAGTATATAACTGCTCTTTCGAGAGGTTGTCGCTTTGAGCCGACACATTTCCACTGATGTTCAATTTCCAGATGCGGGTGTTGAACGAGAGTCCTAAGCTATGATAGTTGTTACTCATATACGACACACCAAGGCTCATATAATCGGGTTGTACCATTTTGTATGTCAATGCCATTGAGAAGTTTTTAAAGTTGGCAGTGAGGTTCACATCACCGGCCCATCTCATCAACGAGCTATATCGCACATCATACAATCCTTCCCACTTTTTAGTCTCCTCTGTTTCAACCTTCTGTGCATTCATATCGGTTGAGAATATCGAGGCGGCAATGTTGGCTGTCAAGGCCAACGGCTTGGCTATTTGCCAGCGACCTTTGGCTCCCACTACAATATTTTCTTGGGGCATTAGCTGATCCCACCATATCTCATCAATAGATGATTGATGGTCTTTAGCTCGCAAGAAGTAAAGATCAAGATATGTCTTGGCAGTACCATAACCTACTTTCAATCCCCATCCGCTACGACGATATGCCGGGGTTGCCACCGATACATCTTCGGGCGAGTAGTTGACAGCATTCTTTAGTGTACCATAAAATACACCAAATCTGAAGCCACCCTTTCCTCCGGGGCGCTGATATTCAAGACCCACTCCATTGAATGGGATGTTAAATACATAATTCGAGAACATCATAGAGCGTTTTCCCAAATGGAGTGTCCAGCCCTTATATGTGGGACTTATATTGAATGAGAATTGTGGGTATGAGAAAGAGATATTATCTAAGTTATAGTAGAATGAGAAGGGCATAGCAACGCCATAGACATTGATATTCAAATTGGCATAAATCGACGAACTGAAAGGCGATGAATATCCGCTTCCGGTCGATGAATAGTAGTAGGTATTTTGAGTACCTACAGCACCCGTTATTATCAACGGATCGCTCTCGGCAATTGTGGCAATGTCATATGCTGCAACATTTGTGATGACACCCACTATCATCAATGCTGCAAGAATTGCCCGTTTTAGTCTCTTTCTCATTTTACACTCTATATTGCTATTTGTTTTATGTAGGGCCTCTCTATTGAGTAAGCTATATTGTTGTATCGTACCGATTATTCTCTTCCGGTGTTGTCATACCGTTTTGGTTGTTTGTCAATATTCAATGAATATCGTATTTCTTTATAAGCGGTTTGCTTTTGCTATGTTTTTACCGAGCCTATCGGAGTGGACAATCTATTATTGAGAAGAATCGTTGTTGAAGTGTAATGATTAATTGTGAAAAGTGATGGGGAAATCCCCTTCCTTCACTTCTATAGGAAGGGGATTCTCCATCAGTTATAATGAGTTTTAGTTCTTAACTATTTTCTTAACAGTGCGACCATTGTCACCATCTATTACTACAACATACACTCCGGTAGGCAATTGAGCTACCGAGATGCTTGCCTCAGTTGTTGTGGCTACTACCTTGCCATCTATCGACATAATAGTTGCCACACCGTTGTATTGACCAAGATTCAACACATCGCCACAGAGGTAAATGGCTTGCGCAACATTTACATCGTCTACATCGGTAGGTATAGCAGTACCCAAGAGTACGGGCTCATTGATGCTACCTATTATATCACCAAACATAAGTTGTGTAGTAACATCGGCATATTTGCCTGTCACCTTGTTGTAGAGGCGGAACGAGATCAACTCACCGGCCTCACCCATGGCTGTGATGTAGGCTGTACCATTTACCACCTTACCTTCACCACGACACTCATCGCCTACAAATGCTCCGATTGTGTAGTCAGATGCATCGTCAGTCATATCGAGTTGCGCTATAATAGCCATAGTGTTGGCAAATTGGCTACCATCGTAGTTCCATACACTCTCTGCAGCTGCACGACGTGCGGCTTTACGTGCTATCACGCGAGGTATCTCTTCTTCGTTATATCTGATATCGTAACGGTTGGGCAACATAACCTCGGTGGTATCGCCATTGTGATATACCATATAACCCTCGTTGGGAAGGAGTCGGAAATCGTTCTCCCAAGTTCCATCTTTTATTACGGCAAGACCGCTTTGCTTAGAGAGGAAAATATCACCTTCGGCAAACTCTTCTGCATCAAACACTTCCGATATCATGTGATCTTGTTCGTAAGGATAGCTTACCCAGTTCCAACCCGGTACAATAACAGCAGGCTCGACATAACCCGGTGTACTTGTTTCGTAAATATTGTCAACAGCAAGACGAATAGGTACACCTGGCTCAACCGAAACGGCATCTACTTTATATGCCTGACTGTTGTTGAATTCATACAATTCACCAAACAAACCCCATACCGGGTCATTATATACAAGTTGTGTTTTGCTACGAGCCTCTACGAGGTTATCGGCGAAACCTTTTAATGGCGTGCTACCCGAGATAAGTGAAATCCAATTCCAGCCTGGAGCGAAATTGAGACGCTCATATATCGAAATAGGCACTTCGTAACCGGGAACAACCTCTACACTTTCATCTACAGGGATACAGTAGATGTTAAGCCATGATACATCAACAATGGCCTCGGGGAGCAAAGTCAAAGGAACAACATAAGCATTGTAATCTTGGCTGACATAAGAGCCGTTAAAATCGGCTTCAACTTTTACATACTCCAATCCATCATAAGGTCCATAAGATTCAAATACAAAGTTCTCATGGTCGAAGTCGGCATCGGCGGGATAAATGTACAATGTAGCACTACCCGATTCATCATTGTAGAGTACATCGTTCTCCATCTCAACCCACATTTCCATTATTTGTTTGAACGTGTGTACCGTAATGGTCTTTTTAATCGAGGGGTTATCTTCGCTTTGGAAAGTAATGTTGGCTGTACCCTTTGAGTGAATAATGAAGTAATGGCCAAAGTCATCGCTTTCTTGCAAAGAGATTACACTTTCGGGCTCTACGGTAATAATCAAGTTCTTATTGGTAGCATCCTCGGGCAATACTTCGGTAAAGAAGTAACAGTCACCCTCTTCTCCGCTATACCATATTGCCATCTCGTCACCATCAGCAAGTTCTTCGCCTTCAAAATTCATGACGATAATGTCGGCTACAGTTTGTACAACTTCAATTTTTACTATTTCCGACATATAATCATTATCGACTACAGCTTGCAGATAATATTCTTGCTCAGGGAGTCTATTGAACGTGAATGTAACTGTAGCCACTCCATCGGCCACTATTACATCACCCATTATCACATCGTCTTCGGTTTTTTCAAGTTGTCCCCAATTGGCATCAACAAATCGGAAGTTGATGAGTGAGTAATCGGCGTCCTCGGGGAATACTCGAGCTGTAGCAGTTACTTGTTGACCGGGAGCAACAGTTACCACCGGAGTAGGTTTTGTGAATGGGTCTTCTCCATTTACATCTGTAATATTAATTCCATGAACAGCCTTGCTGATATATACAGGCACTACCACTTGCTTAGAGGGGTCATAGACACTTGTAAAGGTAAGTGTTGTTTGACCCTTAGATACTGCAGTGTAATGATATATTGTGCCCACTTCGCCCTCTTCTGCCTCTACATTGACAATATCGGGGTTGGCACTAACAACTGTATAGCTCACATCCTCATAATCCACTACGGAGCTGCCATCTTCGGTAGTTGTCCAAATAAATTCGAGAGGAAGGACATAGTCATTCATACGCTCCCAACCCTCATTGATAGTATACTCGATTTTATCTTCGGGATAAGTCATGCTCTCAAGAGCCGAAATTACTTTTACCTCGAAGCTTGAGCTTATTTGATTATTGCCCAATTCAGGGTCGCGCGATGTGATGGTAACAACAGCCGTACCTATTTCAACGGGTATTACGTAAGGCGCACGCACATTGACAAACGCAGGATCCTCAACCGACAATGAGAAATCGGTGTAAGTAGGATCCGAATCGCCATTGTTGAATACTACATAATCGGTAATATCATATAAGCCTTGACCCTTGTACAAGGTAATTGTGGGAACCGAGATACTCTCCACTGCTACATAGGGAGGAAGGATTGTAATCTGGAAACTCAAATCCATGCCACTCCAACCTTGCAGTACAGTACCGCTATAGGTAATAGGCATATATTCGCCACTATCTTCCGACTGGGGTGTAGTTCGGTAAGACGTAAGAATACCCTCTTCGTCTATCGAGAGGAAATCAGAGAATGTTCCGTTTACATCCCATTGGATTGTAAGATTATCGGGACGAGTTGTAGGAAATTCAGGATCACGGCCAAATTGCAAATCCATGTAATCCCATATATTCAAGCTTTCGCCCACTCGTGTGGTAATACCTTCTTCGGGATAGTTATCCTTGAATGCCAGGCCTACATAGTTGGTAGGGCGATATGACATGGTAATAAACTCCGAAGGTGCCATAGTTGCATCACCATTCCACACAGGTGCATCAGTACTCAACTCCAACGGATAAATAAATCCTGTATTGGCATCCTTTACCTTGAAGGTAATCGATTTGCCTTCATCTACACCTTGCTCACCACCTACACGCAGAGCGTAAATGTAAGCAGGGATGTCAGCAATAGTAGTTTCTCCGACATAGCGGTCAACCGAAACCACCGCACGCAATTCATCATCAATGAATGCGCCGATTTCGCCATTCACATTACCATACGCATCCACAGCACCATTTTCGGTATCCAATGTCAGACGCGCATATACCACTGTCTGCACATGATACTGTGAAGAAGGGTCTGCCCATTGCGACAATTCGCCTTGTGCTTGCACTCCCAGCAGTACGCTTAGGAGTAGCGCCAATGTCAATAATCTCTTTTTCATAGCAGTATTTTTTGGGTTAATAATTTTTCAACTCAGCTTTTCTTTTTGCCTGTTAGCAGTCTGATTAACTTGCGCCACTTCGACTCAGGCTGACTTACACTGGGAGCACTTTCGGCCTCTATCTCCTTTATGCGATGTACCTGCTCATCAATCTCTTTAAGTACCTCGTTGTGCCCTTTTGTTTCGTTTTTTTTGTTCATCATAAGTCGGATTTTAGTATGAAAACAAAATTAACTTTCGATAGCACTTTTTGAGTTATCAAATATGGACATTGATTTATCACACATAGACATTTTTAATATAGGCATTTATCATATAAGGACATTTATGATTTGCAAAACTCTGATAATTAAAATTATGCAATGATAAGTGAATGAATATTCTCAATATACTTGTCATGCTATGCACATCATTTTTTGGAGATATTTATACATCACTTTGCATAAATTGTTGTATCTTTGTTTTAGACATAACACAGAACGCCCAACGACTTTTACAAATTTTATGTTTTTTTTACAGAAGTTAAAATTAGTTTTATACATATGCTGTCTGGCTCTTGCATTGCTTGCATGCACCGAAAATTCAACTCGCAAAGCCCCCTTGCAAGACAAACAAGAGATCGATAGTCTGATCCGAAAAATATCGGACACCGACACACTCAAACTGATACTTACCGAATACGAAGATGCCGATAATCTTGTGGGACAAATGATGACCCTCAAGCAACTGGGCAAGCACCTCCGCGAGCAAAACAAATTTGCCGATGCAATAGATATTCACACAAGAGGATTGGAAATAGCGGCACAGCTATGCGACACCCCGGAGATAGTGTACGCACTGAATAACATAGGTACCAACTATCGTCGCATGAGCATGCTCGAGGACGCTACAACGTTTCACTATCGCGCACTGAAATACTGCGAAGAATATAGCGACAAAGAGACCTACGGCGCGAAGAAAAACAAGGTAGTATCACTCAATGGCATTGGCAATATAAGCCTGCGACTAAAAGATTATGAGACAGCCGACTCGGTATTTCGTGCTGCGCTAAAAGGCGAGCAAGAATTGGGTAGTGCGTTGGGACAAGCCATCAACTACGCCAATTTAGGCGCAATATATGAGTATAACGACCAGCTCGACTCGGCTTGGGTATATTTCCGTAAATCGATGGAAATGAACCAGCTGGCAAAATCGGACCTCGGCATTTCTCTATGCCACGGCTACTTCGGAGAACTATACGAGTTACAAAATAACATTGACAGTGCCATTATCGAATATAGGAAGGCCTATGCCATGAAAGACATGATAGATGCCTTGCATTGGCTCAACTCATGCTTGTCTTTGGCTCAACTATACTATCGACAAGGGAACTTGGAGCTTGCCCACCAACTACTTACTCAGGCAGAGGGTGTAGCACTACAAAGCCGCTCACGCGATCACTCGGCATCAATCTACGCTCTATTGTCGCAAATTAACGAAAAAACCGGGCACGCACGCAAGGCATTGGAATACTATAAAAAGAGTAGCATGTACAGTGATAGTATCGTGAGCGAAAAGAACCTTATGCAGATACAAAACGAACGTGTACAATATGAATACCACCGTCGCCAACAAGAAGTAGAGGCACTCCAACATAGCTACAACCAAGAAAAAAACGCCAAGCGTTTCATTCTCTGGTCAATGATTGCCATTGCGTTCCTTTCAGCACTGGTCGTTATACTACTGCTCTATACTTTGAGAATGAAGAAAAAACGCCACAAAGAACTACAGCAAATCAGCGATGTACGTACATCATTCTTCACAAATATTACACACGAGTTTCGCACCCCATTGACAGCCATTATAGGTATTGGCGATGAACTATGTAAGATAGATATTGAAGAAGAAAGCCCCGAAAAAATTTCAAAAATGGGCGCCATGATTTCGCGTCAAGGCAACAATCTTTTGCTACTTATCAATCAGATACTTGACATCCAAAAGATGAAATCGGTGGCAAACATCAAAGAATACAAACATGGCGATATTGCCGGATACATACACCTTATTATAGAGTGTACCCGCAAACTTGCACACCGAAAACACATAACTCTACTATTCTCGCCTTCGCAACCACAGATTATGATGGATTTTATTCCTGATTATATCAATAAAATCATAACCAACCTTGTTGCAAATGCCATAAAATTCACACCCGAGAATGGCCGTATATACATCACAGCCGATATACAGAATGACCAAATACGAATATGTGTGGCCGATAATGGACGAGGAATAAATCGAGATGAAATACCACACATCTTTGATATCTTTTATCAAGGTCACAATGGCAAAATAGAGGCCGGATCGGGCATAGGACTATCACTTACTCGACAACTTGTCGAGGCGATGAACGGAGAAATATCGGTTCATAGTGCCGAGAATGAGGGCAGTGTATTTATTGTCACCCTCCCCATCAAGCAGGGTGATACACAATGGGAACACGTCACACCGAGTGCAATAGACAACAATATCCTTCACGACGATGGCGATGTAGATATCAATGACGACGAGATTGCCCCCGACGACGACAAGCCCATCATTCTTGTTGTCGAGGACAACAACGATATACTATCTTATATAGGATCGGTAATAAACGATGCTCACATAAAATATGCCCACAATGGCATAGAAGGAATAGAATTAGCTACCGATATAATACCCGACATCATTATAACAGATATAATGATGCCCGAAATGAATGGCCTTGAAATGTGCCGAGAAATACGACAATCGGAAATTCTCAATCACATACCCGTCATTGCCATTACAGCCAAGAGTAGCGAAGAAGACAAGATAGAAGGTATTAAAGCAGGCATAAATGCCTACATATACAAACCCTTCAATACCGAAGAGCTGAATGCAACAATTACAACAACGCTCAACCAGCGTCGACTAATTCAGGAAAACTTCATAAGAAATCATGCGGGTAAAACCATCGAGGAGAATAACAATAGCAACCTAAGCAATGCCGACCAAGCATTTATCAACAAAGTGATAGATGTAATATACAGCAAGATGTCGCAGCATGATGTCAACCCCACCGAAATTGCATCGGCACTATGCATCAGCCTCAAGCAATTGAGTCGCAAGGTTACTGCCATTACCGGAGTAAGCCTTGGCAAGTACATACTGCAAGTAAGAATGAATAAAGCCCAGAAACTGTTTGATTCAAATAAAGGTTATTCGGTTGCCGATGTTGCACACCTATGCGGATACGAAGAGAACTCCAATTTCACACGCGCATTCAAACAAGTATTCGGTATCACACCCTCGCAATACCTCAAACAACCTTAATGCACATATATAAGGGGATTGGCAACCTCAAAGATCAATCCTCTTGAGGTACAATATACGAATGTATCCTCACAGTCTTTTTCTTAGGGCGCGTATTGGTATAGATATGAATACTCTTTATATATGAACCCTCCAATCCCGTCGGGTCGAGTGTAACCCTCACCTCGCCCACTTGACCGGGAGCAATCGGTTCTTGTGTATATTCATAAGTAGTACAACCACACGTCACATACACACCCAATATTACCAACGGAGTGTCACCGACATTCTTCAACTCAAACGCGCAACTCACCTTACCGTCAGCCTCATTGATAGTGCCAAAGTCGTGTTTAACGGTCAAATACTCAACACGTGAAGTTGCCATTGCACTCAATGACAACACCACCATACACACACACGACACTATTTTCTTACAAAGATTCATTTCACAAATATACACAATTATCATTCACATTGCTGCAAGCGACTTTATTAACTTATTCGGTCAAGACAAAAAATCGGCAGAATAATTGGACCAATTGCAAAATACCAATAAAGAAAAAAATCGCTAAGTGTTGTTATTTTCAACTACTTAGCGATTTGCTGTGTGGTCCCACTTGGGCTTGAACCAAGGACCCCCTGATTATGAGGCTATTCCATTGCCACTATATATGGCTGGTTATCAATATGTTAATTATCTCTTTTTCCTATGTGCAAGGTTTTGTACAAGGTGTTTTTTTAACCCTCTGTTTTTGAGAGTTTTGCCCTTAAATCTGACACTTCTTTCTCCAGCTCTAAGACCCTCTTTTCGGCAGCTTGACATCGTTCTTCTGACTTAACTACTAAGCCTATCAAATTGCTTATTTCGCTTCCCAATGTTTTCGCTGATATGAGCCTTACTATCTCATCTAAATTTACGTTCTTGGCATTGCTATTATTTAGCATTATTGCCCTCGGTGAATTTATCTGATTCAAACTCTTATCTCGTACATTGATGTCCGCAGGATAATCGCTTAAATAATCATTTATGTTATCCACCTTGTACATTTCTGCTAACTCTTCCAAAAATGCTTTGGGCGCACTCCTCTTGCCATGTTCAATGACAGACAAAAAACTTTGAGAACGCCTTGTAGCGATAGCCAAATCT
>JAEIGA010018037.1_pt1 | contig 10751 bp, 6 predicted proteins | sample 9270691 | NCBI WGS metagenome assembly JAEIGA01 (sample SAMN17057246, study PRJNA624740) | gut metagenome | biome: biome; isolation source: fecal sample | host: Bos grunniens | place: China: Xizang | collected 2019 | reverse complement strand
TATTGAGATCTCTCCTCTATATAGGTTCGCCTGTGGAGAGGAGTACTGAATCATTGAAAATGCTTCAGGAGAATTTGGCAAAGGAAGTCCTTCACTGAATAGACTGTATTTTCTGCTGGAAGCAAAATCCACCATTCCTTCTGGGGCCTCATCTTGAGCATAGGCGTTATAGAAGGGCAAAGAAATGATAAGTAGGCATTGTAAAAATCGTTTCATCGCTATGTCTCTTTTAGGTTATGCTATGTGGCTGAATAAAAAGAAACGTCATGTTTTCTTTTTAGAGTTCGCAGAATCCACAAGTTGTTTGATTACCTATAACCTATAGTTGCAGTTTTCTTGCGAGAGAAAGCTAGCACTAATATTGAAGATAAAACAAAAAGCGTGGGCCCTGCTTACTCCAATCCATGGCACCTGAGACAGCCAAATTGTATGAATAAGTTCAGCCCACGCTAATGCGTAGGCATTTACTGAACTTACTCGGATACAATTTATTGAAGTTTCTCAGGTTTCAGGATTGCCCGAATAAATAGCAAATGCTAACTATGAAAATGATTCTCTTACCTATGTATGAGACAAAGGTAAGAATATTTTTGAAATCAGTCGCATATCCTATATTCTGGAACAATATCCAGCATATGATCAACGTAACTCATTTCATTATGGAAATCCTCAGGAATAGATATCCCTATTTCCACTAGAAAGTTATATACTCGACTCCACCTTTCTTCCCCGCAGGAAAACGAAGCAATTCGAGTAATGATGTAGAAGAGTTCTGTCATACATTCCTGTCTGGCAGACTCCGCAGATGGAATTGTGATTTCCATCTCATCTAAAAGGCCTATTGCACTATCTAATATCAGACATGCTGCTCGACCTTTAGTTAGGATTAAATAATCTTCATAGCTCATAATACTAAAGATAAAAACTAATTAATCCCGCCGGCGGTATAAGTCTTATAAAATCAAATTATTCGACAATATTTTAGGGGGCTTCTTCCGTTACTCTTATAGCCTTTTTGATAATAACTCCATTCTCCAGGAAGGTAATACCTCCATTTTTACGATTTAGTGTCATAGCAGTGGTTTTATCTGTTAGAAATATTGAATTCTTTAGCTCTGCTAAGGGTGTGATATTTTCAAGTTTATTTTCGATTGATGCTATAAGCAGGACTACTTTATAGCCTTGTTTATTCAACTGATGGAATTGCTTAATAATATTTATCCACTGATCATCTTTTTCAAACAGATTGTATACGGATATTATTGCTAGCTTACCTTGTAATGTTATTGAGTCATGACTTTCGTCAATTCCTATCATAGGAATAGTCTTATAGGATTTTCGTTCCTCGGATGATAGTTTACGATATCCCTTCGGACTAACAATATGAGTACCTGGTTTGTAATCTGTAAAGTCTATAATAGGCACATTATGCCAAGAGTAGGAACCAAACAGGGTAATGGAGATTAATGCTACAAGGAATATAGCAAGTTGACTTTTTGATGCGTTATGTTTATGATGTAGTGGAAAATATGCAAAGGTTATCAATATAAGCAAAGCAATATTCTTAGAGAATGTCTCCCAATGAGTTAAATGGATAGCCTCTCCAAAACAGCCGCAATGCATCTGCGGATTCCATATTACAAGAGCAAGAGATATCATTGTAAAGATGACCTGCATCATAAACATGGCAATCCTTGTCAGATTTCGCCATAAGCCAAGGACTGCAACTAAACCAATTGTGGCTTCAATGAGTCCGAGAAGAACCCCTGCAACCTTTGCAACATCCATCAAAGAATGCAGATGCATGAATCGGAAATATGCTTCAACAATAAGTCCGGTACCTACCGGATCCATTAATTTCAGCAGACCACTCATCACATAGAGCAAACCTATCGCTATGGTTATGATTTTCTTCAGATTATTCATATTTTGGATTTTTTAATACAAACACAGGAAGAATAAATATGACAGCAATGAGTGAGAATACCATTCCTCCTATCGTTCCAAAAGCGAAGTCAAACCAGAACACCTCCTGCGGACCGTCGGTAAGGAAGGGTATAAGTCCCAGAATGGTCGAGACAACTGTCAGCATTATAGGGGTTATCTTTCTTCCGAAAGCCTTTACATAGCCATGAATCTGAGATCCTGATGCATAACGGGAAGTCTTCATTACATCGATATATGTCAATACAAGATAGATTCCTGCATTCACAACGATTCCACAGAGCATCACAAAGGCAGCAAAACCACCCTGATCGAATGACAGATCGGAAAGTCCGAAAGTCAGAAACAGACCAATGAAGGAGATCGGGACCATGAATATCACCGCCATAGGAAATTTCAACGACTCGAATGTGACAGCAAGCATAATGAAAATGACAGCCACGATAAGGAATATAAGCCACGCATATTTTTCCTTGTTCTTCTCCCACCAGCCCGAGTACGGATCATATGCCTTGTAACCGATCGGCAGAATTTCGTCATTCATATGAGACACTGCATTCTCTATCAAGCGTTTTGACATTTCATAGCTTCCGATGAAATCAAAACATACACTTATCTCATAAGACTGAAGATACTTGCTGATGGTAACTCCAGAGAGTCTCTTTTCTACACTGCCTATGTCCTGAAGCGGAACGGAAACCTCTCCTGCCTTCACCGGCATATTCAGCACGTGCCAATAATCATATTTCTCTCTCTCAGAGGACTGCAGCACTACATCTGTCATTTCTCCATGCGTAATGACAGTGGCTATAGTATTGTCATAAAGCTGCGAAGACAAAGCGGAATAGTACTCATACGGATTGACACCCAGAATAGACATTCTCTCAAAGTCATACGCCATATTGAACTCCGTCCTCGGCCTGCCATCCCTTCCGCTTCCCCATATCTCCGGTCCTGACACTCTTCGGTTACGGGAGAGATAATCCGACAGATATTCCGCATACTGCTTGAGTTCATGATAATTGTAACCGCTCAGAGTAATTGCATTCGACTTGTAATTTGTTACGATATTGTTGTTGAAACCATTGTCATCGATTCCATAGATCGACCAGTTGGCTCCTCCGAAATTAATCGCCATCGATGTAACAAGTTCCTTCAGATGCAAAGGAAAATTCGTGTTCTCGTACTCTGGTTTAAACTCGACTGTTATTGATGCATCGGAATATGAAGACACCTCGGTAGTAAAGACTTTTATCTCGTCGAATCCGGCCAGATAGTTCTCCATGGATTTTACTACCTCATTCAGTTGATGGACCGTGCATCCCTCCAGCATTCCTGCATTGATGTGCAGCGTATTCTGCTGCGGTTCACGATAGAAATCAGATCTGCTCAAAGCTCTGTAAAACGACCCGAAGGATGATCCGGCAATCTTGTCTATGGTCTGCCTGTTTTCATCATAGAAACGCCATGAAACCACCTTCTCCAGACCTTTCTGCCAAAGATTCTTGTCATGCTTCTTTTCCATCTCTCCTGCAGTAGGAAGCACGCATAGCGGAAGTCCGAAAGCTATGATGAATACTACCAAATACACCCAACGATGTTTCTGGCCCCAACCGATATATTTCCCATACATTAGTCTACGCCTTGCTTGGCGTCTTAACTTCCTGAATGACGCATCCGACTTGGATGCCTGTATCGGCAGATATTCCATAAGTGCAGGAATAAACAACCATGACACAGCAAGAGATACCACCAGATTCAGACAGATCACCCAGATGAAATCCTTCAGATTTGCCTTCTCACTTTCAGGCAAAAGAAGAACCATCAGAAGCGCAGCTATCGTAGTGCCCACAGCCGCCACAAGCGAAGGAAAAGCCTTTCTGTCACGGAAATGCGCATAGTGGTCGATCATCACTATTGACGTATCTATGACGATTCCAAGAGACACGGTAATGCCGGCGAGGGTATATATGTGGATGCTGATTCCTGCAAAGGCGTAGATCGCAAGAGCTATCAGCAGATTCACCATAAGTGTCAGGACTATGATCAGAAGGTATCTCCATGAGCGGTTCACAATAAGAACAAAAAGCAGAAGAATCAGTATGCAGAGCCCGGTGCGCAGATATATTCTGTCCAGCTCGCCGGACACATATTCAGATGAATCGTATGCTATGCTGGCTGTAATCTCCTCAGGAAATCTGCTCTGAAGGTTCAGCATTGTCTCCCGTACATTCTTTGTCACGGCCAGAAGATTTACATCTCCCGCAACGCCGACGGAAAGTGTGATTGTATTCAGACCATTAACCCTGAAATATGACAGGGGAAGTGACTCCTGGTATTTCCAGTCGGCAATATCGCGTAGATGCACTATCCTTCCTTCTGAGTTCTTTACCGGAACACTTCCGAAATCATCGTCATTCATTGATGCTAACCGCACAGCAACGGTTTCATCCACTGTGTCGGAAATACCTATCAGAGTCTCGGAATATGAATTGCTGAATGCTGTTGCTATGTCGGATGCAGTAATCCCCACTGAAGCACACTTTCCTGCATCAAAAGTAATTACCCAGTGATAAGGTGTGGCACCATAAAGCGATACGTTATCCACACCTTTCAGCGCCGAAATCTCCGGCATTATATGCTCCCGGACATATTTCTCTATTTCCTGTGACGGAAGGCTTCCCTTTATCAGGTAAGATACCGCTGTGGCAGTCTTCTGGCCGAGAGCATTGTGGGATATGGAAGGATAGGTGACATTGTCAGGCAGTTCGGAATACAGGTTTCTGATTGCAGAAGCAAGTTCCAGACGTGCGGCTGCCATATCGGTTCCTTTTCTAAACTTCACCCTTACCTTACCTCGACCGACATATGAGTCAGAAGACACTTCAACCGCACCTGAAATACGGGACAGTACTCCTTCAAGCTTCGAAGTCACTTCGGCTTCCACCGTTTCCGGCGAAGCCCCTGGATAAGAGTAGGAGACTGATATCGTGCGGCTTGAAGAGGTCGGTTTATATTGGATATTGAGCATAGGAAGGCTGGCTATGCCTATCACAGACATAACTGCCATTATCAGCAATACCGAGAATGATGAAATTCCTCTCATTTCACTCTGTCATCAAGAATCTCTTTCCTTTGATATATCGAATAATAAAGTGCCGGCAGAACAAACAGACTGACAAGTGTTCCCACTGTCATTCCGACAATGATGACTATTGACATCGGATACTGAAGGTCATCACCCATGCTCCCTCTGCTGAGGAACGGACACACTGCCAGAATCGTCGTGAGCGAAGTCATTATTATCGCCTTCATCCTGCGGCTGCTGGCCTCTGTGACTGCCTTTCTGAGTTCAAGACCATCCTTCCTCATTCTGTTGATGGTGTCTATCTTCAGAATCGAGTCATTGATTACGATTCCACTGATGACAACAAGTCCGATCATCGACATCAGATTGATGGTCAATCCCATAGCCCAAAGCACCAGAAGGGATGCGAAGACATCCACCACTATCTCGGAAAGGATTATCAGAGGCTGGACCATCGACTCGAACTGTGAAGCGAGTATAAGATACAGCAGGAGCACGGAAACCACAAGGACAAGCATCAGTTCCATCACCATCTTTCTGCTCGAAAACCACGATCCGCCATAACTCACCTCATAACTGTCGTCAGCGTGCACTACATCCTCCACAATGTCAATCACTGCCGGAACATCTGTTGGATCAACATTCAATGACACAGGATAATAATTCCCTTCGGCTCCCGAAACCACGGTCTTGAAATCCTCTACATATGTCTGTCGCATCAGTGCAGAGACGGGAATCCGCACATCATCCTTGACAATGAACTTTTCGGAAAGGATTTCTGCCAGACTGCCGGCATTGTCGCCCATCACCACAGGAACCGTTCTCGCACCCTGGACTATTGAAAAAAGACGGTTCTCATTAAGAGAATTTCTCAACAAAGACGCCAACTCCGCATACGAAACACCATACAGATTCATTATCTGAGGATCTGCAACAAACAGCGCGTCTGTCTTGACTGGCACATCATCGACATGAACTCCCTGCAGGTGAGCCCGTAGTCTGCCGATAAAACCACGGATATCTTCAACTTCAAGTCGAGGAAGGGATGCCGGCCGTATCCTTAACGTCAGCTGTGCTTGGTCGTCTGCAAAGACTGCATCGAAGATGTTTCCTGACACTTCGAACCGGAACGATGCAGATGGATAGATCTCAGAAACCGTATCTGCAAGCATACTCTTGACATCATTCAAGGTCTCCATGTCCTTACAGTTCAGGTATATGGACGTCGCTCCCGTACCGAGATCACCGCTATGACCGAGAATGAAGCGCTGCATGCCGACCATAGATGTAGTCTGAAGAGTGCGATCTTCAATCATAGCCTCAAGCATCGCCACTCTTCGCTCATTCTCGTCCACACTTATCTGTTCGTTCCAGTCAATGGTCATGATAGTCTCCGTATAAGTCATCTCCGGAAGCCTCTCCTTCGGCATCAACCAGAAACACAGCACGCTTCCCAAGACAGAGACGATAAGTATACTCCACGCAATAAGTCTATGGTCAATGAACCAGCCCATTATCTTCTCGTCCCATCTGCGCAGTGGCTCATCGAACGAGATACGCTCAAGCAGAGGATTGGGGCGAAAAGCCGGCTGTCTGCGATACCACCAGTAATAATAAACAGGTATGACAGTCAGAGTCACCACATAAGAAGTCATAAGGACAACAGTCACTGCCATTGCCTGATCGAAGAACAATTCGCCCGCTATTCCGCTGACAAAGACAAGAGGAATAAACACCGCACAGGTCGTGAGTACGGAACTGAGCATAGGACCGGCCACTTCCTTGGTACCATAGACTACTGCATCCTTAAGAGCTTCCCCTCTTTGCCATCTCGAGGTAATGTTGTCAACCAGGATGATCGTGTTGTCTGCCATCATGCCTACACCAAGAAGAAGTCCAGACAGGGAGATGATGTTTATCGACAGTCCCATCACATGGAACACTGCCATCGTGAATATAAGGGCGACCGGCATTGTCAGTGAAACAAGTGCTGGAGAACGGAAGTCCCTCATGAACAAGAAGATGACCAGGCAGGCAAGAATGATTCCGGCTACGATATTCTGTACGAGGTTATTGATGGAGTACTCCAACAGCTGGGTCTGGTCACGTGTGACAGTGAAGCATATATCGGGATAATCCTTCGAAAACTCTGTCATCATGCTGTCCATACTCCTGCGCAGATCAGCCATCCTGGCATCACTCTGCTTTATTACAGCCATACATACCGCACGCTTCCCGTCAGAACGGACGAGACCGGTCTTCTTCGCAGGCTGGTGCTCTATGACCGCGATATCCTTAAGCTGCAAGACTCTGTCACCGGAGCGAAACCACAGATTCGCGATATCTTCACTGTCTGCAACACTTGAAAGGAATTTTACATTGTAACGATACTGACCGTCATGGATTGCAAGCGTACCAAGGTGTATGTTTGATGAATTGACTATATTCTCAAACTGAATCTGAGACATTCCAAGCTGATTGAGTTTCTTCTGGTCTGGAATTATCATGATCTGATCATCCACATAGCCACTCAGGTCAACCATCGCGACCTCCTCCTGCTGTTCGATACGCTTGCATATCACATCCTGCGCAAAGCGGCTCATATGATTGAACGCCTCTTCCGTATCCTCGACAGGGGTGAGATTGATATAGAATGCCGGAATATCCGTAGCACTGGCTTTCATCACCTTGGGACGGTCTATGTCCGGAAGGGACGACATGCACCGGTCTATCTTTTCGTTCACCTCAACGAATACATAGTCCATGTCCGAGCCATGACTGAAGCTGAGCTTTATGGAACCGGAACCGTCGCATGACTCACTTGTAATCTCCTTCAGGTCGTTCACCTGCATCAGTTGCTGACGCAGGACCTTGACGACACTCTCGTCCATCTCACGGGCTGACATCTGCGAAGACATCGCCTGGACAGTGATGTACGGTATATCCACATCCGGGATCAGAGATACAGGCAGAATCCTCGCGCTTACGAGTCCCAGCACGACCACCACCAACATCAGCATTGTCACGGAAATCGGTCTTTCCAAAAGGGTTCTGAGCATGACCTTACTTCTTTAACTGAACTTTCGAACCATCGGCAAGATTGAGGTTGCCATTCACTATGACCTTATCACCTTCATTCAGCCTTGCACCCCTGTCTTCATTCGGAATGACAACATGCGAATCACCATTCGAGCGGATTATATTCACATATGTCCAATGGGCGATACCGTCATCCGTGTAAGTGAACAGAACATCAAGATTATCACGTACGACAACGGCACTTCTCGGAACTACAAGCTGTCCGGCCATCATGCGCTCCACAATCACCTTGACATTCATTCCATCAATCAGGGAACCATCATTGCCAATAGTAGCAGATACTGCAATCTGACCGTTCTTATCAACTGTAGGGTTTATTTCTGTCACCTTGCCGGCAACCGACTTGGCAGGATCTGCAAATGGAATCACCCTAACAGGCAACCCTTTACAGAGAAAGGCATATTCGGATTCCATAACGGAAAAATTCACTTCAAGCCGACTGTCATCTATCACTGTACAGAACGGTTCAGATGTGGCTCTGTCATATTGATTGAGATTCACATCTGCTACTTTTCCACTATAGGGCGCCTTCAGAACAGCCCCGTCATACTCCAGTTTCGTCCTATCAAGGCTGTTTCTTGCGGAGGTGTATCCCGAACGCATCTTTGCCATAGCAAGGACGTCGACAGGGACGTTTGCTGTGTCTTTTGCTGAGTATCCCTGGCCGGCAAGGACGTCATACAGATCAAGTTCTGCTTTCTCCAAAGCTATCCGAGCTGCGTCAAGAGACAGTTTGAGACCAGACCTGTCAAGTTCGGCTATGATATCTCCTGAAGATACGCGACTGCCATTGGAATGATTTACCACCGAAATAACGCCAGAGGTCTCGAACAAGAGCGATGCCCTACGCCCAGCCTTCAGCTTACCGTTGGAAATGACCTGATGTGCAAAATCAGTCCTTTCCAAGGTGATCACCTCAACCTCGTTCACTTCAGGTTCTGTCATAGCCTTGCCTTCCTTAAAATCGCTTCCTGATGGATTTCCACAAGCAACAGCAGTACACAGTAATAAATTGATAAGAGGTCTTGAAAATTTAATCATTAGGAACAACTATTTGTCAAGTTTATATATCAGCATACTTATTTCATATGATAGAGAACTAAGTATGAACTATCTTCCAGAATCTATCTCTCTATGTTATCTATAGTTTGAAAACCATTTTTTGTCTTCATTTCATATACTATTGCGCGTCTCTATTATGTTAATATTAATCTTTGTGCCTACTTACAATTCCAATAGGTGGTAAGAGAAATATAGTATCTACCTCCGTCTCACTATATCTGGTACATCAATTACATTACATTCCTGTCCTAAAAGTATCTCCTCATTTAAATTCTTAAATCTAAAAAAACGATCGCTAAGTATTGTCGTATTAAATACATCGTAGTGTCTATCTTAATCTACGTATGATATTATTATCCTTATCGGATTTGTACAAAACACCTCTCGTTGATATCCCAAAAGGATATTCTTCATGTCTGTGCAATATCAGCGCATTGGTTTCTTCTACATGCTGCTTTAAGTAGTATGCAAAAAGTTCTTTATTACTCTCGGAGATAAGTATATAGCAAGGAATCTTGACTCTGGATTTATTATATGCGGTAATAAAATAAATAGCATCCAAAATGCATACAGAACATGATGCATCAACAATATAGAGAAATTTTTCATCTTCTTCGAAAGAAGTAGCCATAGATCTAATGTCTTTCTTTAATTCTCTGATTTTCTTTTGATCATAAACATTACAACCAGAAATGGCCAATAAAATTAAAAAAGTTGTTATCCATTTCATTTTGCTAAATTTACAATATATAAAACTACTACACCATCATCATCCTTACCCCTTAGATATAATTTATCACCTTTTGATGACAATGATATAGTTGATAGATATTTATCGGAATGCATTGCACGTACTATCGTTCCATCCCATTTATACTGTATAATATAAGTTTGCTTGGCCCTATCTATTAGTGCTCCTTGATATGTCGCCCAAAAAGTATCACCAGCAGTAACAATGCATTGATAGCCATAATACGCGTTATCTTTAAATGACACGTGATTACCATCATATGCATATTTTACATCAAAATACGTTGGCCCCAAGACTTTTATTAATGGATTTAAGTCATAGTTGTAAATCTCTAACTCGTTAGTGTTAAGTGAGGCAAAGACTATTAAACTATCTTTATCATTTGATATAATAGTACCTTGAGATACATTAAAAGTATTAAACTTATTACGTGATAATGTATACCCTTCATAAAATAGACGAGGTTCATGATTATCAACTTTATTGTTTATATCCTCAAAGCATAATGGGTTTAAATATAAAATTCGATTATTAACTTCCAGAAAATCGTATATGTTAAACTTTTCTTTATATTTCTTGAATTCCGGTACATCATAATTCTCTGTACTTTTTAAAAGGCACGGTAAATTGATTACTGTGTAATTGCCTTTTGCAAAATCACGTATATATAAATTGTCTTCAATTATGCGAGCTCGACATAATAACATTTCTTTAGGCCCGTTACCTTTTCTTATTAAATCACTGATATGGTTTCCAGAATAAATATTATATACTTGTATACAATACTTTGCAGTAGGATTATTTAGT
>JAEIGA010018036.1_pt1 | contig 10752 bp, 9 predicted proteins | sample 9270691 | NCBI WGS metagenome assembly JAEIGA01 (sample SAMN17057246, study PRJNA624740) | gut metagenome | biome: biome; isolation source: fecal sample | host: Bos grunniens | place: China: Xizang | collected 2019 | reverse complement strand
CGCAACCTTTTTGTTTTTAAGGTAGATATAGTTTACCCATTTAATGCCAACCTTTTGGCCCGTTAGTTATTCTATTGCTTCTGCAACGGCAACCGAACAAAGTGTTGTAACGCTAAGGTTGTTTTCGGCATTTGTGGGGAGTGCCAAGGTCATGTAAAGACCACCGTTTGAATAGAAACTGCGGCCACGCCTTCCCCTGCCGTGTGTTTGATTTTGAGCAACAAAAAGCGCAGGCAAAGCAACACCGTTTTTAATAGCTTTTGCGGCGGCGGTGTTGGTTGAGTCAACCGTGTCGAAAACAAAAAGTTCCACCTTGTTTTGAATGGCCGATTTGATTTTTACAGGACTTAGTATATCGTTACCGAAAAGCCCTAACTTTGCGGTTGCACGGTTTAAAAGTTTGGCTATTTTTTTGGCTAGAACTAGTTTTATAACATCGGGCACAATGTATGCCGCAAATGTTGAGAAAAACACCACAAAAAACGAAGTTTTGCCACTGTAAACCGTAAACCAAAGGCTGCCTAGCAAATAGCAACAAAGAAGTCCTAAAAGAAGGTAAAGCGGCGCAAACTTTTTAGGAAAAATAAGTGATAAAATCCCGTTTAAAAGCGGTATGAACAAAAAGCCGATTATAAAGCCACCTGTGGGGCCAAAAAGAGCGGCAAAACCACCCTGAAAACCTGCAAAAACAGGCAGACCGACAGCACCGATTAAAAGGTATGCGCTAACCGAAAAAAGCGACCATTTAAACCCTAAAAAGAAACAAGCAACAAAAATTCCAAGCGTCTGCAAGGTGAAGGGCACCGGAGCAGGCACTGTGATTAAGGCAGATATTGCGATAACCGCCACAAACAGGGCGGAAAGCGAAATTTTAAAAAGGTTTTGTGTTTTGTTCATGGTTTTATTTTACCATATTATAAAGCCTTGTCAACCGAAAAAAGGCGGGAAAAAGTTCCCGCCTTTTTGTTATTTTGTTGGAATTATAAATTTTCGGTTTTCGAGCAAACAGTCTTCGGTTATGCCATTTAGTTCTTTAATTTCTTTAACGCTGCTGTTATAACGCCTTGCTATGTCCCAAATTTTTTCGCCCGTTTCTGCAAAATAAAGCACAATACTACCCGAAATTGCCTTGCATTCTTCGGCTTGATCTTCTTCAATGTTAACCAAAATTTCTTGATTTTTAGTGTGATAGAGTGCGGCTTCCAGTTTAAGTTCTACCGAAATCAACACTGTACTAGCAGAGGTTATTGTGTAGGTACAGTGAACAACCGAAAGAGCAAATTCAAGTTCGGGCAATGATAGCGGTTCTTTTAGTATATAAGTATATTCAAAGTCAAGCGGTCGTTCAAAGCAGACCGGTGTACCTTCGCAGTCGAAGGCTAGAAGGTTGGCGTTTAGCGTGCCGTTTAGTTTTATACTTTGATTTTCAAATTTTACCGTTGTGTTTTTAATTTCGCACCACAAGTCTATAACCGAGCCGATAGCACCGTCAGTAAATTCTAAAGTTTTTTTGGTAACAAACCTTTCGTTTAGGTTTTCTTTAATTTGCTTAAAGGAAACATTGCCCTGTTCTACCTTATAGCCACCCGAAGTTGAATAGGCGTCTAATATAATGGGAATTTCGGTTTCGCAATAGGCTTTTACAGTTATATTTAGCTTAACTGTTGCCGAAAACGTCCTGATTTCGTCGTTAGAATTTACCCTTGGCGAAACATCACAAAACAAAACGGTTACCTTAGACGAACACTTGCAGTTTTCGTTTAGGCCTTCTATGTCGATAAGTTGTGAAAACGGAAAACTTTCTTCGAAATTTTGGGGGCGTGTGCCTTCGCTTGGTTGGTAGAGCACATAAACCTTTACGGTGCCCTTTACCATTACCTTGCCGCCAATAATTTTATATTCGTCTACAACGGCACCGGCTGTGTATCTTATTATGTTTTCTACCGAAGGTTGACCATTACCTACCGAAATTTCTTCTTCTACTACAAGGTTCTTTTCACACTTGCCAACAGGAATTGTAACTCCTGCTATTGAGCCTAGTTGTTCTATTGACCTTATGTCGATATCGCAGATGATTTCTTGTTTTGAGTAGTTTGTTGCTAAAACGCTAAGTGTAATGTTGCCCTTAATGGTTATTGTGTTATCTTGAAGGGTTGCCGAAAACCTTTCGGAAGTGATTTCGGCCATAAGTTCTGCTGCCGATAAATCTTTTTCCGATTCAAAGGTTTTTGAAAACGGAATTACCTGTTCAACGCTTTTTATGAGCCCACCTTCGGCAAGAAAAATTACACAAAGGCTTACCGTACCATCGACAAAAACGTTATTATTTGAAACTGATTTTGATGTAATGGCTGCCTTATGGCAGCATTTTAAAATTTTTTCGGGGCTTTCCTTATTGGTTGCGGTAATGCTGCTTTCGAGCAAGATTTCTGCTGTTTCTGAGTAAACCGGTTGTTCTGTTTTTAGTGTATGTTTAGTAACCTTTTTGTCCATAACAGTTCTCCTTTTTGCTTTTATAACACAGTACAGTATATTAAGTTTTTCTTTTAAATATGAAAAAGGCCGAAGAAAACTTCGGCGTTTTTAAAATTAAACTATGTAGTTATTCGGTTTCGGTTTTTTTAACCTTGAAAATTAGCCTTAGAATTCCGCTTAATATTTTAGGACTTTTAACTAGAACCACCTTCATATAGACCCTCCTAACAGCAAATTTTTGCAAAGGCAAGACCAAGTATTACAACCGCAATGGCAAGAATTACCACCAACCATTTAAGGGGCAGAAAAAAAGCTAAAATTAGCCCTGTACCAAATGCGGCAAGTAAAATCCCCCACCTTGTTGCACGATAGTTTCTTTTTCGTTTAATAGTGCCACCGCCCCTTTATAATATTTGATGCGCTGCCTAATACATTATATTGTAAAAGCGCTAAAAGGTGCTAAAAAAGCCAACTGTAAAAACAGTTGGCTTTTTGCTATTTTTTTATGTTCCAGGCTTTTAGGTCTTTTAGTTCTTCAAAAATGGTTTTGTAGGAAGCGTAGCGTGTGGGTTCAATTAAACCCTGTTCTACCGCGCTACAAACACCGCAACCTTTATCGCCTATGTGGGCGCAGTCGGTAAAGCGGCAGTTTGAAGAATGCTGTAAAAATTCAGGAAAAAGGGTGCTAAGCGACTCTTTGAAACTTAAATCATCTTTGTCGGCTTCAAGCGCTGAAAATCCAGGTGTGTCGGCCACATAACCGCCAAATTCGTGCCTGAAAAGTTCGGTATGGCGGGTGGTGTGTCGGCCACGACCAAGCTTGTCGGAAACCTGACCAGTGCTAAGATTCAGGGTTGGGAAAATTACATTTAAAAGGCTTGATTTACCCGCACCAGAATTGCCTGTAAATGCGCTGGCACAGTTTTTAAGTTCTTCTTTAATTTTATCTATCCCTTCGCCGCTTACTGCTGAACAAGCAATGGTTTTAAACCCTGCGTTTTGGTAAATTTGGCACCATTTGTCGACATTTTCAAGGTCGTTCTTGTTAAAGAGAATAACCGGTTCAATGTCTTTATAGGCGCAAATTGCTGTCATTCGGTCGATAAGCAGTGTGTTGGGGGTTGGGGTTACCGAAGAAGAAACAATGAAAAGTTTATCTAGGTTGGCAACCGGTGGACGGAAAAGCATATTTTTGCGCTCTAAAATGGTGTCGACCGTGCCATTTTTGCCCGAAAGTGAAATTTCTACCCTGTCGCCTACAAGCGGGGTCTGGCCCTGACTTCTAAACCTGCCACGAGCCTTACACTCAACAGTTCCCTGTTCGGTTTCAACATAGTAAAAACCTGAAAGGGCTTTTATAATTAGTCCTTTCATAAAATTATTATACCTTTTCGTAAACTAGGACATAGTTGTTGCCGTTTTTCTTAATGTCGGTAAACCTGATTTTCATTGTTTCTACACTGCCGATTGCTGCATTGTAATAATAAACGCTTACAACCTGAGGAACAGAAGAAAGAGAAATGTTGCTAAACTTATAGGTAACAGAACTTTCGCCGTTAAAGCTTACGGTGCCAATGCTGTTAGAAATTTGAGCGCCGTTATAGTAAAGCGAAACTTCTACATGTTCGGCACTTTGGTATTTGGGTAGTGTAATGGTAAATTCACCCGCAGGGATTTTACCCTTACTAATTACAACGTCTACCGTGCTGCCCTTACCAATTTGCTCGTTTTCCTTAGAGTCGGGTGTGGTTGCACAAACATAACCCTTGGGATAATCGTTAGAGTATTGTTCGGTAACTTCACCGAGTTTAAGGCCGTTAAAGTTTAAAATGCCTTCTACTTCATCACGGTGAACACCTAAAACCTTGGGGAAATTGATTAGGTTTTGGGGCGCACCCGAACTAACATAAATTTTGATTTCGCTGTCACTTGCAACTTCGGCTTCTGCGTAAGGTGTGGTACGAATGATTAGGCCCTTTTCAATTTCGGCACTAGCTTCATAGAACACCTTAATATTTGTAAAGCCTGCGCTTTCCAGAACGGTTTTAGCGTGTTGTTCTTGCTTTTTATAAACATCGGGTAAGGTTAGTAGTTTTTGACCCATACTTACGGTAAGGGTAACCTTTTGACCCTGCTTTACAGCCTTATCTTTTTCGGGAGATTGTTTGCAGATTACACCGTTTGCATGTTCAGAACAGTAGGTGGTAGCAATTTCAAATTCATAGAGTTTTCTGTACTCGGTGTTGTTTAAAACTTCTTCTTGGGTCATACCAACAAAGTTGGGTAAAGACATTTCTTTGTTTTTGTTTTTAATAAGACCGCCAAGATCAATAACATTAAAGGTTATTGCAAGCCAAAGCAAAAGTCCAACAAGGGCAAGTACAAAGGAAATAGTAATGCCGAGAAGAACAGGGAGAATTCTGCTCTTTTTACCGCCGGATTCTTTTTTGGGGGCTGCCTTTGCTTTGGGCTGAGCTGTGGTAACGCCAATAGGTTCAATGTACTTGGTGGGTTCGTTATCTACAAAATAGTCGTAGTCGAAGGTAATTGCCGAATTCTTTTTGAAAGCTTCAAGGTCGCAAAGCATTTCGGCTGCCGATTTGTAGCGGCGTGCAGTTTCCTTTTGCATTGCATGCATTGTAATTTGTTCAAGACCAAGAGGAATTGAACCGTTTACATCACGCGGTAAAGTAGGCTCTTTTTGAAGTTGCATAATTGCAACCGAAACGGCACTTTCGGCCTGGAAGGGGCGTGTGCCTGTGAGCATTTCGTAGAGCATTACGCCAACCGAATAAATATCGGCCTTTTCATCGGTTTTTTCGCCCTTTGCTTGTTCGGGGCTGATGTAGTGAACAGAACCGATTGCTTTGTCGGTAATGGTTTCTTGTTCGCTACGAGCGAAACGAGCAATGCCAAAGTCGGCTACCTTGATTACGCCGTCGGGTAAAAGCATAATGTTTTGGGGTTTAATATCTCTGTGGACAACGCCCTTGTCGTGAGCGTGTTGAAGACCACGAAGAATTTGAAGAGTGAAGTGAACTGCTTCGTTCCAAGAAAGAGGTCCGCTTTTTTCGATGTATTCTTTAAGGGTGATACCGTCAATATACTCCATAACAATATATTGAATAAGGTCGCCAAAGCTAACATCGAACACCTTAACGACATTAGGATGCGAAAGCACCGCAATTGCCTTAGATTCGTTTTTAAAACGGCGTAAAAATTCTTCGTTTTTGGTGTATTCTTCTTTTAAAATTTTAATTGCAACTGTTTTGTTTTCTTGGTTATCGTAGGCTTTGTAAACAACGGCCATTCCGCCAATGCCAACAATTTCTTGTATTTCGTAGCGACCGTCGAGTCGTTTTCCGACAAATTTATCCATAAAAACCTTCCTATCTGCACTATGGCTGTTTCTAATATGATTAGTAGATTAGTACTGCTGTTATGTTGTCTGCACCGCCTGCATTGTTTGCCATTTCAACAAGTTTTGAAACACAAACGCCAGGTTCGGTGGTTTTAACCGTTTCGAATATGTTTTGTTCTTCTACCAAGTTGGTTAAACCGTCGGTGCAAATTAAAATTGCCGTGTTTTCCGGTTTTAGAACAATATTGTAGTCGCACATAACGGTTTCCTTAGCGCCAATGGCACGGGTAATGACATTCTTTTGAGGGTGGGTTTTTGCCTGCTCGGCGCTGATTTCGCCGTTTCGCACCATTGCCTGAACCATTGAATGGTCTACCGTTATTTGCTCTATTTCACTATTGCTTATAAAATATGCTCTACTGTCGCCAACGTGAACTATGTGGGCAAGATTATCTATTACAAAAACCACAACTGCCGTTGTGCCCATGCCTTTGTAGACTTCGTTGGTTTTAGCTAGATCGTAGATTTCGGTGTTGGCCGAATCTACCGCCGCGCGTAAAAGATTTTCGATAGATGTAGAGTTCATTTTAGGGGAATATGACCTTACAATGTAGTCTGAAATGACCGATGCCGCCTTTTGACTTGCAAAGTCGCCACCGTTTGCACCGCCCATTCCGTCGCATACAACGGCAAAAACTGCGCCGTTGCTAAATTCGCCTGTGTAGAATGCATCTTGATTTACCTGGCGGCGACGACCAATGTCGGTTTTACTGTAAACTTTCATACTGCTCCCCTCCTTTGTTTTCAAATTTACGGCGAAGTTGACCACAAGAAGCGTTTATGTCGCCACCAAGGGTTCTTCTAACCGTTGTGTTTATACCAAGCCCGTTTAGCCTATCGGCAAATGCACGAATAGACTTTTGGTCTGATTTAACGAAGTTATTTTCTTCAACCGGATTTACCGGAATTAAATTTACATGGCACATTATGCCTTTTAGAATTTGGGCAAGTTTCAGGGCGCATTCTTCAGTGTCGTTTTTGCCCTTTATCATTGCATATTCAAAAGAAATTCTGCGGCCTGTTACCTTTTGATAGTCTTTACAAGCCTTTATAAGTTCGGCAATGTTCCATCTGCGGTTAACCTTCATCATATCACTTCTAATGTCGTCGAACGGGGCGTGAAGCGAAATTGAAAGGGTTATTGGCAGGTTTAGTTCGGCAAGTTTGTATATGCCTGTAACAAGGCCGGAAGTTGAAAGAGAAATGTGCCTGTAACCAATGCCAAGGCCTTCCGGGTCGGACACGAGTTCTAAAAACTTTTTAACATTGTTGAAATTGTCGAGCGGTTCGCCCATACCCATTAGCACAATGTTTGAAACCCTAACACCATTGTCGGTTCCCGCTTTCATAACCTGAGCGAGCATTTCTGAAGGGTAAAGATTTCTAAAAAGACCCTGTTGACCCGAAGCGCAAAAACTGCAACCCATTCGGCAACCAACCTGAGTAGAAATACAAACAGTGTAGCCGTGATTATATTTCATTAAAACCGATTCGATACGCTCGCCGTCGTGTAGCTCGTAAAGGTATTTAACCGTTTCGTCTAGGTTGGAAACGAGTTTTCGAACAATTTTAACGGTTGGAATAAAGTAGGTGGCCGAAAGTTTTTCACGAAGGTCTTTTGAAATGTTTGTCATTTCGCTAAAACTTTCGCAGCCCGACGCTACCCATTTGTAAACCTGTTCGGCACGGAACTTTTTTTCACCCATTTCTAAAAAGTCGGCAATGAGTTCTTCTTTGGATAGCGAACGTATGTCTTTGAGTTGCAATTTTACACCTCGCTTTAGGTGGTTAGTTTTTTTGAATTACTGCTGCATAAAAGCCGTCGCAGTTGTCTGTGTTGCAGGAAAAGGTTTGCTCTGACACAAGGGAAAATTCGGGGTGAGCCTTTAAAAAGGCTGAAACATTTTCGAAGTTTTCGAGCTTATTTAAAGTACAAGTAGAATAAAGAATTTTACCGCCCTTTTTTAAATAATTTGTGGCGTTTTCTAAAATTTTAAACTGAATTTCAGTAAGTTCTTTAAAAGAGTTTTGCTTTTTATATTTTATGTCGGGTTTGCGACGAATTACGCCAAGACCTGAACACGGAACATCGCAAATGATTTTGTCGAAAAGACCAAGTTCGCTACTAAAAACAGTAGCGTCGGCAACATTGGTTTCAATATTTTTAATAGAAAGCCTTAAAGCACCTTTTTCTATAAGGTCGGCACGGTGGGGGTAAAGTTCACATGATACTACCCTGCCCTTATTTGCCGTGAGTGCAGCGTTAAAGCTTTTGCCACCAGGGGCTGCGCAAAGGTCTAAAACCGAGTCGTTCTCCCCTATATTTAGCATTTCGATTGCCTTTTGGCAAGAAAGGTCTTGCAAGAAAAAAAGACCCTGCTTGTAGGAATTTAAGTTTTCTACTGTGCCAGAAAGGTTTAATAAAAGGGCTGTTTTTGAAAGAATTTTCGCCGAAACATTTTCGGTTTCTAAAAGGCCTGTTAGTTCTTCGGCAGAAATTTTATTTGTGTTTACCCTTGCAAAGGTTGGGGGTGTAGCGAGTGCATTTTCTAAAAAAGATTTAGTAAATTCTACCCCATAGTCTGCAAGAAGCACCGAAACTACCCAGTCGGGGCAGGAATAGGCCACCGAAATATCGTAAATGCTGTTGCCTGTGGGTAATGGAATTTCGGTTCTAATAACGTTACGAAGTACGCCGTTTACAAAGGAAGCGTTAAAAGATTCGCTAGATGCTTTAATAATTTTAACCGCTTCGTTTACGGCTGCACTCTCAGGCACCTTAGACATATACTTTATTTGGTAAACCGCACTTCTTAAAACCGAAAGGGTTAAGGGTTTTAATTTTTTAAGTGGGGTTTTAATTAGTTTTTTAAGGTAAAAATCTATAGTAACCATATGGTCGAGTGTGCCATAGAAAATTGCTGTTGCAAGTGCTTTGTCTTCGGGAGAAATGGGGTTTTCTTTAAAAACTGAGTTTAGCACCAAGTTTGAATAGCCACCGCTTTCGGTTACCTTTTTTAGGGCAAGTGCCGCTAAAAGACGTGAGTTTGTATTATTCACCGCTAACCACACTGCCTACTAAAATTTTGTGGCCAATCAAATAGTCCTTAGCCGACATACGCTTTGAACCTTCGGGCTGAATTTCGGTTAAAGAAAGCGAAGTGCCGTTGGCACAGGCAATAACAAGTTCGCCGCTTGATTTAATAATGGTGCCCGCAGGTTTGCTTGTTTGTTCGCTAATTTCACTAGCGAAAACCTTTATACGCTTACCTTCTAACATAAAGTAGGCGGCGGGCCAAGGGTTAAATCCGCGAATGAGGTTGCGGATTTCTTCGGCCGTTTTATTAAAGGTTAAAAAGCCCATATCTTTTGTCATTATGGGAGCGTAGGTTGAAAGTTCTTCCTTTTGGGGAATGGGGGTAATTTCACCTTTTTCAAGTTTTTCTAAGGTTTCTACCATAAGAGCAGCGCTCATTTGAGCAAGGCGGTCGTGAAGTTCGCCCGCAGTTTCGTTAGGACCAATGGGGGTTGCTCTTTTAAGGAGAATGTCGCCAGTGTCAATGCCCTTTGCCATATACATTGTGGTAATGCCTGTTTCTTTGTCGCCCGACACAATAGACCAATGAATTGGAGAAGCGCCTCTGTGGCGTGGGAGAAGCGAAGCGTGGCCGTTTACACAGCCGTATTTAGGAATGTTTAAAATTGATTCGGGCAAAATTTTGCCGAATGCAACGGTAACAATAACATCGGGATTAAGGGAGCGAATTTGCTCTTCTACTTCGGCATTTTTGAAAGAATTGGGCTGAAACACGGGAACGCCAAGTTCTAACGCGCAAACCTTTACAGGGGGCGGAGTAAGAATTTGTTTGCGACCAACCGCTTTGTCGGGTTGAGTGTATGCGCCAATTATTGTGTGTCCTGCCTGAGCCAAAGCTTTAAGGGTTGGAACCGAATATTCGGGGGTGCCCATAAAAAGAATTTTCATAAAAACTCCTAGGTGTAATTACTTTACAAGACGGTCTTTAAAAATCACTCCGTCTAAATGGTCGATTTCGTGGCAAAGAGCACGAGCCATTAGGCCTTCGCCTGTTATGGTGAAATTGTTGCCGAACCTGTCTTGCGCACGAACGGTTACCTTTTCGGGGCGTTTGGTTATACCATATTCACCGGGGTATGAAAGACAGCCTTCTTGCTCTAACTGTTCACCCTGAGTATCGATAATTACGGGGTTTACAAGTTCAATTACGCCTTCGCCAATGTCGATTACACAGTAGCGGCGAAGAATGCCGATTTGGGGGGCTGCAAGGCCAACTCCGTCGGCCGCATACATAGTTTCAATCATATCATCTAAAACGGTTGCAAGGCGGTCGTCGAACGCCATTTGGGTTCGACAGGTTTTGCGAAGCACCTCGTCGCCGTGTTTTACAATGTTACGAATTGCCATTTTATCATTTCCTTTAAATTATGGTTTCGGGGTTTATATCTACAAAAACAGATGTGTCTTTTTCGCACTTAACTGCCGAAGCAATGCGAAGAAGTTCTCTAAACCGTTTACTGTTTTTTGCCTTAATTATTAGGCGGTAGCGGTATTTTGTGTTTACCTTGGGGGTTGCTGCCGGTGCAGGGCCTAGAATTTTAACCTTTATGTCGTTATATTCACCGCTAATGTTAGTGGTTAGCTTTGAAAAAACTTCTTTTGCGGTTTTTTCGGCCAAGTCTTTAAAAGACGACTGCACGGTAATTTGAGCTATATCGCAATAGGGCGGATATATCATCATTTTACGGACGGCAAGTTCCATATTATAAAACGAGTCGTAATCTTGGGCGGCAGCAAGGCGGATTAGGTTGCTTTCGGG
>JAEIGA010018035.1_pt1 | contig 10752 bp, 2 predicted proteins | sample 9270691 | NCBI WGS metagenome assembly JAEIGA01 (sample SAMN17057246, study PRJNA624740) | gut metagenome | biome: biome; isolation source: fecal sample | host: Bos grunniens | place: China: Xizang | collected 2019 | reverse complement strand
ATCAAATCAGATGCACTAATCTGAGTAGGAATCTTATCAACAATTAAATTAATAGTTTTGGATGAGTCCTGATAATTATCATCACCAGAATAGGAAATAGATACCTCATATGAACCAGGAAGCAAAGTGGAAGAAATATCAAAACTGACTTTACCATCTTTATCAGTAATTAAAACACTTGAATTTCCATTGAAAACAACATTAAGCTCCGCATCGGAAATAACATTGCCATTTCCATTGTCTAAACTGATGATTAAAGAACTGCTGGTATTGTAAGGTATTGTTAAATCAGATGCGGCAATTCGACTTTGGGATTTTTGAGTGGTTACAATCATTTGCTGCAATGCCAATATTGTGCCCTCATTAACTACAAATGAGATACCATTACTTTTCTTTATAGCATTTGAAATATCTAAAGTGTATAAATCTGTACTTTTATCGGAACCTTCCCAAACGTTTTCATGATTATTTCCATTGAAAACAATGTCTCCTTCACCATTCTGAGCATTGGCTGCAAATATATATAATTTAGTAACGTCTGAAGTTGTATCGGCACTTATTGTTGAATCAATGTGGACTGGTCTATTAGGGTCTTTTGATAGCAAATCAGCCCCATTGGAAATATAAATGTTTCTAGTTATTGTACTGCCTTCAATATTATACATGTAAACCAAAGCAGATGGATAAAGTTCTGGATATGGGGTTTTTCTTTCTAATTTAAAGGTATTCTCACCATTTTTCAAAAGGTCAGTTACATCATAAACCAATAAACCATAACCATATTGACCCTTATCACCCAAATTAGACTGATCCCTATACAATGCAGTATAATCAATGCTTTTGCCATTAAATGTAACAACCTTAAACATGTCATCTTCTTGTATAAAGTTATTGTTGGCTGAACCGTAAGGAACATAAACAAATGCCTTAACTACACTAGATTTATCATCTAAGTTAACATTCCAAACATCATTTCTGACATTACCATCCAAAAGACCAAGATAAGATGAATCATCTTTAACATCAATGACAATATCTCCATTGATTGTAACATTTAAGTAAGATTCTATGCCACCATCAGGATAGGCCAAATCCTTACCTAAATTACCATTATACAAAACAGAACAAATGATTGAAGATGAATTGACTAAATTGCCATTTGACAAGACTTCAACAGTGTAGGTAACCTTTTTATTTTCAGCTCCACTAACGGCGAACTTGTCAGCCGGTCTGATGGTAGGGTCAACCAATGTAAAGTTATTCAAACCGTAAATCAAATCAACATCAGATTCATTAACAACATGTCCATCAGCCAATAATCGAATTGTTACCCTATTGTCCTTAACAGCTTTAATATTAACAGATATGTAATTGTTTGTACCTGCATAACAGGTATCTGGATATTCACTTTTCAGGGAAACACCTAACTCGTCTAACTTTTTATCAATAACCATGATTTGTTGTAATGCTATAATTCTAGCGCCTGTTGCTACAAATGAAATGAAATTGCTATCTTTTAGGCTATCAGTAACATTTAAAGTGTAAAATTCATAGGATGAGCTTGTTGCATCCCAAATATTATTGTGCTCTTCACCGTTGAATATCAGATTTCCCTCATCAGATTGAGGACCTGCCGCAAAAACATAAAGGGTTGCATCTTTTGCTGAAATTGAATTAACATCAATCATTGTGTCTGCATGCACTTTTCTTCCAGCAAGATTATTTGAAAATTCCAGTAAATCTGCACCGTTATAAATGTAAATTTCCTTAATTGAATTGCTCACAGTAGTGTTATACATGTAAATTAATGCACTTGGATAAACAGCAGGAGTATCAAACTTCTTATTCAATTTCAAATAATTTTTACCGTTTTTATTGATTAAACTGGTCACTTCATAAACCAATACTCCATAACCTGAATAATAACTCATGCCTAAATTACTTTGATCCCTATACAATGCAATTGGAATAATATTTACATCATTGAATGTGACATTGAACATGCTTTCATCTTCAGGATAAGCTTTGGAATTGAACTCATAATAAGGGATATAGATAAATGATTTTACTATATTTGAATCATCATCCAAATCAACATCCCAAACTTCAGTTCGGTTACGAACATCGGCGCTTATATAATGTGAATAATTTTGAGGAACAATAACAATATCCCCATTGACAGTGATATTTAAGAAAGAATCCAAACTTCCAGCAGGATAAGCTAAATCCTTACCCAAATTACCATTATACAAGATTGGAAGAAGAATTGAAGATGAATTTTTCACATAGCCATTTGATAATACTTCAACAGTATAATTGACCTTTTTATTTACAGCACCATTAACAGTAAACTCATCAACTGGTCTGATAGTAGGGTCTGTCAATAATATTGAATTGAACCCTTCATTTAAATTTATTTCGCCAGTTTGATTAACACGTTTGCCATCGGCCAATAGCCTAATAACATATTTTCCTTCTGGAACATTTACTTTAACATTTAAAGTATTATTAGTACCCGCATAACATGTATCCGGATATTCGCTTTCCACTGAAATTTGAACATCATCATAATCTGGAGTATCTTGAATCAATAAAATAGAAACTAATGTCTTAAAAGAAGGACCATAAGCACCGCTAACAGCCGCATAACCTACTTCCAAAACATCTGAGTCGATATAATTGCTGACATCCCATTTGTGATATTGATAATATGCTCCAGATTTGTATTCATCAGCTTCATTTTCTGAAAAGAAAGGCTGGCCATTAATTAAATAAAATGCATCAGCACTTGAACCACCAACATTTATTAAAGTAGCTTGCTTATCACTGGAACCAAAATCTTCAAAATCAATATCCTCAAATGTATGGGATATGCCATATGTAACATCATTGGTCCATGCTTGTCCTGCATTTAACCAATAATCAATCTCATCGCTATCGCCATCTTCCCAAGCAACAAATAAAGCTATTAATTTAATTCTACCGTCAAAACTTTTTCCTTTCATTGGATAAGAAAGGACATCGACTGATACTGAAGTTCCGCTTAATCCTTGAAGCAAATCGGTTACATTATAAACCATCATATAATCGGAATACACTTTAGTAGTGTGGTCATTAATAATGTAGACAGTAGGATCATCCTGCTGATTACCGGAGAAAGTTAAGTCCTCACAACCTAATGTCACAGTTGAATCAGAGGTAGTCAAAGTAACATTAGCATGCAATCCATAAGTATTAGCATTACCACTTCCAGAATAAATATTCACAAATACATAAGCAGACTTTATATCAGTTGCAGTAGCTGGAATTTTATAAGTTATGTTCCCATTATTACCATTGACCGCATCAGAAGGCCCCCATGGATGGATGTTTGTAAAATCGACACCTCCAGAAACAACACCCTTTTCAACATTAGGCATTGGATCAGTGCTTACATCAGACAATATCTCTTCATTTGAACTTGATAACACCCCTTGTGATTTATCATTAAAATTATCTGAACTTATAGATATTTCATTTAGATGAGAACCGGCTGCAATTATGCCAACACCCAAAACATCACCAGTGATGCGTTTAGCTGAAATTCTGTCATTGTATATCCTGTTGATATCTTGAGCACCAAGATTATTATATTGTGGCATATTAACAACAATAGTTTTGTTGATTTCAACACCATCAAATTTAGCGGCGCCCACATATTTGGCTGATATGTTGTAAGTTCCAACAGGCAAATTAATCGGCATGCTTGCAACTCCGTTTTCATTAGTTTTGCGGTAGTAGGTTTTGCCTTCGACAGTGAGTTCAACATTAGTATTGTTGATTGGATTACCTTTTGTATCAGTTAAAGTCGCATAAAAAGCGCTGCCATCACCATAGTCCATAATAAGGTCATCTGCAGACAATACTGTAACTTTCCTATTAACTATAACCATAGCTGTGATTAATTGTGCTTCATATCGATTGTCGCTGAAGCTTGCATTTACCTCATAATTGCCTGGGGTTAAATTAATAAGCAATCTGGCAACGCCATTATCATCAGTTCTCATGTAGTACATTTTGCCTGCAATACCAATTGCAACTTTAACACCCACAACAGCATTACCATTAGAGTCAGTCAAAGTAACTGCCCAAGCACTACCATCCTTATATCTCAGTTCTAAGTTATCAGCAGATAATGTAGCAACAACCTTATTAACGGTTACAGTGGCATTGACGAATGAAGCTTCATAACCCTCATCATCAAAGGTAGCATTAACGACATATGTACCTGACACTAAGTTAATAGGCAAACTAGCAACACCGTTATCATCCGTTTTAATGGTATAAATCTTACCTACAATGCCGATTTTAACATCAGCATTAGGAATTGCATTGAAATCATTATCAGTTAAAGTAACATCCCAAGAAGAACCATCCTTATAGTTCATGACAAGATTGTCTGCATTAAGGTTAGTTGCCAATTTAACCTTTTCAACAACCAAAACCTGTTCATAAGCAACAATTGTTGTAGATCTAGTAGTGGTAATGAACTGTGCAAGGTTATTTTGTGAAATTACATCAGTCACATCCAATTCATATGCCTTACAATCATTAGCTGAATCATCCTTATATGCATCTAAAACTGTTAAATCATTGAATTTTAAATCTGCATCAGGACTTCCGCCAGAACCTCCAAATGCATACCAGGTTGCTTTGACCATATTTTGTAAATCAATGTCATCAAAGTTGACTATGACTGAAAGCAAATCATCATATCCATTCATATTATAATTTGGATAGAATACATCACAGATATCTGTGAAATAAATATCCTTAACGGAATTGCTGCCGGATACATTATATAAAACATATAATGTAGATGGATACAATGCACAATTGCCTGTTTTACTTATAATAAAACTATTATTTGCATTTGCTCTGTAGTAATCTGTTACATCGAAGACTAGACTGCCATAATCATAAGATCCCCATCCTCCGAGATTACCTCTATCCATTTCATAGCTAATGTTTGTGCCTATAAGCTCGGCTTCATTGAATTTTAAATTCCAGCCATTAGGATAATATGATGTATCCCAGTTAAAGTTAAAGTATAATAAAACTTTTACGATTTCAGCATCTTCCGGTGTTTGAATGTTCCAAGTTTCATTTCTGAATCTTGAATATTGGTCCATATAAACACTTACATCCTGTGTTGCAATAATAATATCTCCGGAAATTGTGTATTTTCTATTAATTATATTGTCATGACCGCCATATGCATAAGTCTTATTGAAATAACCATTATAGGCAAGCATTTTATCAACACTTAAAGTAGAAGCCACATCATCTCCTCTCATAAGATTAAATGTGAACTTAATCTTATCATCATTAGGAGCTGGCCATACGCTTTGCTCAGTTAACGGGCGGATTGTAGGGTCAGTTACTGAAATTGTTGAAGTTCCAACATCTAATGAATCAATAGTATAACTGGCAACCAATTCCCCAGTCTCATTTGAATAAACCTCAAGAACCAGATCCTCAACAGCATGATTTTCCATATTATTCAAGGTAATTGTGAAAGTATTGTTAACTGCAGGGTAAATTCCGTCTTTCCATTGAGTTTTGACTTCAGTGATTGAAACTACTGGAAGTGTTTCCTTTACAGGGAATCCGATTTCATTTTTAATGCCCAAAACATCAATGATGATTACAACATTGCCTATTTCAGTAGCATTATATATAGATACGGAAGAAGTGATTAAACTTGTATTTTTAGGAGCAATTATACCCTTATTAACATCTAAAATTACAGGTAATTCGACAAGATTGTTTTGTAAAGTTGTAGTAACAGTTACTAAATCTCCCATATAAACGTTTTCTTGCCCTATTTTAGAGGACAGAACCAAGTATGAATCCACATTGGCATTTGTGTATCCTAAGCTTTTCGGATTTGAATTTTTGGTGGTTTCGTTGTTTCCCCACCAGTTATTTGTTAAAGTAGTAGTGGTTCCTGTATTAATCCATACACCTTTTTCGCCATCCAATAAAATAGAATTGGTAATTGTTAAACTGTCCGGACCATATTCATATACAGATTTGCCGTTTCTACCTGAAGCAGTGAAGCCATTGCCATAAAATATTGATCTGTCAATTATTGTAGTATTATAAGCACAAATCGCCGCTCCACGAGCGGAACCACCTGAAGCAAGGTTGTCTTTAAATGTAGAAGTTGAAATATTTAATAAAACATTATTCTCGTTTGCATTGATTGCAGCACCACCAGTGAATGCAATATTATTTTCGAAATATGAATCCCTGATGGTTGTTGAACTTGATTTTAAATTAATTGCTCCACCATATGATGCACTGCCAACTCCTGCAGTATTATTGATGAATTTACAATTATCAATTGTTAGATTAGCGCCAGAAACATATAACGCACCACCACGTTTAGCACTAGCACCACTGGCATTACCATTAACAAATATTAAATTAGATAATTTGACAGCATATGCACCAATGTTAAATACCCTACCATTATTATTGGCATCAATTACAACATTGTCCCCCATACCAATAATATTGACATTTTTACGAATATTTAATCCATTAACGCCAGCATCATCTAAATAGTTAACGCCGTCTGCAATATAAATTGTTTTACCTTTCCCGACAATTTCTAAAGCATGGGCGATTGTTTTAACAGCGGCGTTCCAGCTATCACCAGTATTTGTATCCAAACCACCTGTATAGTTAACAAATATTGTTCCAAGTTCAGGCAATACATTGAAGATGTAAGTTTCAGCTAATGAATAAATGTTGGCAGTTACAGAACCTTCACCCATGATCGCAGGCGAATATGTGGTTGATGCAACACCATTTGCAAGTTCTGTGATTGCTGGATTGACATTACCATTTGTAACAGTGAATCTTAAAGGAAGAGAGTCAGGAAGTGAATCAACATCTACAGTTTCACCATTTTGATTTTTAGTCAAATCAACATTGACTACTGCACCACTGCCTACATTAGGTTGATTATTGTTTGAAGTTATGCTTAATGTTAAATAGTTGGTGTAAGTTATTTCACCAAGATTACATAAGGTGCTGAAATCAGGAGTATTTGTTCCCCAATAACAGTTATCAAGAGTTAATTGTTGTTTAGCTGCTTGTTTTGCAACAGGATATCCATTTGAATCAATATTATTAATAAATATGCAATAATTAGCCAAACCAGAATATTTAGTACCCCCACCAAGATATAGGGCACCACCGGTTGTTGCTACATTATCAGCAAATACATTCCCTGTTCCGAGTTCAAAGCCATAAGCAAATATGGTACCATAACCATAACGTCCAGAAGCATTGTTTCCGTAGAACAAATTATCTTTGCCTGTGATAACTTTAGATTGGGAATAAATAGCGGAACCACGACCCGCAGCGGAGTTATTGATAAATTTACAATTGTCTCCAATTGAAAAAATACCATTAGTACTTTGGATATATAAAGCACCGCCAGCAGTGGCACTGTTATTAACAAATGTTACATTGACAACATTATCAATTGATCCCCTATTAGTTCCAATAGCCCCACCATAAGTAGCATATGAATTTGAGATTACGGAATCAGCGATTATTAATTTTCCGGCAACTATAGGATTAGTATTTCCACCATCCTCAATTAAGATAGCTCCACCAAATGCTTGACTTGCAGTTATATAAGCATCTGTTAAAGTTAATTTAGAAATATTTAAAGTATTGCCTACTCCAATAGAGAAAATTCTTTTTGCATTATTACCTGATATTACTGAATTTATACTTTGGCCAACAATGGTGACATTTTTGGTTATAGGAATACCGGTTGCTGGAGTTGAATCACTTAATAGGTAAAGGCCATCAGCAAGATAAATAGTGCCCCCATTATCAACAATGCTTATAGCCTTTTCAATTGTTTGAACTGCCTTGTTCCAGTTAGCACCAGAGTTTGAATCAGAACCTCCGGTTGAATTGACATAGATGACCTCAGTTGAAACAACATCACTTGAAGATAATGTATATGTTTCTTCAATGCCGAAAACATTAGCTGTTACAGAATTGGACCCAGAAGCTGTGATTGTATAAACACTAGAAGCCAAACCGTTCATCATAACAATATTCTCATTGTCCAGAATACCGTTTACGGCTGAAAGTGTGACAGGAAGATTAGATATCTCACTTCCGCTACCTCCGTTTGAAACCAACATGACATTGACAGATGCAGTATCGCCTACAGCCATTCCTCTGGCAAACATGGTCATGGTAAGGTATAAATATGAATTTACATTAGCATTGGTGTATCCTAAGCTTTTTGGATTGGAATTCTTATTAGTTTCATTGTTTCCCCACCAATTGTTTTCCAAAGAGGCAACGCCCCCATCTATCCAAACACTTTTTTGGCCATCCAATAAAGCGGAGTTAGAAATGGATGTTGTACTTGATTGCAGATAAATCGCCCTGCCATCAGATGTGCTGGAACCTGCACCATTATTGACGAATTTACAATTATCAATAGTCAATTCAGAACCATCAACATATAAAGCACCACCACGTTTGACACTGGCACTGCCCGCATTACCGTTAATAAAAATTAAATTTGATAAACTAACAGCATAATTGCCAATGTTAAATATTCTGCAATTATTTTCAGCATTAATAATGGCATCATTGCCTAAACCGATAATAGAAACGTTTTTATTGATGCTTAAACCATTGCCATCAACACCATCCAAATAATTGGTACCCCTAACATATATTACACCGTTTTCTTCAACTTTATCTAAAGCACGACCGATAGTTTTAAATGCACTGGTATTTGAAGTACCAGCATTTCGGTCATTACCATTAGCATAATCAACATAAACTTCGGTTAAAGGTTCAACTTCGCTTGCAATCAATAATGCAACGCTGGTTTTATAAGCACCACTAGTTTCAAACCAGAAATTGGTGTCACTTCCTTTAATAAAGTTAGATGAGATATTATTCCATTTAATATCCTTATAATTAAAGACTAAAGTAGTTGCTGAATCATAACCACATTCAACATCATTTATTTTATAGGTGTGGGCCGCTTTACTGGTTAAAGCAATTTTTCTTAAAGAAATATTATCTGTTTTTCCAGCATAATTTCTTGTATTAAAATCAAAATTAGCACTAGTTTGTGTCCATAACTGACCTGCATGCAGCCAGTATGTATAATTATCATTATCTCCGTCATCATATGCAAACAGTAACCCAATTAATTTTATTCTTCCATCAAACTCTTTTGATCCATATGGGGAGTTAGCAACATTAACGGTTATTGCATCACCGGAATTTAAGTTATTGACCCTATTAGTGATATCATAAATCATTTGATATTCGCAATCCTGTTTGGTAGTATGGTCATTGATGCTGTAGACATTTGGGTCGTTTTCTACATTCTTATTTAAATATAATGTTTCATATCCCAATACTTCCTGTCCATTGTTGGTATTTAAAGTTACATTTGAATAAAGAGCAAAAGTGTTATCGGCACTGCCTGAATAAACATTAACTATTACAATTGCTGATTTGACATTTGTAATGTCTTCAGGAATTGTATAAACTAAATTGCCAGTAGTATCTGCCGGGTGAACAGCAGTGAAATCAACACCACCTGAAACAACACCACTATCGACTTGAGGCATCGGTTCAACAGTATCACCAGCAGCCTTTAATTCTTCAGCACTCACAAAAGACACATGATCTGCAGTTCCTCCATCGATATCTACAATCATGTCATCCTGATTCTCAATTGAAATAATTTCATCATTATAAATAGCTAAATCAACAGTAGAATTATCAAAATCCTGTGCAAAAACAGAAGATATAGACAAAACCAATACCAATAGCAGAGTTAATAATAACAATGAAATTTTAGTCTTTTGTTTCAAATCATTCCTCCCTTATTACTAAATAAAACAAGCGAATAAGTATAAAAATAATAATAAATTATTCACTACGATTAACTAAATTAATATAAATATAAATATAATTATTATTAGAAGCCTATTTAAATTTAATTAAAGTATTACTTTTTTGTCAAATTTTACAAAAAAATAATACATAAAATGCTAAAAAATTAAATAAATACAATATAAATTTTAAAAATCGTATCAATATGTTATAGTAGCGATTGAGTTGATATAAAAAAAGAACAATCAGCTTCATATAAACATTAACTTTTTTCCTATTTTTATCCAACAATAGACTCTTTCAAAAAAAACAACAATTTTGAAATCAACCTTCAACCATAATCAATTTACCTGTTTTTCGAGTCTTTATAGACCTTACCCATTTCAGTATAGCTGCTTCCAGATATATTCTCGCTGAATACAATATTCTGCATGTTCCAAGAAATCACCAAAAATACCAATAAACCAACGGCAATAACCAACATTGCATCAACCAAATTGGATGTTCCGGCCATTGAATCCTCTTCACCCTGATTGAGAAATTTACCTTTTCTCCTACGAATCATGAAATCACCGTGATATGTCCAATAGGATAATTGTTATCAATGATGTTGACAATGACAGTGCCCTTGAAGGTCTTAATAACATTATGAATACTCCTACCGGGAACGTATCAAATGAAAATAATTTTGGATTACCTTTAGCAATCGGCATAATAATAGGAGCTTTAATAGGTATTGCCTGTGGAATTTATATAATGAAAAGAAAAAAATAGGATTTTGTTAACCTATTTTTACTACTATTT
>JAEIGA010018034.1_pt1 | contig 10752 bp, 11 predicted proteins | sample 9270691 | NCBI WGS metagenome assembly JAEIGA01 (sample SAMN17057246, study PRJNA624740) | gut metagenome | biome: biome; isolation source: fecal sample | host: Bos grunniens | place: China: Xizang | collected 2019 | reverse complement strand
GGGAGTTTCGTGGCACCACGCCTCTTTTCGTCTACAGGGAAGGATGGGAGAGTCCGCAGGACGCTTATCTCGGAATCAAAGGAGGCTCTCCGATGACCACGCATGCACATATGGATGCCGGATCTTTCGTGTACGAATATGACGGAGTCAGGTGGTCGGTCGATCTGGGTCCTCAGGATTATAACTATCTGGAGGGCAGTGGTATAGCTCTGTGGGATCAGAGTCAGGATGGTCAGAGATGGAGCGTGTTCCGCTATGGGAACGAAGCTCATTCGACCCTTTCCGTCGAGGGAAGACGTCACATCGCAAAGAGTTCGGTTCCTCTGACTCAGGTCTGGAATGAGCGTAGACGAAAGGGGGCTGAGCTGGATATGTCAGGTGCATTGGGAGATGGCTTCGCACATGCTTCCAGGAGGATATGGCTTGATGCGAAGGATTATCTTCATGTTGAGGATGTGGTCACTGCACAGGATTCCCTCGTCCTGAAGTGGGTTATGGTCACTCCTGCGGAAGTGGAGATATTGTCGGAAGACGAGATCCTCCTCAGAAAAGATGGAAAGTCCATGCGCATGAAGGTGGATTCGTCTGTCGAAGATATCAGACTCCATGTGTGGTCGGGTGATGGGAATGCTTCATATGATGCTCCGAATCCAGGAATACGGCGAGTAGGTTTCACAGCGTCATTGTCTCCTGGCATGTCTGCGAGATTTGAAGTGAAACTTATCCGATAAGTCGGATTTTTAGTGAAAAAATGTTATATTTGCGTGAGACTAATAACCAATGCCATGAAATTGAGAATCGCACTTTTGGCAATGGCGGTGGCAGTTCTGTCGTCAATGCCGCTAAACGCACAGATTCAGTCCGAGTCTGTCGCAGATCAGGTCAGGTATGAAGGACATTGGCCTGAGGGTGAAGGAATCTTATATTCGGGAAGGGACGGACTTATAATCGGCACCTTCCAGAATGGAAGGCCGGAAGGAAAGTGTGTATGCTACAAGCCTAACGGAGAGGTTTATTGGGGCGATTTCAAGAAAGGTAAGGCGACCGGGTACGGACGCATCTACAGAGATAACGGTATTGTTGTCGCCGGTCAGTACAAGAATGGCAAATATCACGGCATAGATACTCTCTACAGGTCTAACGGTACCGTCTTTGTCGGAAAGTTCAGGAAGGGCAAGATGAAGGCAAGAATCAGTGATTCTGATGTCGCTCCTGTTTCTATGGCCGGCAAGCCTGAGTATCCGAGAGTTGACCTTCGCCGCAAGCAGGAAGACTTCCTCAAGGAACTGGAGCTTCTCTGGGAGGAAAGAAACCTCAATATCAGACATGCCATGGGATTTGTGAATCCTACATTCCAGGGCGGAGGCATTGAAGATTTCACATTGTGGGTGAATTCTCGTGTCGAGATACCTATTACAGAGCTCGGTAGCGATATTTCAAGGACGGTTCTTGTCGAGTTTACTGTAAATGTCGACGGAACATTATCCGAGATCCATGCGGTATTTGGCTCGAATCCTGCACTTAACGAGGCTGCAGAAAATGCTGTTGCAAAGTCTCCGAAGTGGGAGCCGGGAGAGCTCAAGGGCGAAAAGAGAAGCGTAAGGCTTACCGTACCGGTTGTATTCGAGAACCAGTAGCAGATTATTCAGACTTAAACATATGCATATGAAGATAAGGTTTATTCTTTCAGTTCTGGTCATGTCCGCGATGTCGCTTTCTCATGCAGAAGCGGTGCAGCGTGATACGACCATAAGAGACGATGTCTCTCGGTATACCGGAAAGTGGCCGGAAGGTCAGGGCATGCTGTATTCTTTCGAGAAAGGCCTTGTCATCGGAAACTTCGTCAACGGCGTTCCTTCAGGCGAGTGCCTTTGCCATCTTCCTAACGGCGAACAATATTGGGGTGAGTTTACGGACGGTGAGATCACCGGTTACGGAAGGATATTCAGAAGGTCGTCGGACATAGTCCTTACCGGATCTTTCAGGAAGGGCCGTCCACACGGCAGGGATACCTTGTACAGAAGCGACGGAAGCGTACTCGTGGCTGAGTTTGACAAAGGTCGCCTTCGTGCAAAGATAGCGGAATACAAGAATCCGTCCGAGGAGCTGGCGGCAAAGAAGCCTGTGTATCCGGCGATGAAGATGAATGCCGAGCAGCAGAATTTCCTTTATGACCTCAGGGTACATTGGGACTCTCAGCATCTGAAGAGGCTCAAGAAGCTCGTCAAGCCTAAGTTCCAGGGAGGAGATGTCAACAAATTCTCCCGTTGGATCAAATCACAGCTTGATTATCCGGAGGCAGAAGAAGGCAATACAGCTTCCAACTCTCTGGTTATCGAGTTTTACGTGATGAAGGATGGTACAGTAAGGAATGCCACTCCTATGTATGGAGAGGATACAGAGCTTGCGCAGGCAGTTGTGGATGTCGTTAATTCGTCCCCTAAGTGGAAGCCGGGAACTTACAAGGGCAAGCCAAGAAACATGAAGATGGCGGTTCCTGTCATCTTTGGTCTGGAATGATAGACTGATAATAGTAGTCAAATAAATAAAAACTGCTATCTTTGCATATTAGGGCCTTTTGTGGCCCTGACGTTGCAGGATAGCAGTTTTTAATTGTCATCCCGAGCTTGGCGAGGGATCTTTGGAATATGGGAAAAGATAAAGAAATATTAGATAATATTACAGACAAGGAGTATGAGCATGGCTTTGTGACCGATGTCGAGCAGGAGTTCATACCGAAGGGTCTGAATGAGGATATAATCCGTCTTATTTCGGCGAAGAAGGATGAGCCGGAATGGATGCTGGAGTTTCGTCTGAAGGCGTTCCGCCGCTGGCAGGAGATGCCTTTGCCGACATGGGCGCATCTGGATATTCCTGAGATAGATTTCCAGGACATCATCTATTATGCCGCACCAAAGAAGGCGGAAGACCGTCCTAAGGAGATCGATCCGGAGCTTGAGAAGACTTTCGACAAGCTTGGAATTCCTCTCCATGAGCGCCAGGCTCTTGCCGGAGTGGCTGTGGATGCCGTATTCGATTCGGTATCCGTGACAACCACATTCCGTGCGGCACTCGCCGAGAAGGGCATCATCTTCTGCTCGTTTTCGGAGGCCGTTCGCGAGCATCCGGATCTTGTGCAGAAGTATCTCGCCTCAGTAGTGCCTGTAGCTGACAATTTCTATGCGGCTTTGAATTCGGCCGTATTCAGCGACGGTTCGTTCGTATACATCCCGAAGGGCGTGCGCTGCCCTATGGAACTTTCAAGCTATTTCCGTATCAACGCAGCCGGAACCGGTCAGTTCGAGAGGACATTGATCGTGGCTGACGAAGGCTCATATGTGAGCTACATGGAGGGATGTACGGCGCCTATGCGTGACGAGAACCAGCTTCATGCGGCTGTGGTCGAGATCATCGTCGAGAAGGATGCGGAGGTGAAGTATTCGACAGTGCAGAACTGGTATCCTGGAGATAAGGAGGGACGCGGAGGCATCTATAACTTCGTGACCAAGAGGGGTATATGCAAGGGTTCAGGCAGCCATCTGTCGTGGACACAGGTGGAGACAGGATCTGCGATCACATGGAAATATCCGTCGACCATCCTCAAGGGTGACAATTCGTCGTCGGAGTTCTATTCTGTTGCTGTGACAAACAATTTCCAGCAGGCAGATACCGGTACGAAGATGATACATATCGGAAAGAATACCAGAAGCCGTATCGTCAGCAAGGGTATATCGGCGGGAAGAAGCCAGAACAGCTACCGAGGTCTGGTGAAGATGCTTCCAGGCGCAGACAATGCCCGCAATTTCTCGCAGTGCGACAGCCTTTTGATCGGTGACAAATGTGGTGCACATACATTCCCGTACATCGAGAATGCCAACAAGACTGCCGTTGTCGAGCACGAGGCCACAACTTCGAAGATCAGTGAGGATCAGCTCTTCTACTGTAACCAGAGAGGCATAGGTCCGGAGGAAGCCGTCGGACTTATTGTGAACGGATACGCCCGTGAGGTGCTTTCAAAGCTTCCGATGGAGTTCGCCGTCGAGGCTCAGAAGCTTCTCCAGGTGTCGCTTGAAGGATCGGTAGGATAGCCTTCATATGTCCTGTGAGCCCGGGGTGAGGGGACAATCCCTCCCACTCCTTCGGAGCGGGCTCACAGGACGACAGGAACGATATGACCGTTTTTAATGAAATGTAAATGGAATTTTGGAGTACGATACTTTTTGAGATGGGCGGAAAGCCGGTGCTGCTGATAGATCTTCTGTCGGCGGTGTTCGGCCTTACTACCGTTTTTCTGGCAGGAAGGAACAGCAAGAGCAATTTCTATGTAGGTTACATATATACCGCATTGCTTTTCTTCATGTTCTGGCAGAAGAATCTGTACGCCAATCTGATACTGCAGCCTATTTCGCTGGGTATCAATATAATGGGCCAGTATCGCTGGAGCCACCCGAAGAAGGGTGAGGAGAGCGCATCAGGCAGCGGCGAGCTCAAGGTCTCAATGCTGACCTGGCCCCAGAGGGGACTGATAGTGGCGCTTGTGCTTGTCCTGGCTCTTGTATGGGGCTGGCTGATGAGCATGACAACCAATCCGCTTCCATACCTTGACTGCTGCGTTACGGTGCTGATCCTGACGGCTCAGACCCTTTCTGCGCTTAAGAAATGGGACTGCTGGATTGCATGGCTTTTCGTGAACATAGCCAACCTGACTCTCTATCTGAAGGCCGGACTGGTCTTCATGCCGGTAGTCAGCTGCCTGTATCTGGTCAACGGAATATGGTCGCTGTTCACATGGTATAGACTTTATAGTAAAAACGCGTAAATTACAGCTATATGGCAAACGATATATTATTGAAAATTGAGGGCCTGAGGGCCTCTGTCGAAGATAAGGAAATCCTGAAAGGTGTGGATCTGACAATCCGCAAGGGTGAGATCCATGCAGTGATGGGTCCTAACGGTGCGGGTAAGAGTACGCTTTCAGCAGTGCTGGCAGGAAAGCCTCAGTTCACTGTTACGGCAGGCAGCATAGAATTCCTCGGACAGGATCTTCTGGCGATGTCGCCGGAGGAGCGTGCCTGGGCAGGAATCTTCCTTTCGTTCCAGTATCCTGTGGAGATCCCTGGAGTGACCATTACAAACTTCATGAAGACTGCTGTCAATGCACACCGTGCAGGCAAGGGTCTCGAGCCGCTCAAGGCAGGAGATTTCCTTAAGCTTCTTCGTGAGAAGATGGCATTCGTGCAGATGAAGCCGGAGTTCGCAAAGCGTGAGGTGAATGTGGGTTTCTCAGGTGGTGAGAAGAAGCGTAACGAGATTTTCCAGATGGCCATGCTTGATCCTACTCTTGCGATTCTTGATGAGACAGACAGCGGACTTGATGTGGATGCACTCCGCATTGTTGCAAATGGAGTCAACTCCCTCCATACTCCGGAGAAGGCCGCGATCGTGATCACCCATTACCAGAGACTTCTGGATTACATCGTTCCTGATGTTGTGCATGTCCTCAAGGATGGAAAGATCGTGAAGACTGCCGGTAAGGAGCTGGTGGCTGAAATCGAGGAGAAGGGTTACGATAATCTGTAGGAGGGCTTCGGCATGAAAGAAGTTGTAATAGTTTCACCAGGGCAGCATGTCCATGATATCGTGGTGCCGGCAGGCCAGAGGAGGGATATGGTGCTTCTCGTGTATCCGGGAGTGAGCTGTGACATCAAGCTTGATGTCACTCTTGCAGGAGAAGGCGCCGAGGCGAATATCTACGGTGCATACATATGCGGTGGTGACGAAAACGTGAAGATTGCCGTGGATATGCACCATGACCATCCTTATTGCAATTCGCGTCAGCTTTTCAAGGGCATCGCAGGCGGCAGGTCGAAGGTGGATTTCTATGGAAAGATAATCGTGGCTCAGGATGCCCAGAGGACAGAGGCATATCAGGAGAACCATAATATCCTGCTTTCGGACCATGCGAAGGTGGATACCAAGCCTCAGCTGGAGATCTATGCGGATGATGTCAAGTGTTCGCATGGAGCGACAATCGGACGTCTTAACGAGGAGGAGCAGTTCTATATGCGTTCGCGCGGCATCACCCTTGAGGATGCAAAGGTCCTTCAGATGATCTCGTTCATCGCACCTGTCTTGGAATGCATTCCTGATGAGGCGCAGCGTGAGGCGGTTTCGGAGCAGTTTGAATCAGAGATCAGAACAATAATCCGTAACGATTGAATTCAGCCTGCATGATTACCAAGCCTAACGTAAAGATAAACCTCGGTCTGAATGTCCTCCGCAAAAGGGAGGACGGTTTTCATGACCTTGAGACTCTGTTTTTGCCGTACTTCGACATTCACGATACTCTGGAAATCGTCGTCGGAGATGATTACAGCCGTACTTCTGCCGCCATTTTCGGAAAATATGCCCCGGAAATGATAGAACAGGGAATATCCGAGGACGGAAAGCTGATGATAACCATCGCCCGCAAGGAAGGAGTGGATTGGGACCCGTTGAAAGATCTGACGGCAAAGGCTTACTTTATGTTGGCGGAGGACTTCAAGATGCCTCCGGTAAAGATTTTTCTTGAGAAGACATCCCCTGTAGGAGCTGGTCTGGGAGGAGGTTCTGCAGATGCAGCCTTTGCATTGAAGATGCTCAATGAGCTGTGCGGGCTTGGACTTTCCGAAGCCGATCTTGCGGCTTATGCGGCGCGATTGGGCAGCGATTGTGCATTCTTCGTGTACAATCGTCCGATGATAGGCGAGGGAAGAGGAGAAATCCTCAGCGGGCATGCGATAGATCTGTCTGCCTATGACCTCCAGATACTGACTCCTGAAGGTGTCGCCGTGTCTACTAAGGATGCCTATGCCGGCATCAGACCTCATCTTCCTGAGGTATCGCTCAGGGAGGTCCTTGCAAGGCCGGTGGAAGAGTGGGACGGTCTGCTTGTAAACGATTTCGAAGAAACCGTATTTGTAAAATATCCCGAACTTGCAGCTGTAAAGCGCTCTCTTTATGACAGCGGAGCCGTCTACGCATCGATGTCCGGCTCGGGTTCGGCTCTTTTCGCACTTTACAATAAGTAAGAAATCCATCAAAAAAGTTCAATACTTTTCAGAAAAGGAAAAATGTGACGAAAGTCCGTTATGCGGGACGAGTGATTTGCCTTTTCTGACGGCTTTTTCATTTCTTTGAGGAAAAAAGGAAATGAAGAGATTATTGTATGCCGCAGTGCTGCTGATGGCGGTTTCATGCGGGTTGACAGAGGTAGGGGAGCCAGTCAGAAGGCCGGGAGGAGGAGTCTGGACAGGGCCTGGGGTCAATGTCGGGAAGGACGACCCGGACAAGACGGTATGCTATGTTACCCTCATGAGTTATGCAGACGGATATGACTGGAGGCCTGATTGGGAGAAGGGGAGCGTCAGATGTTCCCTGGTCGTACTTGCAGACGGAATCCCGATGATGAAGGTGCCGGTCGGTGATGAATATGAAACATCATCTGATCCCGACATGCACAGGATCGTCGATGGCCACCTCTATACAGATTTTTCCACATCTTCGGAAACAGTAGTGAAAAAGGACGGACGTCTGCTTTTCAGATATCCGGGCAGGGAGGTCATTTGCGGGCTCATTGTCGACAGTTCTGATGTGTATACATTAGGACATCCACGTGATGGAGGTGGGTTCACCTATCGCAGGAACGGCGAAATCCTGCTTCAGCGTACGTCCGGCAGAAGTTTCGCCCGTCTGTATCGCGACAAGGGAGATATCTGCTTTGCTTTTTCAGAACCAGTGGTCTCCGCTTCGGACACTATTGAAAGATATTATCATGTAAGGAACGGAAATGTGTCCCAGGAAGCGCTGAGAGAGGACGTGAAGCGCGTCTGGGATATTCTTGCAATAGACGGGTCGGTCGTCTATGTGGCTGATGTCGTGGGAGTTGCCCGTCCGGTAGTCTGCAATGGCCTCAGCATGCATGTACTGTCTATGCCGCAGGCCTCATGGATGGCTTCATGCCGGTTGCTGGCTTCGGCAGGAAACATATATGTCGAGGGGATAGTGGCCAAGGCCGGAAAGCCCTTGACAGCAGGCATATGGACTGATTATGATTCCTTCCATGCGTTTCCGTCCGGGATGGCCCTGGCTTCCGTATGTGTCTCAGAAGGAAGCGTATGCTGCGTGCTCAATTCCTCGACCTCGTGGCAGAACGGACAGATATATCAGAACGGACGTACGGCTGCCATGCCGATGAATTATGTGTCTATGGGAAGCCGAACGGCGGTGATGGCTGACGGCATATTGACCATTGGGCTTTCGTCCAGGACGGGAGGAAAGCCGCAGTTGTGGAAGGATGGTCTTGTGCAGACTCTGGATTATAACGGATACATCTGTTCCGTCACGACGAACAAGGATCAGGATTCCCAGGAAACAGTCCTTGACTGATTCGGATTTACAGTGATGCTTACCTTCAACGTCTCTTCAGGGAGAAGGTCCTCGATGTTTTCAGGCCACTCCATTATGCAGAGACATCCGCTGTCAAGGTAATCGTAAAGTCCGATCTCGATTGCTTCTGAAAGCTTGTTGATCCTGTAGAAATCAAAATGGTACATCGGGTCTCCGTCTGCGCGCATATACTCGTTTACGATGGCGAAGGTCGGAGAGCCGACAGGATCGGTTACGCCCAGCACTCTGCAGATGGCAGTAGTGAATGTGGTCTTTCCCGAGCCCATAGGAGCGAAGAACGCGACGAGGGTGTTGTCTCCGATCTTTTCAAGGAATTCGGAAGCCGCCCTGTCGAGGTCGTTAATGTCTTTTATGTTGATTTCATGTTTCATGCTGCAAAGATATGCAAAATACATTCTTCGGCAAAGAGGGACTGTCAGTAATCCAGTCCCTGCTTGTCCAGAAAACGATAGCTTGCAGCCTCTGAGATGTGTTCGCACGATATGTCTCTGGCATTTTCCAGGTCAGCTATCGTCCTTGCGAGCTTGATTATGCGAGAGCATGCTCTTGCCGAAAGCCCCATCCTTTCGATTATCTTCTCAAGCAGGTTGCGGCAATCCGTGCTCAATGGACAATGTTTTTCTATCATACGACTGTTCATGGCCGCGTTGCAGAATATGCCGTCCTCTGCGAAGCGTTTCTTCTGTATTTCCCTAGCTCTCATCACCCTCTCTGCCACGCACCGGCTTGCTTCCCCTCGCTTGCGGTCGACCAGCCTTTTCGGATCGATAGGCTTCATCCACAGCTGTATGTCGATCCTGTCCATGATCGGTCCGGAAAGCTTGGACAGGTATGCTATCCTCTTTGCCGGCGTACATGAACATCTGTCGCCCTCTCCGTAGTATCCGCATGGGCATGGGTTTGTTGCCGCAACCAGCATGAAGTCTGCAGGATATTCGACCTTCGTCTTCAAGCGCGAAATGGTCACCTTCCTGTCTTCCATCGGGGCTCTGAGTACCTCCAGCACCTTTTTCGGCGCCTCGCAGAATTCGTCGATCATGAGTATGCCGTTATGGGCAAGCGAGATTTCCCCGGGCATTATGTTGTCCGATCCGCCTCCGATCAGAGCCGCTACGGATGCGCTGTAATGCGGGGATCTGAACGGTCTCTGCCTGATAAGGCCTCCGGTTGCGTTCCCTTTTCCGGCAACCGAATATATCTTGCTTGTCTGAAGGGCTTCTTCAAGAGTCATAGGAGGCAGAATCCCTGCCATAGCCTTGGCAAGCGAGCTTTTACCGGCTCCGGGAGGGCCAATGAGTATGACGTTATGTCCTCCTGCAGCAGCGATCTCCACCCCTCTTTTGGCCCCTTCCTGTCCGATGATTTCAGAAAAGTCCATGGCTCCATGACCTTGGGCCTCCTCTTCGTGAATAATGCAGTTTTTCGAAAGATTCTTCACAAGCAGGTCGTCGCAGATCTCCTCCCCGCAGAGTATCCGCAGTACATCATCAAGGTTGTCCACTCCGTACACATCGATCCCTTCATATTCTACGGCTTCCATTGCGGATCCGCGCGGAAGAATGCATCCCTGAAGTTCTGAGCGTTCAGCGAGCTCCACTATCGGCAGGGAACCCGAAACCGTTCTTACCGTGCCGTCAAGGCCCAGCTCTCCCATTACCATGAATCTGTCAAGAAGAGGAAGGTCACGCTGTCCCGAGGCGGCGATTATGCCTAAGGCGATGGGAACATCGTATCCGCTTCCCTTCTTATGCATGTCTGCCGGTGCTAGGTTTATGACGATCTTTCTGCCCGGTATTTTGAAACCCATGGATTGAAGCGAGGTTATCGTCCTGAGCAGACTTTCCTTTACGGCAGCATCAGCAAGGCCCACAAGGTGGATTCCGATGCCGGTGGCAATGTCTATCTCGACTGTTACGGGCACAGCATCTATTCCGATGCATTTGGCGCAGTGGATGTTTATGAGCATAGCTTTTTTCATCAAATTTCGCATTCGGAAGCGACGCAATGTTTAAAAAAAAGAAAAATGTGACGAAAATCGGATGCTTAAATTTTTTTGATGAGTGCATAGATTTTTTTTACTTTTGCAAGTTCAAACCAGTGAAGGAAAAACATGAATTCTATAGAAAGCAAAGATTGCACATTCGATAAATATGTATCACCTGTGGTGTCTGTGATCGACATCCAGTCCGAGGGTGTTTTGTGTAACAGCAACGAGAGCCTTGACGAATCTCTCGGAGATTGGTAAAATATATGTTCAGAAGCCTCTTTGAGTCGGCAGGAAGGTATCTCCTGTTCATGCGGAAG
>JAEIGA010018033.1_pt1 | contig 10752 bp, 15 predicted proteins | sample 9270691 | NCBI WGS metagenome assembly JAEIGA01 (sample SAMN17057246, study PRJNA624740) | gut metagenome | biome: biome; isolation source: fecal sample | host: Bos grunniens | place: China: Xizang | collected 2019 | reverse complement strand
GAATTTACCACCAATGGTCTTTACCTCATTTTGAGTTGCTTACAGAATTAATATCTTCATCTAAATTACCAGAGGAGATTGTATTATCTTGGTGGACATTCTTTTACGAATTTTACACTAATCTTGAAAGATTTAGTATTCTAATTAACGGAAGAATAACAGGAAAAACATTTGAAGGTTTAAAGATAGGTAAACCTTCAAAGCATTTGGAAGGAGACCTAAATGGCTGAGCTAGAAGACTATAAATATCCACATATTGACCCTACAGACTATATAGATGAATCTTTAGAACATATCTTAGCTAGAGATGATGCAGCCAAACATGGTTTTCGTAGGGTGTCGTCTTTTCCAAGTGTAACAGCTAATGACGTAGGTATGAAAATATATTTGGTTGGACAAGGTAATTTCCAACTAATATCTGTTAATCCAGAACCACAATGGAAACAATTATCAGACGATTCTCGTAACGTTGCTTACACCGATTGGGTAATAGCTAACTATCAACCATTAAGTAAGATTTTAATCTCATTGGCAAAACTAACTGAAGCTACAAATGCTTTACCCTATTTTAATGGTCCAGAGGATTTGCAAGCTATTAACCTTTCTGGTTATATGAGAAACTTTTTATCCTTAACAGATAATAATGAGGTTGCTGAAACCCTTAATTTTGGTTCTGCAGCTACATTAGATTATCCAATAGACGGAAAGTATATCGAAGCTGGGACTATACCTGTAAGTGCAATTAGTGAAGAATTAAAGAAAAACTTAGGATTCACAACAGGTGACGTAAAGCTAACCTTAAAAAAAGATCCAGATAATGGTTGGGTAATGGCCGATGACGGTAGTATAGGTTCAGCTACTTCGGGAGCTACTAATCGAGCTAATGCTGATACCTATGATTTATTTATGCTTCTTTGGAATAATCCTTATTGTACTCTTCAAACTTTTTCTGGAGGAGTAACTTCTAAGACTACAGCATTCGAAGACTGGAGAAGTAATAAACGACTAGTACTACCTAGAATATTGGGAAGAGTTCTAGGTATAGCAGGAAGTGGGCAAAGTTTAACTACTAGAAATCTAGGTGAGAGTTTAGGTGCAGAATCTACTACATTAACTGCCTCCCAATTACCTTCACATACTCACGCTCTTAGAGTATCCGAAGACGGTTCCAAAGGTGGATATGATACTGGTACAGGTTATTTAGCCAGAGGTTTTACTAAATATTCCTCTCCTTGGTCTTCTAGATACACAAAAACTAACTCAAATGTGGTTGTTCCTTCAGCTGAGATAACAGGAGAGGCTAGTAGGGTTAGTTTAATGCAGCCGACAACTTATCTGAATCTGATGATAAAACTTTAACATATAAAGGAGGGGGAGATGACTTTATACTTAACTGAAAATTTTACTCTTGAGGAATTATTACATTCTAATACAGCTGATAAGAGGGGTATAAAGAATACTGTTCATGATACCGATATGGTGATCGGAAATCTGAAGATATTATGCAAAAAAGTTTTACAGCCTATTCGAGATAATTTTGGACCTATTGTTGTTACTTCTGGATATAGTAATGTAGCCCTTTCATTCGCCCTAGGCAGAAAATTAACGAGTGAACATTATATGGGAAGAGCTGCTGATATAGTAAGTAGAAAAGTAAAAAACTATGAGATTGCTAAATGGATTAAAGAAAATCTTGACTTTAATCAGCTAATATATGAAGTTAGAAAGAGAAGCAATGGTACAAAATATGATTGGGTTCATGTTAGTTATAGAGGAGATGATAAACCTAATAAAAAGGAGGTTCTTTATTCTCCCCCAACTGGAGGATACCAAATCGGGTTACCAGATAAAAGTCAAGTTTAGGAGATCCATATGTCAGAGGCACACAAGAAGTTTATAAATATCTGTAGTATACTTATAATAATAGGTGTAATTGCACTTTTTATAGAATTACATCTTCGCAAAATAAAAATTGAAGAGCTAGAAGAAGAAAATGGTTTACTTTCTTCTAATTTAACTTATGTACTTAACCAGATGAAAAGTATACAAGAAGCTTTAGAAACCAGAGAGTTTGAGTACAAAAAGATTAAAGAAGACTCTAATAAGCTAAACGAGAAACTTCAGGAGATAGAGAACAATGCAAATGAAAAAGAAAAGAACTGGTTGGAAGGTATTATTCCTTCTTCTATTGATGACACTATTCCTTACTAGCTGTTCTACTAGGGAAAAATTTATCACTCAGAAGGTATCTTCCCATTTATTAGAGGATTGCCCGATACCAACAAGAAAACGTTATAGTAATAAATTTTTGCGTACTTATACAGTTGAATTACATAAGTCTTTACTAGAATGTAATGCAGATAAGAAAGCAATTAGAAAAGAACTGGGACAATAAGAAAAAGGCTACCAAAAAGGTAGCCTTTCTTCCAGCCTTGGGAGACTAAAAAGGGTTAATCCATTTCTTCAACCACTTGTACATATGATTCTAATAATGGATTACTATCGTAATATGCCCTTAATTTATCAGGATGAATACAAAAGTCAACAGCCTTTTTCAACATTGGAACACTAATACCTTTTGCTTTCGCTACAGCATATTGATTTCTAATTTGTACAGAAAATTCATTATGCTCGGCTTGAAGGTTTTTATATCTTTCAACGAGATTAAGTAAACGTTTTCTTTGTTCAGTCATTTCTGGGGTCATTTCTACATTTTGAGGCATATAAACACTACAAGGGAAAGACATACCTAACATTTGACAAGCGAGGGTATAATCATCTATCTCTCCTTCTTTCAAACCTTTATTAAGTCCAACCTTTAATATTTTAGAAACCATCTTTTTATTTACAATGGATCCAAATTCCATTTTCAAATCAGCCATATCTTCTTTTATACCTTGACGGTCTTTTTCTATTAAAACAAGTTCTCTAAGTATATCTTTTAGAACATCTTTTTCAATTAATCCAATAGTCATTATATGTCTCCTTCTTTACGGTTGTTAGCAAGCTCGGTGGTAAACTTTTCTGGGTATCGAGCTTGTAGTTTTTCACAGTTAATTTCCATTAAGTCTTCGAGGGTAAACCCAGCTATATCTGCAGCCATAGTTAAATACCAAAGACAGTCCCCTAATTCTGAAACGAAGTGGGTTACATCAAAAGGTCTTTTATAGAAAAGACACTTTTTAAAAACGTCAAGAGCCTCACCTGCTTCTGTAGCTAAACCTATGAGGGTGTAGAGAAGGCGAACATTATTCGCCAACTCTGGTGTGATTTCACCCCAATCGTCCCTCTTTTCGGTTCTTCTACATTCTATTAAATATTCTTCCGGGGTCATAAATTCTTCCTATATTTTATTCACAACTGGGATATTAGCCAAGATATTATTTAATTGATCTTCCGACATAGTTTCAACAGAGTGAGCAGTTACTTCTGGAACTGTCATAGGGATAATTGGATCTTTAGACATTAAAGGTTCAACTCTAACTTCAGGGAAAGTTTCTCTAGCTTCAACTACCTCTTGTGGCATCCACCCAGCTGTTTCTATTGGAGACACAGTTTCAGACACAGTTTCAGACACAGTTTCAGACACAGCTTCTGGTTGTTCTACTGGTAGAGTTTCTGGTTCAGCTACAGGAGCGAATTTTTCATAGTTGATACCTTTAACATTACAGAAACGGAATACTTTTTCCAATACAGGTAAAATCTCAGATTCGGTAATAGTCTTCTTAACATCTGTATTTCTCATATTATCATACATTGGTTTTAAGAAGAAATAAGCTTTACTCAAATCAGTATAGATTTGACCTTTTCTAATATCTTCCTCAGTATAGATAGAGCGTTTTTCTCTTTCTTCGCCTGCAGCTTTTGGATCAATCAATTCAAAAGCTTTTAATTGTTCTTCAGTTAATTTTGATAAATCTAATGTATACATATTTAATCTCCTAGGTTAATGTAGTTATCTGCTTCAATATCTCTATGGGATATTAGAAGTACCTGCTTAATATATTTGGAAATGTTTTTCAAACAATCAGCAGTTAATTGGGCTCTCTCTTCTCTCATTGAAGCATCGATCTCATCTCCAATGAAAACACTGAAAGCTTTATGGGTTAAGACTTGACCTAAACCAAGTCTCAATGCGAGGTTAATCATAGCCTGTTCTGAGCCAGAGAAAAGATTAACTTCACGTCCTTCCACAAGAATATTAAATTCTGGGTCAATACTTATGGAAGAATATAATCCGTCAGACATCTCAGACAATAAATGTGAACTTACTTTCTGTAATGAAGGAAGAACATAACCTTTAATTTTGGTTTTCACGTCTTTTAATTCTTCAGCCCCCTTACGGTATCTGGATTCTTGAAATTCTAGTTCTTCTACCTTCTTTTTTATCTCTTGGTATCTATCATTTATTTTATTCCATTCTGATAAATTAGAATCATAAGTTTTATTAGTGTAGTATCTATTAGCCAAGTCGTTTAATTCAGCTAACTTTTTGGCCTCGTCATAAGAATCGAATTGAGAAGCTAACTTCTTATATACTTCAGCCTTATCCTCATATACTGCAAGGTCTTTCATATATAAAGCCATATCCGTTTCATACTTCAATTTGGCTTCAACATTCTCATATGTAAAATCTTCATAACCTATAAGAGAAGTTGCTAAAGCTTTAATTCTTAATTGAGCCATCTCATATCGTCCACATATACATTTATATTGACTAATCTGACTTGGATTTAATCTAGGCTCCTCTGCAGGTTCAACAACCTCTACTTTAGCGAACTCTTGTTTACGAAGGTTAAGGTCTCTCTGTCTTTTTAACCAGTTACAATCTACTTTAAGGTCAGCAACAGCAGGTGGAACAGGAGCTTGCATACTTAAAGAAAATTGTTTTCCACATTCGGGACAAGTAATTAAAGATTGTTCATATTTTAATTGTTCAGTATAAAACTTCTCCCATTCTTTTTGGTTATACTCTAAGTTCTCTATAGTTGCTAAATCAATGGTAGGCTCTTCATAATCCTTTCCAAGTATTCTGGTTTTAATAGCTAGATAATCTAGATATTTAGCATACTTTTCGTTAGCTTTTTCAACACTCTCCAGAAGTTCCATACTATATAAAGGTTTTTCTACCTTTTCTAATAGTCCGATTTCGCATTTTGTTTTGGAACAACGGTCATATTCTTTTCGAGCTTCCTCTGCTGTATAACCTCTTAATTTCTCAGGTTCGAAAGGCATAAGTGGTTCTACTGGTTCAACCATACTTTTGAATACACCATAGTCTTCTAACTCGGCTTTTATCATAGCATATTCACCACTAAGAATATTTATATCACAGTACCCCTCTGGCTCAACTGGTCTCTCTCCCGGTTCTACTATAACCGTACGAATACCATCAGCTTCGTGTTTATACTTAAGAGCATTATCATTACAATACTTAATAAGTTTATCCATAATACCGATACCAAGGGTTCTATCAATGGCAGTTTTTCTTTCGCTAGGTTTTAACTTTCCTAATCCGATTATATCTAATTGTTCTGCATAGTTACCCATTTTATAAACGCTATAATCGTATCCTAGAAGAGCAATTATTTTGGCATTACAGGGCTTAGTTCCTACACAAAGAATCTCATTCCCACATTTGATTGTACAGTTACTTGTGGTTCTTAATATCTGGTATTCCTTCTCATTGATAGCCAAGTTCGTAACAACCGAAAGACCTTTATAATCAGCAACCCTACCTCGTAAAGCAACACTCCCAAAAAGAGAAAACGCAAGATACTCAGCAAGAAGGGATTTACCACAGCCATTAGGGCCAACAATAGCACTACAACCACTCTGGAACTCGTAACTTTTACCTGCATGGATCGGTCCTCCTAAAATTCTTATACTTCTAAACATTACTAGCTTCCTCCACTCTTAATTGGTTATAGAGGGTATATAGCTCTTCAAATAAATCAGAGTCATTTATAGTATCCTTCATAATCGTTTCTAAATCAAAGGTATCGAAATCGACACTTATATCTTCAACCTCTTCAGTTTTTTCTTTATATACTGACATTTGTAAGCACTTTTTTTCTAAGGGAAGTTCTTGACCTTCTTTTAGTTTAATACGATAGCATTTAGATTCGGAAATCCCTTCAGCTACATCCCTCTCATATTCTTCAAGAGTACAGGTCTTCATAAAGTTATTCTCAGGGTCTTCGCCAAAAGTGAGAGGCATAATAGAGCCTATTACTGTAACATTTCCAAGTTGTTCTGGTTTATGTATGTGACCAGTATAAACCTTTTCGAATCTTTCAGATAAATAATCAAAATCTTCTATATTGAAGTGTCCATAAACTTCTTTAGCTATACCTATATAATCCTTTACTTGGTCCTCTACAGTCTTAAAATGACTATAAGGCACTAGAAGAACATCACCATATACCACCTCCGGTTGGTCTATTATGAATTTTATATGCTCGGATTTTCTAAACATCTTAGCTAGGATCTCGATAGCAGATTCTCTATTCATATCCTTACTTAGATCGTGGTTACCTGCTAAAATATAACAAGGAACTTCATTATTCTCTACTTCTACTAACAATTTGTAGGTATATAAAAGAGTATCGTAATCTACGTTAGGAGAATCAAATAAGTCCCCTAATTGAATTATTGTCTCAACAGGACTAGTTCCTATGCAACACTCCCTCATACCCTTATCGATAAGGGTTTCAAATTTCTCTCTTAATAATCTTTCCCTCTTACCTTTCATTTCAAGAGGTATATCTTTAGACTTGAAGCTCTTACCTAAGTGAGCATCACCAATTAAATAAAAACAATGCATTTTAATCTCCCAAGTTATTAGTACCTAATCTTCTTTTGGTAGACAAAAAAGCCTACAATGACAGTAGTTATGCTCTCTAACATCTTTTTCCATTAGGCTACAAGGACAAATATAGTTATTTTCTGGGTGTTCTTCTCTTTCTTTTGGAGAGATACACGGACAGTAGCCTCCACAAGCGTTTACTCTAGCAATAATCTTATCTGCAAAAGGTGTAAGTTCAAAACCTTTTTCTTCTGCAATTTTTTCATAATCTTCTCTAGTTAAAGTCATAATATTCTCCTAATTTAACAACAAGCCAGGAACTTCTGGAAAGGATTCACACCAACAACGATCTGCCTCTAAATCTTCCCAAGTATCTGTAGGAACCAAAATTTCAGCATCTATAAAGTACCAACGCTTGCGAACTATACTATATACTAAATAAGCATAGTGTCCTCCTGCATTTATTATTCTGGTTCTTTCGCCTTCTTGATTTTTGAATAGAGATGGTGTTAAGCCTTTTACATTAGTTGTGGCCTTTATTTCTAAAAAGTATGTGATACCACTAAATATAGCTACTGCATCACTAGGTTTTTTTCCCACATTTACAACCTTACTTTTTCCCCAACGACCTTTGTTGGCATCGTAATTGTCGGAAAATCTTGCTACATAAGTCCATTTATCTCTTTTTGAAAGCCAATCAAGTATAAAAGATTCAGCTTTCTTGCCCATTGACTGAGCAGTTAATCGTGCACCCATTAGTCTCCCTTTCTAATTAACCGATTGCTAAAGCTGTCCAAGTACCTTCCCAAGTTTTTTGGAATCTACCTCCAATAAGTAGTTTACTTTGTCCAGACATATTTATAATCTTTTCTACAAGTACTTGACCCCCATTAGTGTCCCTAACTTGGATTATAGGATTTATATGATTTATACCGTGGTTGAATAAAAAGTATCCTTCCTCGTCTAAATCTTCTAGAGTGAAATTATTTGAAATAACATTACCGTTTACAACTATATCGGAGAATAGTATTTTACCTACTAAATAATACTCCAAGTCCCCTTCCTTTTCTTTATATGGAAGGACGAAAGTATCAGAAGTGCTACCGTCAGCACCACCAATTTTTTGGTAGAGAGCAGCCCACTCTGTCTTGGACACTTCCGTATTCGGCACACTAATTCTAAGCATTCCAGCTGGGGGTTCTGAACTATATGAAGGAACTAAACTTCCGATTCTATCTGTAAATAATTCAAAGTCTTTTAATCTTGTGGTACTAATACGAGTAGTCTGTTCTGTCATAATCCCTCCCTGTTCATTCTTAATATAAAGCTACATTTTTAATTGTCAATTAGCTATTAAAAATATGATTATTTAAAACTTCATTTTGAGTATCTAAGACGTTTTCTATCTCTAGTCTATAAGCTTCAAATTCTCCTCTAATAGCACTTTCTATAGTTTTTAAGTGATATGTACCATATATAATAAAACTTATGTTTATTATAAATGTAAGAAATAAAGCTAGATAACAAACCACATTATTCGCATTAGATTCTACTTTACTTATATTAAAATTACTTCTTTCAGAAAGAAAGTTACCTTCGCTTGCTGTTAAATTACGTTCACCTGTTACACTATGTATTTTGGTGAATCTCCCATTTTTATCTCTAGGCTGTTTCATTTTATGTCTCCCAATTATTAACAATTTATTAACGAGTTGTATAATAACTTGTAAATTTGTAATGTCAAGAAAAATTATACTAAAAGATAACACCCACCATAAACAACAGCACCTGAAAGTATTTCAGCTAGATTCGTTGCATTACCACAGAAGTTAGTATTATATCTCCAATACTTAGATTCATAATATCTCCAGCACAAAGCATATATAACTGAGATCGATAAACCTATTAAGATATATCTCCAATCAAATAACATCATTGGAATCATAGGACAAGTGTATCTTAAAGTCATATAGCAAAAGTCATATATATTACCGTATTGTTTAAAGCCTAATTTATTAGATAACCAATCACAAGGTTTATGATACCAACGCTCGTTGTAACGTTTAATTAAATCTGGAGTTGGTTCTTTACCTCTTCCAATATCAAAACAGCAACCGTGCCCACGGCTCCAAAACTGGAATTGTAACCAAGCTGTAATTATTATAGCAATATACCATTTATAATGTGGTAGATATATGGCTAGGAACAAACTCATCATAATTACAGTTTGTACACCACGATTTTTTATGATTTTGTAAGCCTCTAACCAGCCTCCGTAAATACGTCTAGCTAATCCCCCTAATATTGAATAAATTATTACCATTTCTCTACTCCGTAAAAGTTAAAGTTCCTGTTCCTTGGTTATAGAATAAACTACCTGTTACAACGTCTTTAAAGCAAGCTACACCATTTTCATCAACGTATGGTCTTAAATCTTGGATAATAACACCGTCTGCGTTAGTAATTTTGTTACCCCAAACTTCACAAGTACACCAATAGCTGTTTGATTCCTTACCAGTCGGACCTGCACCTATTCTATAAGTCAAAGAAGATAAACTATTACCATTTGCACTGGTTCTAGATTTACCATCAGCATATATAGTATAGTTAATTTGTTCTGCATCAAAGTCTATGACAACTTCTGTTCTATCAAGAGCATTAGTTCCCGACATATAATCAAATATACCAGTAGAACCTGCACCCCAGTATTGGCCTGAACCTGTACCAAAACCCATTAATTGACGAGTACCAGTTTCTTCAAACCTAATATCGCATTCAATTTTGCAAGTCTGATGAGTTATACCTGTATCAACAACACAAGCTCCGTCAAATAGAATTGACTCAACAAATCGTCCACTAGCTTTAAGCGTTCCAGTACCTTGTCCGTAATGATATTTCTTATTAACTTCATCATACATAGCAACTTCGCCATTAGGAGCAATGCAAGGTTTAAAATCTCTAACCAATACACCTTTTTCATAAATAGGACAAGAGTATATCTTTTGGGCTACACCAGTTGTATAAGGTGTTCCGTTGTTGTTAAAGTTACCTAAATACATAGAGTTTTTAGTTTGTCCTGTTTTTGGAGTATAACTTTTAACAAGTTCGTCATTAATGTAAATTTCACCCGAACCAGCTTTAATTGTATATTTAGTGTTTAATTCAGTTTTATAATTCACATTTGGTTCTGCATATCTACCAAAATCAAGCCTTAAAGATAACCCAGATGTTAAAAATACGTGATATTCTTCAACACTTGTACCAACCCTAGAACCAAATAAACCATTATAACTTGCTGTTGGATTTTGTGTCACTTCAAAAGTATATTCAATATAAGTATTTTCGTTAGGACAATATTCAGTATCGATGTAACTATTACCATCTGTAATGATATAATCCAAGAATGTAGGTTTACTAGCATTAAACACTAACTTTTCACCAAGATAAGCTTTAAGAATAGGTCTATCGCCTAAAAATAATTTACTTATTGTTTTATCACCAAGTTTTAACATAAATTATTCCTCAATTAAATAAAGCGTATTAGCATCTTTGGTTTCTAGAGCTTCATAATCAGCTTGTGTAATTGGTACAGTTTTTGAATATTGAGTTAGGACGTTGTCAAGAGTACCTTTACTAATAACTGAGTTACTTTGTATTGTTTCAAATTGTTCTAAAGTTCGAGAAATACCAGCAAGGTAACCGTTACTCGGTGCTACAGCAAAACCATAAGTAGCTGAAACTTTTATAACACCTGCTTTGCCCCCAATACCTGCATAATCAGTCTCACCAATAGCCCCCAACCAAGTTCTAGCAGATGTTTTTTCATCGTCAGTTAATTCAATGGTATTTGTTGTAATGCCGGTTTTAACTGCAAGGTCTAAATTACTTGGAACAATCGGTTTATAAACATTAGTTTTGCTTTTGACCTCATCATCTGTCGCTTT
>JAEIGA010018032.1_pt1 | contig 10753 bp, 8 predicted proteins | sample 9270691 | NCBI WGS metagenome assembly JAEIGA01 (sample SAMN17057246, study PRJNA624740) | gut metagenome | biome: biome; isolation source: fecal sample | host: Bos grunniens | place: China: Xizang | collected 2019 | reverse complement strand
TCCACGCATCTGCTCGATCATCTTCTTGAATCTGTCAGTGAGAAGAAGCTCTGTAGGGTTTGGAGGAAGGGTTCCAATCGGAAGGATGAAGAGATTAGGTTCGATCTCGTCGACATTTGGTCTATAATCATCAGTCTTTCCGTTAAGATATGCTGCTACGCCTGAGTGGACTGTGCCGAGAGCCTTACTGAGTGATGCCTTGCGGAGGTCGAGGTCAATGAGAAGGACCTTTGCTCCCTTGAGGGCCATGCTGGCCGCAAGGTTCATCACAGTGAATGTCTTTCCGGCTCCTGGGTTGAACGAAGTGAACATGAGCACCTGAGACTCCTTCTTATTGCCTATCATCAGGTCCACATTGGTTCTGAGCACACGGAAGGCCTCGTTCATCATGTCACGGCTGCCGTGCTGGACGATGATCTTGTTGTCCTGAATAGGATCCTTGCGTCTGAATTTCTTGAATCTGTCCTCAGGGCGCACATACAGAGGAAGCTCTGCAAGGAAAGGAACAGAGAGATTGCCAAGGTCTGCCTTGTTCTTGATGCTGGTGTCGAGCATCTTTCTGAGGAAGAAGAAAGCAAACGGAATTCCACAGCCAAGAACGAGAGCTGCAAGGATGATCATCTTCCTGTTCGGAGAAACCGGTGCCGAAGAACCGCTCGGGCTCATGATAAGGCGGGTGTTACCCACATTCACCAGGGCTGCAAGCTCATTTTCCTCGCGTTTCTTGAGAAGATACATATAGAGGTCCTGGGTCATCTGCTGCTGACGCTGGAGCGAAAGAAGCTGGAGTTCCTGGCCTGAGCTTGAGTTCATTCTTGCAAGAATCTGCTTCTCCTGGCTTTTCACCTTGTTGAGCTGGAGCTGGAGAGTGGCGATGAGGTTGTCGATGGAGCTGAGGATGGCTGTGCGGATTGCAGCAAGCGAAGCAGTGAGGTCTGCTACCATAGGGTTGTGGATGCTGCTGCCCACCAGGAGTCTGTCTCTCTGAAGAACGAGGGTGTTGTACTCTGTGATCTGATTTCCGATGTTAGCGTTGCTGAGGCCGAGATTCGAAGGAATCAGGGCGTTGGCATTTTCAGGATTGGTGAGATAGTCCTTGATGTAGTTGGCCACAGAGAGCTGGTTGTTCATCTCGAATGCCTTGTTCGCATAAAGGCTTGACTCACTCATATATTTCTGTGTGGATGCCTGGATGTCGGAAACATTGTTCTTCTCCTTATATTCCTTGAGGGCTGTCTCCACTGCTGTGAGGTCCTGCTCGATCACCACGAGGCGCTCATTGAGGAACTGTGCTGTGTTCATCGCAGAGCGGTTCTTGTTGCTGAGCCACTCTTCATCATATACGTCGATCAATGTGGAAAGTACGGCATCAGCGCGCGACGGGAACTGGTCTGTCATGGTCAGGACTGCAACCGAAGACATCTTTCCTGAGAGGGAGATGCTGAGTTTTCCTGCATACGCCTTTGCCATTGCAGAGCTGTTGGTCCATGACACGCGGATAGGAGCGACGAAATCAGCAATATTTTCCTTTGCATACATCACGATCTGGCCTGCCGGAGTAGCTAGGGTGTCGCCATAGTGACCTGTCACCACTTCCTCGACTGCATTGCCATGGATGCTGAATTCTGAAAGACTCACCTGTCCTTCTCCCGCAGGGGTGATGAGGAACGAGAATCCTGATGTAGGATTCATTCCGGCAAGCTGCATGCCCACCGGTGAATTGTGGTAGAGCTCCACATCGCGGAGTACCTGCTTCTCCACATATCTTGTCTGAAGGCCGAGACGCTCCACCACCACCTGCATAAGATCCGGAGATGTGAAGGCCTGAAGCTCGTTCTCAACGCCGTCGAAGGTGCGGCGCATCATGTTCGCCGATGCCATTCCGAGGTTACGCATTGCCGCGTCCTGGTTACTATCGTCGATGATCACCTTTGCCGAACGGCTGTATACTGCCGGAGTCTTGTAGAGATAATATCCCGCACCGATCAGGCAGATGAGTGTTACTCCCACATACCACCAGATGTGCTTGGTCACGAGCTCGATGATGTCGTTTATTCTGAGGCCCTCTTCTTCATTGAGGGTATTGAATGAGTTGTTATATACTTCTGCCATAATTTTACTTCATTACCAGATATGTTGTGATGATTGAAGCGATAGAAAGCAACATTGAGCCTCCGGACATAGCGAGACTTGTTAGCCACTGTCCCTTGCTATCCACTGTGGACTGACGCTTCTTATACTTGTTCGGCTGGACATAGACGATGTCGTTCTGCTGGAGATAATATGCCGGAGACTTGAAGAGGTCCACGTTGCGAAGGTCGATTTCGTAGATCACGCGTTCGCCGTCTCTCTCTCTGATCACAGACACGTTAGAGCGCTCGCCGTAGATGGTGAGGTCGCGGGCCATGCTGATTGCCTGAAGAACTGTGACCTTGTCGCCCTGGATTGCATATGTGCCAGGCGAAGCAACCTCTCCGAGTACTGACACCTTGAAGTTCATGAACTCCACTGTCACCACTGCATCTGTGAGATACTGCTTCTCGATGAGCTGATTCTTGATTTTCTCTGAAAGTTCCCAGCGAGTCAGACCTGCTACTTCAAGAACTCCTAACACAGGAAAATCAATGTGGCCATCATTATCCACGACATAACCTAACAATTTCTGGCCGGCTCCTGAAGTAATTTCAGATCCCTGCTGATACTGCACCATACCAAGATTAAACATAGCCACCAGTTCCGGATTCCTGCTGGAAACCACAATCGAAAGCTGGTCCTTCGGCTGGATCACGATTCCGGCATGCTTGTCGATCTTCTCCGGCTGGTCCACCAGCTTGTTCTGAAAGTACGCGATGTCCTTCACTGTCGCGCAAGACGACAGCACGAGCAGCGCACTCAAAATAACTAAAACTTTGTTCTTCATATAATTAACTATTTTCATTGATTCACTTAATCGCATCCTTTTCCGCCTCCAGCTTCAGCCGATAGGCCTCCATCCTCTTCTTCCAGGCCCTCTGCCTGGCCCTCGCCTCCTTGGCCTTCTGCGCCTGCACCCTGGCCTGAAGGTCCTCATATTTCTTTTCCAAGTAGTTGTCCGCCATCTTGTTATGCTTTAAATTTCACTTTCAGGTCGGCCCACACTGTTCCGAATCCATTGAAAAGGTGGCTGAAGAAATACTGCAGCGAATGTTTCGGGAAGATGAAGGTGATGCTGACTGCTCTTCCTATATATGCGAGGAACGCCACGGTCTTCTTGATCAGATACCGGGTTCCGCGTTTCTTATATATGCTTCTCTGCTTTCCGAAATTTCCTTCGTCCAGAACTCGTCTGAGGATTCGGTCCACCTTTCCTTCCTGAGTCCTGTCGTAGAACGGGAACTCTTCTTCCGGAAGTCCGAGTTCACGCACAAGCACGCAGCCGAAGGCCTGCCATGGACGCATCATTCCCATGTCTTCGAGCAGTTTTCTGAGATAGTCCAGATTGAGGTTGTCCTTGCGTGCATGGAGGAACATCATCCAGTCGCAGAACTGCCTGAGGCCGATTCCGCTCACCATGAAGTGCTGAAAGAGGTGGTTGAAGATGTAGAAGGCGTTGAAGTCGTCTGCAAGTGTGTATACCGTTGTTCCTGCGAAGTCAATAGGCACAAGGTTCTGTGTGGTGCCCTTGTCCGAAGCCTCCTGGTAGATCCTGCTCAGGCGGGCCGAGACGAAGATGTCCGTGTAGCGATGCACTTCCACCTTCACTCCCCTTTCCATGACCACATCGTAGTGCTTGCCGTGTTCTGCAAGCGACTTATCCTCGATGGACACTGCCAGCGGCGCAAGGGTCTCATATGTCTTTACGGAATTCTCACATCCGACATAAAGGTCGATGTCTCCGCACTGTCTCAGATCCGGCTGAGGGTAGTTTCTTGCGATGGCCTGTCCCTTGAGAACCACCGATTCGATGCCGTTCTCGCGCAGCGCGTTCACCACGTTCACCAATGTCTTGTTCAGCAGGGTGTGGCTATGCATATAGCTGAATGTCAGCTGCTTGACCTTCAGCCTCATTTCCGGGCTCAGGCTCTGCGAGATCTGCGGAACCGTCATCATCTGCTTTCCGATCACGCCCATCACGGACTGGCCTTTGGCAAGAGAGGCCACCTTGTCCCACTGGTCGAAGTCCTGCGGCACCTGCGGAGCGGTCTCCCACATTCCTGCGCGAAGCAGATCGATAAATACCCTTTCGTGTCTCTGCATTCCTTATATTGTTATTTTCCTGAATACATTTCCTGGTAGTACTTTTCGTACTCTCCGCTTGTGATGTTGTCCATCCACTCCTGATGCTCGAGATACCATCTCACTGTCTTCTCGATTCCTTCCTCGAACTGGAGGCTTGGCTCCCAGCCGAGTTCCTTCTGGAGCTTGGTGCTGTCGATTGCATATCGTGCATCGTGGCCGAGACGGTCTGTCACATAGGTGATGAGGCTTTCCGAGTAGCCTTCCGGGTTGCCGAGGATGCGGTCCACTGTCTTGATCATGACCTTGATCAGGTCGATGTTCTTCCATTCGTTGAATCCGCCGATGTTGTAGGTCTCGTTGATCTTGCCTTCGTGGAAGATGAGGTCGATCGCTCTTGCATGGTCTTCGACGAAGAGCCAGTCACGCACGTTCTCTCCCTTTCCATATACTGGAAGCGGCTTGCGGTGGCGTATATTGTTGATGAACAGCGGGATGAGCTTCTCCGGGAACTGGTAAGGACCGTAGTTGTTCGAGCAGTTTGTCACGATGGTCGGAAGTCCGTATGTGTCGTGGTATGCTCTCACGAAGTGGTCCGAGCTGGCCTTGCTGGCGCTGTATGGAGAGTGCGGGTGGTATTTTGTGGTCTCGTAGAAGAAGTCGTCACCATAAGCCTTGTGACCCTCTGAAGATGCCACTGTCTTGAACGGAGGCTCGATTCCTTCAGGGTGGTTCATGCTGAGGGCGCCATATACCTCATCTGTGGAGATGTGGTAGAATCGGCAAGGGATGCCCTCATCGGCACCTGTCTGCGGCATGACGTAGCCGAACTGCTCCCAGTAGAGCTTTGCTGCCTGGAGAAGGCTGAGAGTACCCATAACGTTAGTGCGGGCGAAGGTGAACGGATCCTTGATGGAACGGTCCACGTGCGACTCTGCAGCGAGGTGGATGATTCCGTCGATCTTCTCGTCCTGCATGAGCTTGTAGAATGCCTCGAAGTCGCAGATGTCCATCTTCACGAACTTGTAGTTCGGCTTGTCCTCGATGTCCTTGAGGTTGGCAAGGTTGCCGGCATAGGTCAGCTTGTCGAGGTTGATGATGTTATATTCCGGATACTTATTGACGAAGAGTCTGACAACATGGCTGCCGATGAAACCGGCTCCTCCGGTGATCACTATATTTCTTTTCATAGGTCTATATTCTTCCTGATAGCTTATTTGTTCTGACGAAGGTTGTTTATGCAGATTTTCAAGGAATCAGTCCAGTATGGGACCGCGATGCCGAATATCTCCTTGATCTTGGTCTTGTCCAGCACTGAGTATGAGGGACGCTTGACCGGACTCGGGAACTCGTTGCTGTGGCAAGGCTGGATGTCGCAGGCTGTGGTTGCGTTGTACTCTGCAATCATCTTGGTGAAGTCGTACCAGCTGCAGACGCCTTCGTTGCTGTAGTGGTAGATTCCTGTCTTGGTGTACGATGCTGAAGATGTGTCTGACATTGGACCGGCTTTCTCTGCTGCAAAATCCTCCAGGACCACCTCGATTGCGCGGGCCAGGTCGAGAGCATATGTCGGAGTGCCCACCTGATCGAACACCACCTTGAGCTGCGGCTTGGTGGCAGTGAGGTTCATCATGGTCTTGCAGAAGTTCTTGCCGAACTCGCTGTAGAGCCACGCTGTGCGGATGATCACATGGTTGCATCCGGTGGCTATGATCTTCTGCTCGCCATGGAGTTTTGTCATACCGTAGACACCGGTTGGTGTACCCTGCTGGTCCTCCTTGCATGGAGTGTTGTACGGCTCAGCTCCGAAGACATAGTCTGTGGAGACATGGACGAGAAGTCCACCGACCTCCTTCATAGCCTTTGCGAGATTCTCAGGTGCCTCTGCATTGAGCTTCTCAGCAAGTTCTTCGTTGCTCTCGGCAGCGTCCACATTGGTGTAGGCTGCGCAGTTCACAATCGCCTGAACACCATGCTCAGCCACCGCTGCACGCACTGCCTGAAGGTCTGTGATGTCGAGGTATTCTGCCTGGAAACCCTCGACCTGAGAGACATCTGTAAAAACGTACTTATCCTTGCTCTGTTGAGCAAGGATACGCATTTCATTTCCTAACTGGCCGTTGGCGCCTGTTACAAGTATATTCATATTATAGATTCGGACATCCTGTCTGTTTAACTTCGTCGATGACACGTAGGAGATACTGGCCATACTGATTCTTGATCATCGGCTGCGCCAGTTCACGCATCCTTTCTTCAGTTATCCATCCCTGACGGTAGGCGATGCCTTCGAGGCAGGCCACCTTCAGGCCCTGACGCTTCTCCAGCACTTCGATGTATGTGGAAGCCTCGGAAAGGGAGTCATGGGTGCCTGTGTCAAGCCAGGCGAAACCGCGGCCAAGGGTCTGGACCTTGAGTTCTCCGTCGGCGAGGAACTGCTGGTTCACTGTCGTGATCTCGTACTCCCCTCGTGCAGACGGCTGGATGTTCTTTGCCACCTCAACCACCTTGTTCGGGTAGAAGTAAAGGCCCACAACAGCATAGTGGCTCTTCGGATGCTCCGGCTTCTCCTCGATCGAGATGCAGTTGCCCTCTCGGTCGAACTCCGCCACTCCGTATCTCTCCGGATCATGCACCCAATAGCCGAATACAGTCGCCTTATTATCCTCCTCAGCCGTACGGACTGCCTCCTTGAGCATCTTGGTGAAACCTGCTCCATGGAAGATGTTGTCTCCGAGCACAAGGCAGGCGCTGTCGTCTCCGATGAAGTCAGCACCGATTGTGAATGCCTGTGCAAGTCCGTCTGGAGAAGGCTGCTCGGCATACTCGAAATTGACTCCGTAATCGCTTCCGTCGCCAAGAAGTCTCTTGAATCCCGGAAGGTCATGAGGTGTGGAGATGATGAGGATGTCACGGATTCCGGCAAGCATGAGCACGCTTATCGGATAATAAACCATCGGCTTGTCATATATAGGCATCAACTGCTTTGAAATGCCCTTTGTAATTGGATATAGGCGCGTTCCGCTGCCACCGGCAAGTACTATTCCTTTCATATAAGCAAATTATCTTACGAAGATACCTAAATATTTTGATATATATCCAAATGTGCCTGGATAACATCCTCAAGAGAGAACTTTTCCTCTGCGAATCTGCGGGCTCTGAGTCCCATCTGTCTGCGAAGCTCCGGATCATCAAACAGCACCTTGAGCTTTGCTGCAAGAGAATCGCTATCCTTGATCGGGATGAGGTATCCGGTCTGTCCGTCGATGACGGTGTCCCTGCAGCCTGTTGAGTCACAAGTGATTACAGGACGGCCGATTGCGGTTGCCTCGATGCAGGATTTTGGAAGGCCTTCCTTGTAGTATGAAGGGAAGGCAAAGATGTGACTCTGTCTCAGAAGCTGAAGCACATCGCTTCTTCTGCCGAGCCACTGTATATATACGCCGTCGCAGAGCTCTCCGAGCCTTTCCTTGCTGACGGCAAGTGGATTCGTTTCAAGTCCGCCGCACAAGAGGAATTCCGCCTTGTCGCCATACTCCGCACGGAGTTTCTCCGCTGCATCGATGAGCACAAGGACTCCCTTGTCCTCCACCATTCTTGCGGTGAACAGGACGCGTATCTTTCCTTCCTGTGGTTCAGGACAATATTCATATTCATTCAGGTCGATTCCGGAGCCCATTGTACGCACACAATACTCTCTGGTCACGATCTTGTTCTTCACGAAAAGATCGAGGTCCTCGGTATTGTGGAATATGCAGTAGGACCTTCCGGCCTTGTGAATGAATCTCATTACTGCCAGAACACCTGTCGACATCAGCTTGCGCAGTCCCCTGTTGTATTCAGGTGAGAACATTACGCCCAAGCCACTCACTGCACTCACTGTCAGTGCGACCTTTCTCAGACGTGCTGCAAGTCCGCCCCACAAAATGAGTTTCATTCCCACAAGATGTACGACGTCAGGACGTTCCTGGCCTATAAGTCTATATAAATAAGACAGGGTCTTAGCCTCCTCTCGGAGATTAAGACCTGTCTTGTTTATTGGCAGGGCGTGAAACTTCAATCCAAGGGATCTGATTTCATCGGCCTTGCCGGTATCACTCGCTACAATGGTGACATCCCAGCCTTCCTGCTGGGCTCTGAGAGCTATATCCTTTCTGTGCGAAAGGAAGAATATGTCTTCATTGACGGCGATAAGTAGTTTTTTCATGGTTAGAATTCAATAAGGAGGAATTCTCCCTCTGGGATTTCTACAATAAGTTCACCCCTCACAACTGATAAGCGAACCGGATTAGCAGTAGAGAGCGTGTAGTCTGTCAAAGCTGTCAGGTCGACAGTCTCAGTGGTATTGTTCTGAGTCACTGTGATTCTGGTCACAGAAGGATCCAATGTGAGACCTGTCTTGATGTTTCTGTTCGGCTGATGAGCCACAAGCATAACCTTGTAACCCTTGTAGTTTTCGCCGTTTTCGCTCACGCGGGCATCACGGAAACATCCACAGATCACATTCTCGCTCTTAGCTGAAACCTTTCTCACCGGACCATACTTTGTGCGGCCTGCCTTATTATTGTCGTACAAAGGATAATATCTTGTTGATGAAGATATTGCACCGTCCGCATGGCAATGTATCAGTTTCTTGCCGATGGTGTTCATATCAGAGTTGATCTGCTTCACCCAATAGTACATATCAGTCTTCTCACCATTGTTTGAGACCATCTCGCACATGAAATCAGGTCTCTCGGCAGGACTCCAAGGAACTTCCCAATAAACGAAGTACGAAATACCCTTTGAACCCATGGCGATATTGCCCCATACTGTCCAGCGCTGCTCCTTCTCTGTCGGGAATCTGTTTCCACCTCCCACTTTTCCTGCCTGAGTAATCACCCAATAAGGTTTTCTTGCTGCAAGAGTCTTTGATCTGACGATATCAAGGTTGGTGTAGAAATCACTTCCTACGTTTGTGGAATTCTTGATAAGACCGTAATAGTCAAATGATAATGACTTTGTAGGCACCTTTTCCAGATACTTGTCGATGTGCTCCGGATAATCTTTGGTTCCAAGTTTATTAATAGCAGCATACATCGGGAAGAGATTTACATACACTTCCTTATCTGGGAATTCAGCAAGGTACTGCTTAACATAGGCCCCCAATTCATCGAACTGCAAGGCACTTGGCTCGTCTGTGAGATAGTCTCCAACATAGTTTGGAGATGATGCAAGATGCTCCTTGATTGCAGCAATCTTCTCGGCAGATGTGGATGCATTCACCAAACTGATGAATTTCATTCCATTTTCTTCGCAGATATCCAGGACTCTCTTATTCTGTTGGATTGAATAATCATAAGCACCATAGAAAAGAGCTACATTGATTCCGGTCTCAGCCATATCCTTGTAGATTTCTCTTGCCTTGGCATCATCATCGCCATAAGCTGATACAGGAGGGCCGACCCAGTATGTGATCGGGAATCCACCGATGCCATACACGTCGTAGTTTGTATTGTCAGGCTCTGTACCTACACCAAGGTCTTCCGGATTCAGCTCGATCCTGGACATATTCAGAAGGGTTGAACGCTTGATTACATTGTCCTTCCTGTAAGACTTGGTGAAGATCGGTGTGCCGTCCTTAGCCTTGATTTCGAGGGTGAATTTGTTATACACTCCAGTTGGCACAGGGAGATTGAATTCAACATTCTGGCGATCTGCATCAGATGAATAGTTAATGATCACCTGGCTCGCAGCAGTACCAGCAACCATCTCAGCCTCTCCTGCAATCACAAGGTGAAGAGGAAACTCACCAGTGATGGTCTTGTCCGGCATAGTGAAGATCAAGGTTGCCTCACGTGGCATATCTGTAATCGGGAAACGCATGACGCCACCCACCTGCTTGAATGCCATCTCTGTGGCCCCTTCTTCAAAGATTGCCACCATCGGCACATTGCTCACATCCTTCTTCCATGTCCAAGACGTAGGAAGAACATAATTCAATGTGTTGTCACTCCAGATTGTATTAGGTGTTCCGTTTGGAACGAGTGCAGGATAAGTCGCCACAGATGTGATGTTTACATCTTTTGGAAGATTTCCTGTGAATTTAGCGAACTTGCTGTCAGCACCGCTTGAAAGCTTGAAATCATAGAACTTATCGTCAGTTGCAAGAACTGAGATGACGTCTCCATTCTGCCATGAGAATGTACCTGTCTCAGAGTCAAGAGCTGCCTTTGTCTCGTCACTTGCCATCTCTGTCGAGATTGTGACAGTCTTCATCGACTGACCGACAGGTTCGGTCAATTCAGCCTGCTGGCATCCGAAAAGGACGCCAGCAAAAGCCAAAATTGAAAATTTAAGTTTATTCATATACAATATTGTATATTCTCAAAAATGCGTTTTAGATTAAAACTCCAGCAGCACAGCCTCACCGTTTGGAATTCCAAGTGTGAGAGTAGAACCGTCAAACATAACTGTGATAGAACCGACAGTTGTGTTGAGAGTGTTTGTAACCTGAACAATCTCAGATGTGTTGTTGTGAGTAACTGTCATCTGTCCAACT
>JAEIGA010018031.1_pt1 | contig 10753 bp, 9 predicted proteins | sample 9270691 | NCBI WGS metagenome assembly JAEIGA01 (sample SAMN17057246, study PRJNA624740) | gut metagenome | biome: biome; isolation source: fecal sample | host: Bos grunniens | place: China: Xizang | collected 2019 | reverse complement strand
GCATAACCTGTGAAAGAAAATATCAATTTGGTTTGGTTAGATTTCTTTTTGTCTATTGAGAAATTTCCATCAATATCCGAAATTGTTCCTCCACCTCCTTCTAACCAATAAATATTTGCCGAAGGTAGAGTTTCTTTTGATTTGCTATCGTAAACCACTCCCGTGATTTTTTGAGAAAATGCACTAAACGATAGACTTAATAATGCGATAACTAATAAATATTTCTTCATTTAATTTTATTTTTTCTTTCTTTTAGACAATTATTTCTTTGATTCCTTACACTAATACAGTCGTTTTTCTTTGTTAAAGTTATAATTATTGACGTCTATTTCATTTTTTCTCTTAGAATTTCTTGGTATCAAGTTCTCTACTTTACGCCATTTTCCTCTCTCAAACCTTAGGCCTACAACCTTTCCCGATGGTACGCTAAGATTCTTAACCATTCCAAGTCCGTCACACATAGGTTCTAATTCATCATAAAGAATCATTTGTGAACGTTCTATTTTTGCTTCTTCAACTTCAAATGGTTTATTCTTTTTCATTCCTTTTTGCTTTGCTTTTTTCACACCTCCTTCTTTGTGATATTGATTATCCCATTTCAAATTAAAGGAAGCGGTTGGTGCATACTCAAAAATCATACGTTTAAGTTGCTTTTCTTTATAGAAGATTGAGGCTCCAAAGTTTGGACGTCCTGAATTGCGTTTAAAGGTGATTGGTTCAATGATTTTTCTCTTAGAATAAATATCCTTACCGTCCCAACCAAGAAGAGTGTAATAGGTTATATTTTCATTTTTAGTTGTAATCAATTCGTAATAAACTGCTCCAAACCAAGAAGTATCGGTTAGTTTTGCTTCTTGTGGCGAAAAAACATCATCACTCCTATCCCAAAGGCGATAAATCTCATATTCCTCGGTGGTTTCGTTTCGTGCTTGAATCATTCCAAAATTATCATAGTCTCCTTCGTTTGAAAACACTGCCCAAGTGAAAATTTTGAATTTCTTATCCGAAGAGGTTAGTATGCTAATTTTATCTAAATTCTCAAAAGGATAGTCAAAACTATTTGGGTATTCCAAAACATTATCTAAAAGTGTTAGGAATTTTTCATTGGCATTAAATCTCTCGTTATCATCTTTTGAAGAGAACATCACATTCATAAGAGAAGAGAGTTCTTGTTCTGCATTTTGTAGCATTATATCTTGTGAACACAATGGGGTTGTAAACAAGGCTACGCATATAAGTATTATAATCTTTTTCATAGTGCAAAATTAAGAAATTATTTAAAAAGTATCGACATCTACTATTACTCTTGCTTGTTTATATTCCCTTTTACTGAGAATTTCCTCATTAAGTTGCATTATTAGTTTTTTTGCTTGTGAATAGGAAACGGTTTTTTCTAATTTCAAAATAAATTGTTTTTGATACATTGCCTTGATTCTAAAAATTGGAGGATATTCCGGTCCTAATATTCTTTGAGAAAAAATCTGTCTTATCCTCTCGGCATATTCCGAACACAAGGCATCTAATACTTCTTTCTCTTTTGCTTGAAACAAAATCTTGGTTAAATAAACAAAAGGTGGATATGAGAATAGTTTTCTTTCAACTATTTGATTTTTATACATAGAAGCATAATCGTAATTCAATACTTCTTTAAAGATTTGATGATTTGGATTAAAGGTTTGAATAACTACCCTACCCTTATCTTTTAGTCTGCCTGCTCTTCCTGAAACCTGGGTTAGTAAATCAAAAGTTTTTTCGTATGCTCTAAAATCTGGATAATACAAAAGCGAGTCGGCATCTATCACTCCTACTAATCCTACGTTTGAAAAGTCAAGTCCTTTTGTTATGATTTGTGTTCCACAAAGTATATCAATATTTCCTTTTTCAAAGTCTTGAATAATCTCTAAATAATCGTTCTTTTTGCGAGTTGTGTCTAAGTCCATTCGCTTTATTCTTGCGTTAGGAAAAAATCTTTGCGTTTCTTCCTCTATCTTTTCGCTACCATTTCCCGATTGAATTAAACTATGACTATGACAAGCAGGACATTCATTATATAAAGGTAGGTTTATTCCACAGTAATGACAATTTAGAGTGTTCAAATGCTTATGATAGGTCAAAGAAACATCACAATTCGGACATTTTGCTACCCAACCACAAACCTCACAACGAATATTAGAAGCATATCCTCTTTGATTCTTAAAAAGTATTACTTGTTTGTGATTTGCAAGTGTTTGATTTATGTTTTCGTATAAGAGAGATGAAAAAATAGAATAGTTCTTTTTATTGATATATTCTTCTTTCATATTTGCCAAAAGAATCTCGGGCATAGGAGTATTAAGATACCTTTGATTTAGGCAAACATATCCATATTTTTCTATTTGAGTATTGAAATATGTTTCCAAACAAGGAGTTGCCGAACCTAAAAGAACTTTTGAAGAATGAAGAGTTGCAAGATATATTGCCGCATCTCGTGCGTTGTATCGTGGAGAAGGTTCTCTTTGTTTATAACCTCCATCGTGCTCTTCATCTACAATAATTAGTCCAAGGTCCGAAAAAGGTAAAAATACCGATGCTCTCGAACCTATAATGATTTGATAACGATTTTCTTTGTTTGTCTCCTTTACTTTATTCCAAACCTCTACTCTTTCTTCTTTTGAAAATCGTGAATGATATATGCCTATTTTATCTCCAAAATACTTCTCTAACCTTGAAAGCAATTGAATGCTAAGAGCAATTTCGGGTAAGAGATAAAGCACTTGCTTGCCTTGTGAGAGAACTCTTTCTATTAGTTTGATATAAATTTCGGTCTTTCCGCTACCTGTTACACCGTGAAGAAGGGTTACGTCATATATTTGCCACGAAGAAAGAATAGATTCAAAGGCTGTTTGTTGGCTAAGAGAGAGTTTTATATCACTTGTATCAAAAGAAGACTTTGCTTGTTTTAGGCGAGAATGCACAAGATATTTCACTTCAAACACCTGCTTTTTTATTAGTGTCTGCAAAGAGTTCTTATTACATTTTTCTTGAAACAAAGACTTTTCTACTACCCCTTTGCCTTGCGATTCTGATAGAAAAAGTAAAAATGTTTGTAATTGATTTTCTGAATTTTTCTTTCCGCTTAAAGTTTGAATTAACTCTGCTTTGCTTTCTGGGCTTTCATACCTTGGACAAAGAACTATGTAAGGCGATAGTTTAGGACGATATTTCTCTTCAAGTTGTTCATCAATCTCCAATATCTTTTCATTGACCATTTGGGTGATTTGAGGAAGTATTCCTTTTTGAGAAAGTCGTGTTGAGAGTTCATCAATAGAGATATTATTTTTTTCATCAACTATTTTCAATATCTCTAATTGTTGAGCGGTAAGAGAATCAATATCTGCTGAGAAATCGGGTGAAATAATGAGCTTGCTTTCACTTCTAAGACGCAACAAAGCAGGCATTCCCGCACTTATCACATCTCCAATATAACACATATAATAAGAGGAAATCCATTGATAAAAAGAAAGTGTCTTTTCGTTAATTACTGGTTGGCTATCAATGATTTCCAATATATATTTCACACTTGAAACCTCTGGAACACGACTATGAATTTCGGAAACTATTCCGCTATAAATTTTCTTTTTGCCAAATTGAACCGCTACTCTTACTCCTACCTTTACTTTATCATACAACTCAAGCGGTATTCTGTAAGTGAAACCGCTTGGTAGGTGTAATGGTAATAAAACTTGACAAAATAATGTCTGCATCTGATTTATTGAACAAAAATCAATAATACTTTTTCATCTTTTCTAAGATGCAATTCTCCATCTTCGGTAATCAGAAAATTATTTACTTTGTCCAACTGCATAAGGTATCGTCTTTCCAAATCCATTGTTTGATTAGGACACATCATAGCAGTTGAGGCCATATCTCTAAAAGTGAGTGTGCCTTTCTTGTAAATAAACTTCCCAAAATAACGATTACATGCTGAAAATCCACTGACGTTTTCGGGTTCTAAGGTCATCAAAAGAGTTATCGTTTCATTCTCTTCTGAATACGTCATCTCTTTATTACCCAATTGTTTCAATTTCCATTCTACTCCAAAGGCAGATTGCATATCGGTTTGTGAGGTTTGATTTGCCAACTCTTGCTTATTGATAATTGAACAAGAGGCAAAAGACAAAAATAAAACAAAGAAAAATATTATTCTTTTCATATTTCATTCTTTTTTTCGAGTACTTGATTAAAGTATTCTTCTATAAGATTTTGTGCTGCAATATAAGCTGATATTCTATCTTCTATTATATCTTTTTGCATCTTTTCTAAATCTTGTTGAATCTTTTCATTCGAATAGAATCGCTCGGTTAGAGTAGAGTTGATGGTTTCAGAAAGAATACGAAGGTTTTGTTCGTTTCTTTTCTTATAGAAATGACCGTTTGATTTTGTTAAAACAACATAGTCCATTATTGTTTCCCAAATCTTGTCTATTCCATCGCCTGTGTATGCCGAAGAGGTAAAGACCACAGGTTTCCATCCGTTTTCATTGTGTGGGAAAAGAGAAAGTGCGTTGCGATATTGTGTTGCTGCCAAACCTGCTTTTGTTGGATCCAACTCCGCTTTGTTGATAGAAATCGCATCTGCCATCTCCATTATTCCTCGTTTTATTCCTTGTAACTCATCTCCTGCGTTTGCAAGTTGAAGCAATAGAAAAAAATCTACCATTGAATGTGCTACTACTTCGCTTTGTCCTACTCCTACTGTCTCAACTAAAACTACATCAAAGCCTGCTGCTTCACAAAGAATTATGATTTCTCTTGTTTTTCTTGCTACTCCTCCAAGACTTCCTGCCGAAGGACTTGGACGAATAAAAGCATTAGGATCGTTTGCAAGGGTTTCCATTCGGGTTTTATCTCCAAGAATTGAGCCTTTTGTCTTTTCGCTTGTTGGGTCTATTGCAAGAACTGCAAGTTTGTGTCCCATTGCTGTTAGTTTTGTCCCAAGGGCTTCTATCGTTGTTGATTTACCAACTCCCGGTACTCCTGTTATCCCTACTCTTATGCTTTTGCCTGCATGAGGTAAGCATCTTTCTATTATTTGTTGGGCTTTTTGTTGATGATCATAACGATTGCTTTCAACCAATGTTATTGCTTGTGAAAGTATTATACGATCTTGTTTTAGTATTCCATTGACAAATTCATCAACGCTTAACTCCTTGCGTTTTTTTAATTTAAAAACATAATCCTTATTCACTTGTGCAGGTTGCTCACTTAAAGCCGCCTGCACTTTTAAGGCTGAGTTAGGATTGTCTTTATCTATTATTCTATCGTACATTGTTTATTGTTTAAAGAAATGTGAAGAATCTGCTTGTGCTGTTGGCATTATTGTCAAGTCGTTAATGCAAACGTGAGCAGGCAATGATACGCAATAATAAATTGTTTCTGCTATATCTTGTGCTGTTAGTGGTTCAAATCCTTTGTAAGTTGCGTCTGCTTGTTCTTTATTGCCATGAAAACGTACAATAGAGAACTCTGTTTCAACCGCACCCGGACATATATTTGTTACTTTTATTCCATATTTCAAACAATCTATTCTCATTGCTAAACTAAGTGCATCTACTGCGTGTTTGCTTGCACAATATACATTGCCATCTGAATAAACTTGCTTTCCTGCTATTGAACATATATTAACTACATGTCCTTTTTGTCTTTTACACATTAGATTAAGAACTATTTTGCTAACATAAAGCAATCCTTTTACGTTGGTATCTATCATTCTTTCCCAATCATCAAGACTTCCTTCAATAATTGGTTCTTTTCCTGCTGCAAGTCCTGCGTTATTGATAAGCAAATCTATTTCTTGCCATTTGCCTGAAAGATTACCTAAGTGTTGTTCTACCTCTTGATTGTTTCTTACATCAAAGTTAAGACTTAAAACATCGGCTCCAAGTTCTCTTAATTCTTTTTCAAGTTCTTGAAGTCTTTCATTTCTTCTTCCTGTGATAATTACGTCATAGTTGTTTTGTGCTAACTTAACTGCACATGCACGTCCTATGCCTGAGGTTGCTCCTGTTATTAACGCTATTTTTTTCATTTTTTTCTTTCGTTTAATCTTTTTTTTCTTTCATTTAATCCATTATTGCTTTGATTCCCGGAAGAGTTTTGCCTTCTAAAAATTCTAACATCGCTCCTCCTCCTGTTGAGATGTAACTTACTCTGTCGGCATATCCCGATTTGTTGATTGCTGCCACAGAATCTCCTCCTCCAACTGCTGAGAATGCTCCTTTATCGCTTGCTTCTGCCACTGCTTTTGCTATTGCATCAGTTCCTTTTGAGAAAGTTTCAAACTCAAATACTCCAACAGGTCCGTTCCAAAGAATAGTTTCTGATTTTAAAATAACTTCTCTAAATAATTCTCTTGTTTTTTCACCTGCATCCATTCCTTCCCAACCATCAGGTATTTCTACATCAGGACAATATTTTACATTACAATCATTAGAGAAAGAATCTCCTGCCATTATATCAACAGGCAAATATAGATTTACACCTCTTTGTTTTGCTTGTTCTACCAAATCAAGTGCTACTTGTAGTTTATCGTCTTCACAAATTGAATTTCCAATATTCTTTCCTCTTGCTTTTGCGAAAGTATAACTCATTCCGCCTCCAATAATCAAATTATCGACCAATGGTAAAAGGTTTTGAATTACATCAATCTTTGAAGATATCTTACTACCTCCAATAATTGCTGTAAAAGGTTTTTTAGGAGAAGTCATCAAACGATTAAGATTTAGAATTTCGTTTTCCATCAAAAGACCAAAATACTTATCATTTGGGAAGAAACGTGCTATTGTTGCGGTAGAAGAGTGTTCACGATGAGCAGCACCAAAAGCATCATTAACATAACAATCACCTAATTCACTAAGATTTTTTGCCAATTCTTCATCTCCCTTTGTTTCTCCCGCATAGAAACGAATATTTTCTATCATCATAACATCTCCTGCACCCAATCCATCTGCTATTGCTTTTATATCTTTGAAATCCAAACTTTGAGTAAACGCAACAGGTTTATTTATCATCTTTGACAAATAATCAACCACAGGTTTAAGAGTCAATTCTGGCTCAAAACCACCTTTTTTTGGACGACCAAAGTGTGCCATTAAAATAACACTTGCACCATCTGAAAGAAGCTTTTCAATAGTTGGCAACGCCTCTCTAATTCTTGTGTCATCAGTTATTTGACCATTATCAATAGGAACATTGAAATCAACTCTTACCAATGCTTTTTTTCCAGCAAAGTTTACATTTCTTATACTATTCATAACATTTAATTTTTTATTTTAAAGTACAAAGGTAAGACTTTTTTTATTATCTTTGCATTGTTTTTTGAAAAAAGGAGGTGAAAAATGATTGAAACTATAACATTTGATGAACTACAATGGTTACATATACTTAATCCTGAGGAAGAAGACTATACTTACCTTTTAGACAACTATGGATTTCACCCCCTTGACATAGAAGACTGTCGAGCAATCAATCAACGACCAAAGATTGACGAATACGATGATTACTATTTCTTAATACTTCACTTCCCTTACCTTGACAAAAGCAACAAATTCATTAGAATGAAAGAAGTAAAAATCTTCTGGGGCAAAGACTACATCATCACAATAGGAAGAAGTCATTGGGCAGTAAAAAACCTCTTCAAACAAACCCAAGAATCCAGACAAACCTACAACACAAGTGATGAACTACTCTACAACATCTTAGACAGGCTAATGGTCGAAACCTACACCCTTATCCTAAGAATAGGAACAGAAGTAGACAGAATAAACTACGATATCTTCACAAAAAAACCACAAAGAATCATTGAATCGCTCTCACTTACAAGAAAAAACATCATACTTCTAAACACCACCTTCAAACCACAATTAAAAGTCTTCTACAAATTTGAAAGTGGGGGAATCAAAGGCTATGCCGAAGATATGGAAGACTACTGGGGAAATATCTTAGACCAATATCAAAAGATGTTCGACTTGATTGAAGACTACGGAGAATTAGTAGAAGGATTAAGCAAAACATTCGATTCCTTGCAGACCAACAAAACAAACGAAATAATGAAAGTACTCACCTTCCTTTCAACCATTATGCTCCCTCTAACAGTGGTCTCCTCAATCTATGGAATGAACGTACTATTACCATTTCAAGAATCCCCATTTGTTTTTGGCGGAATAGTAATAGCAATGCTAATCATAGTCATAGCATTCTTCATCTATTTCAAACGAAAAAAATGGCTATAAACCCGCCCTCGTAGTTAAATGGATATAATATCAGATTCCGGTTCTGCTGTTATGAGTTCGATTCTCATCGAGGGTACAAAATAAAACACAAACAATATGAAACTAATCACCAAAGACCTATCACCAACAGTCAAGCTACTGCTTTCTATCGCAATACTAATGACCTCCATTTCCTTTGCCTCCCTATTTATGAGTTTTCTAAAAGACTACCCACTATTATACCAAGCAATAGGAACACTATTTATGTTCGGACTATCCTCTTGGATTTGCATAAAACTATTCATCAAAGACTTCAAAACAAACTTCTCAAAACCCCAAAACACCATCTTAATCCTATGGGCAATCATACTTCCAATAGCCATCATACCCCTAAACGACTTTCTAACCTTTGAAGGACAAAATGCTGTAAGTCAAAAACTACTACAAAGCAATTCTTTTCCCCAATTCCTAATTGTTAGTTTAGTACTTGGAGTACTTCCTGCCATAACAGAAGAACTATTTTTTAGAGGAGTCATTCAAAACAATTTCAAAGAACTAACAAAAAATACATTACTTGCAGTCATTCTAACCTCTGTATTCTTTTCACTAATGCACTTTGAACTCTATGCATTCCTACCACGCTTTCTACTTTCCTTATGCCTTGGATTGCTTTTAGCAGCAACAAACAACCTTTGGATTCCAATTCTCTGTCACTTCATCAACAACCTTTGCGTTTGCATATTCTACTACCTACATAACCTTAAAATAATCCCTTCACCAGATTCAACAACCTACTCCCAACACCCAATTTTAATAATCCTAAGCGGAGTAATATTGATACTATTTTTCTTTCACCTCTATAAACTTAAAAGGAGGATTAAGTAACCCTCCTTATTTTTTACTCAATCATGCCTTTGACTTCTAAGTCGGCTTCTTGATATTTTACTTTGGATAGAGTGTGTTTAAAACTTACACTTGGCATAAAACGACAAGTGAAACGTGTGATTGTTGTTGCGTCCACTTTGTCAGCATCAAGTTGCGATTTAGCTCTTATCGTTGGAACGAAACTGCCTAAATAGCCTAACTTAACCGCACTGCCATTCAATACCGCTTTGCTTATTTCTATTTCCAAAGCCTTTAAGGTTGCTAACACATCAGCATACGAAATTGTTGTTGAATTACTAATTGTTGCTGCTATGTCATCCAAGGTCAAATCAAGATTTCTGAATAATCTTGCAACATAGCGTTCTCCGGGATTTTGCCCTACGTGAATGTCACGTTTTACTTTTACGTACTTAATCATAGTTTTTTGTTTTTGATTGGTTAATAATTTATTTTACTTGCTCACAGCTAATTGCATTAACTAACTTATAGCCGTTTTTAGCCGATACATTTCCCCCGATAAACGAGGCAATCGTGGTTAGAATCACTATCACAAATTCAATGATTCTTTTCCAATTTGGTTTTCTCTCTTGTGTTGTCATCTCTATTATTGTTTTTAAGTTTACGATGCAAAGATAAGACAGTTTTTTCTTTCCCACAATAGAGTGAAAGAGTTTGAAATAGTTTTGTTTAACTCTTTTTTATTAAAGTTTCTTTTAACTAATTTCTTTTTCCCAATTATAGTGAATTGTTTCTGCCATTTGGCTTTTCAATCTCTTAGAATAGCGTTCGTAATACAAGCCTATGACACGCTCATCTCCCAAATCCCTGTTCTTTGCCACCTCAATCAAATTATCAAACCCCTCAAATAAATCCACCACATCTCTTCTCCAAAAATCCTTTGCTCCCTTGCGAAAATCATCGTTCATCTTATGAATTATAAATACATTATCCGCCATATTACTCAAATCATAACTACCTGCTATATCGCTCTTTCGCACCACTCCAAAGGACTTTCTCGGGTGGGCAACAAGAATTATATGAATACCGCTCTTTCGTGCAAATTCGGCCAATTCTTTTATAAAATTACTTTGCTGATCAAATTTCTCCGAACCTAAATTCAACAAATTCATACAAGCCATATTATCTAAAACCACTACTTGAACTTCTTTTTCTTCAACCAATTGCTTAACATTTCTAAACAACTGATCCCAATTATTGCCATTTGCATTGTTATAGACAAACAACTTATCTTTCAAACTCTTTTCTATCAAAGCATTATTCTCTTCCGTATCCTTAAAAAGCCCTCGACTAATCAAAAGAAACCAAGATTTCAACCTCCAAGACTGCATCTCACCAGAAAAAAGTCCTACTTTAAAGTCTTTATCGCAAATATTTAATATTGTGTTAGTTAAAAACACTGTCTTTCCACAACCATTCACACCTGTAAGCACCGAAAGACCGCCCGCTGCCAAACCTCCACCAAGACTTCTATCCAATTCATTATAACCTGTCGGAATACGAAGAATATCATTAGCTTGTGAAGAATTGATTTGCTCAAATCCCAACCACACATTCTCTTCTTGCACCTCGCTTTGCTTGAAATCCACAAAATCCTTCACT
>JAEIGA010018030.1_pt1 | contig 10754 bp, 12 predicted proteins | sample 9270691 | NCBI WGS metagenome assembly JAEIGA01 (sample SAMN17057246, study PRJNA624740) | gut metagenome | biome: biome; isolation source: fecal sample | host: Bos grunniens | place: China: Xizang | collected 2019 | reverse complement strand
TGATCAGCGTGACGGCACAGGGCGAGTGGCGCTGCGTCGTTGGCAGAAAGCCTCTTAACTGACGGAGCAGGAGATCATATGCTGCATATTTTTGTAGATCCCGCGCAGATGAAGGGAGACCTTCTGTATGTGACGGGGAAAGATGTCAATCATATTAAGAACGTGATGCGCCTTAAACAGGGCGACGAGATCAGCGTCAGGACCGGACAGGACGACCGGGAGTATCGCTACGGGATCGAGGAATTTACGGATTCCGAGGTGGTGTGCCGCCTGCGGTTTGTGAAAGAGGCCGACGTGGAATTACCTGTCAAAGTATACATTTTCCAGGGACTTCCCAAGGCGGACAAGATGGAGCTGATCATACAGAAGGCCGTGGAGCTCGGCGCCGCCGAGATCATTCCGGTGCAGATGCGCCGCTGTGTCGTCAAGCTGGACGGAGCCAAAAAGGGCAAGAAGACCCAGAGATGGCAGGCCATCGCGGAGTCGGCGGCCAAGCAGAGCCGCAGAGCTGTGGTTCCGCTGGTGCGCGAACCCATGACTATGGAGGAGGCAGTCCGCTTTGCGGAGCAGAACACAGATGTGCGCCTTCTTCCCTATGAGCTGCAGGAAGCGGACGGAAGCACGCGGGAAGTGATGGACGGAATCCGCGAGGGAAGCGCCGTCTCGATCTTCATCGGACCGGAGGGCGGATTTGATCCCGCCGAGGTGGAGCTGGCAAGGGAAGCCGGCGTCGTGCCGATCACTCTGGGCAAGAGGATCCTGCGGACGGAGACTGCGGCGATGGTGGCGCTGTCTTTCCTGATCTACCATTTTGAGATCTGAATTGCATCCAATTCATTTGTAATCACGAAAATGATGTGTTATGATGCAAAATGCAGTCTTGCACAAGTAATAGCAGAGAAATGTGATAATCGAGAGAAGTATGAGAGAAGCCTATCTGGACAACTCGGCGACAACGAGGTGCTTTCCCGAAGTCGTCGAGCTGATGAGTAAAATATATCTTGAGGAATACGGAAATCCTTCCAGCATGCACCACAAGGGCGTGGAGGCCGAGAAGTATATCACGGAGGCTAAGCGCACACTGGCGCAGATCCTGAAAGTGAACGAGAAGAACCTGGTCTTTACCTCCTGCGGCACGGAATCGGACAATATCGCGATCATCGGCGGAGCGCTGGCCAACCAGCGAAAGGGCCGTCACCTGATCACGACGTCCATCGAGCATCCGGCGGTTCTGGAGGCCATGAAATATCTGGAGAGCCAGGACTTTGAAGTGACCTATCTGCCTGTGGACCAATATGGCGTGGTTTCACCCGATGCGGTGGAAGAGGCCGTGAGAGAGGACACGATCCTTGTGTCCATCATGCACACCAACAACGAGATCGGCTCCGTGCAGCCCATTGAGGAGATCGGCAGGAGGATCAAGAGAAAGAATCCGGCATGTCTCTTCCATGTAGACGCTGTACAGGGTTTTGGCAAAGCGAGGATCTACCCCAAAAAGTGGGGCGTAGACCTGCTCGCGGTGAGCGGCCACAAGATCCACGCGCCCAAGGGCATCGGTTTCCTCTACATCGGCGACAAGGTCAAGGTGCGGAACCTGATCTTCGGCGGCGGACAGCAGAACGGAATGCGCTCCGGCACGGAGAACGTCGCGGGGATCGCCGCGATGGGGCTTGCTGCCCGAATACTGTATCAGGATTTTGACAAAGAGATGGAGAAACTGTACGGTCTGAGGGAGATGTTCATCGCGCTTGTGAGAGATATACCGGACGTATTCGTGAACGGACCGAAGGAGAGACTCGGCGCGCCCCACATCATCAGCCTGACAGTGCCCGGCGTGCGCGCGGAAGTGCTGCTGCACGCGCTGGAGGGTAAAGGTGTGTACGTCTCATCGGGAAGCGCCTGCGCGACCAACCGTCCCCACTTGTCCGGCACTCTGGAGGCCATCCGCCTTCCCAGGGAGTTCATGGACAATACCATCCGCATCAGCCTTTCGGGCATGAATACGGAGGAGGACATCAGGCAGGCGTCGGACGCGCTGCACGAAGTGGTTCCCTTTTTGAGAAAATATACCAGACATTGAAATGGCAGCGTGAATCGCGCGCCGGAATGAGAGTAAGAGGATAAATATGAGATATCAGTCTTTTTTGATCAAGTATGCAGAGATCGGCATCAAGGGCAAGAACCGTCACATCTTTGAGGAAGCGCTGGTGCGCCAGATCAAGCATGCGCTCAAGCCCTGCGAGGGCAATTTTGCCGTTCACAGGACGTACGGAAGAGTTTTCGTGGAGTGCCTCTCGGACTATGAATACAGTGAAGTTACCGAGGCGCTCAGCCGCGTGTTCGGTATTTCCGGCATCTGCCCCATCAAGGAGATGCCGGTTGTGCCCATCGAGGAACTCAGAGAAGCGGCAGCGGCTTTCATGAAGGAGGAATATCCTTCCGAAAAGTCCACTTTCAAGGTCCACGCAAGAAGACTGAACAAGGAATACCCGCTCGATTCCATGCGTGTCAACGAGGAGGTCGGCGAGGCGGTCCTCATGGCCTGCCCCAATCTGACCGTAGATGTGCACAAGCCTGAGATCATGCTGCACATTGAGATCCGGGAGAAGATCTACATCTATTCCCACATCATTCCGGGACCCGGCGGACTGCCGGTCGGCGTCGGCGGCAAGGCAATGCTGCTTCTGTCCGGCGGCATCGACTCCCCTGTCGCGGGATACATGATCGCCAAGAGAGGCGTGAAGCTGGACGCGGTCTATTTCAACGCGCCGCCCTATACAAGCGAGCGCGCGCTGCAGAAGGTCGTCGACCTGGCGAGCCAGGTGGCCGCTTACACGGGCCCGATCTGGCTGCACAATATCAACTTCACCGAGATCCAGCTCTATATCTATGAGAAGTGCCCGCACGATGAACTGACTATCATCATGCGCCGCTATATGATGCGCATCGCGGAGAAGCTGGCCAGACAGGCTGAGTGCCTGGGGCTCATCACCGGCGAGAGCATCGGCCAGGTGGCGTCCCAGACTCTGACAGCACTCGGTGTCACCAATGAAGTGTGCACACTGCCTGTATTCAGGCCGCTGATCGGATTTGACAAAGAGGAGATCGTCAAGGTCTCCAAGAAGATCGGCACATTTGAGACTTCCATCCTTCCTTATGAGGACTGCTGCACAATTTTTGTCGCCAAGCATCCTGTGACCAAGCCCCGTCTGGACGTCATCAAGCGCCATGAGAAGAATCTTGTGGAGAAGATCGACGAGATGGTGGACCGCGCGATCGCGACCGACGAGATCATGATCGTCGGCAAAGACGGCGTGCGGATCGTCAAGGAGAGAGACGGAGAGCTGCAGATCTGAGCAGGATCCGTGAACGGAAAAGCCCCGAAACCGTAAGGCTTCGGGGCTTTGATTTAAATCAGATCGTTCGTACGGGGCCTGCGCTGCGCGGCTCAGACGATATAAGGCTTGAGAACGCTGATCACGTCGTCAGCATCCTCTGCCGCATGGATATTGAGCTCGATCGGTTTGCTCAGATCCAGGGAGAAGATTCCCATGATGGATTTCGCGTCGATCACATAGCGGCCGGAAACCAGGTCGAAATCATAGTCAAAACGGGAAATGTCGTTAACAAATGACTTGACTTTATCGATAGAATTCAAAGAAATCATAACAGTTTTCATCAGATGTACCTCCTTGTTTATACCTTTCCTGTGTTTAATAGTAAGTTCTGGACAGGCAAAAGTCAATGTCGTTGCTCATAAATTAAAAGAGGAAAAAAGCTTTGAAACGTGCCGCATTTCACAACCTCGGATGCAAAGTCAACAGCTATGAACTGGACATAATGCGTCAAAAAATGGAGGAATCCGGTTACAGTATCGTCCCCTTTGAAGAGGAGGCGGACGTATACGTGATCAATACCTGCACGGTCACCAACATCGCGGACAGAAAGAGCCGCCAGATGATCCATAAGGCCAAAAAGCGCAATCCCGACGCGGTCGTCATCGCAGTCGGGTGCTACGTGGAGACTGATCCCGAGCGGGTCGGGACCGATTCAGCCATCGATCTGGCGATCGGCAATAACAACAAGGCCAGGATCGCGGAGCTGCTGGATGAGTTCCTGGACAGCGCCAAAGGCGATAACGCGGAGAGCGGCGCAGCAGGCAGCGATACCGGAGCAGACGATGGTAAGAGCGCAGCAGCAGGCAGCGATACCGGAGCAGGCGATGGGAAAAGCGCGGCAGGCGCACAGTCTGCCCGCAGCAATCGCGACCGGAGAACACTCGGCGGCAGGACCATGACTGACCTGACACATCGCCCGCAGTACGAGGACATGCAGCTGGAGGACCCGGGCCACACAAGGGCCTTTGTCAAAATACAGGACGGCTGCAACCAGTTCTGCTCCTATTGCATCATCCCTTACGCGAGGGGCAGGATCCGCAGCAGAAGACCCGGCGAGATCCTGAAAGAGATCAGAACTATTGCCGGAAAGGGAATACGCGAGGTGGTACTCACCGGTATCCACGTCAGTTCCTACGGCCTGGAGTGGGACGCGCGGACGGACAACGTGCCGTTTGATCCGCTTAAGTCCGGCGCCTTCCTTCTGGACCTCATGGAGGAGATCCGGAAAATTCCGGGCATTGAGAGGATCCGCCTGAGCTCTCTGGAGCCCAGGATCATGACAGAAGAGTTTGTCAGGGGGATCGCGGACATGCCGGAAGTGTGCCCGCACTTTCATCTGTCCCTGCAGAGCGGCTGCAACGCGACGCTGCGCAGGATGAACCGCCACTATACGGCGGAAGAGTTTATGGAGAGCGTTAAACTTCTTCGGCGCTATTATGAGGAGCCCGCCATCACAACGGACGTGATCGTCGGCTTCCCCGGCGAATCCGAGGCGGAATTTGAAGAGACTGTAAAATTCCTCGAAGAGGTGAATTTCTACGAGATGCACGTCTTCAAGTATTCAGTCCGCAAGGGAACTGTGGCGGCAAAGCTGCCCGTCCAGATCCCGGATCCGGTCAAGGGAGTGCGCAGCGATGTTCTTCTCGAGATGACAGAGAGGCAGTCGAAGGCTTACCGGAACAAGTTTATCGGCAAGTCCGAGGAACTGCTCCTGGAGGAGATCATACAGACGCCGGCCGGCGCATGCTGGCGCGGCCACACAAAGCGATATGTGGAGGGATACATTCCCTGTGACAGCGGCGCGCAGCAGTTTGAAGCCGGTCAGCTGGTAAGAGGAACCTTTACAGGCGCCGTGGAAGGGGCTCCGGTTCTTATGTTTCACGCGCTTGTTGAAAGCTCCGGGAAAATGGGGTAATATATTATGATGTAAACGAATGTTCTTATGGTGGAGCAGTGCGTTTACAGGGAAATGGTAAACAGACACACAAAGAGGTCGGTTAGATTTATGGATCAGAGTAATAACAAGAAAACCAGCATGGATCTGGGCAACACACAGTATTTCAAGGTACAGCCGGACCAGGAGACAGGCGTCAAGAAGATCCTTTCCGTGGTCTATGAAGCGCTTCTGGAGAAGGGATATGATCCCGTCAACCAGATCGTCGGCTATATCATGTCAGGAGATCCGACCTACATCACCAACTACATGGGTGCAAGAAGCCTCATTATGAAGGTGGAACGCGACGAGCTCGTAGAAGAGATCATGAATGATTACATCACCTTTAATCATTGGAAAAAGAAGTGATCCGCTATGAGAATTATGGGACTGGATTTTGGCTCCAAGACATGCGGCGTGGCGCTCAGCGATGAGCTGCTGATGACAGCCCAGCCTGTCGAGATCATAAGGCGGGACAGGGAGAGCAAGATCCGTAAGACATTGTCCAGGATCGAGGAATTGTGCGAGAGCAACCAGGTGGGATACATTGTCCTGGGGCTTCCTCTGAATATGGACGATTCCGCGGGTGCAAGAGCCGAAAATACAATGGCATTCCGGGAACAACTGGAACGAAGGACAGGCCTGCCGGTCGTGATGAGCGATGAAAGACTCACGACTGTGGAGGCCTATGAGATTATGGACAAAATGGAGATCCGCCGTGAAGACAGGGGCCGCTATGTAGATATGATCGCGGCCAGTATCATTCTGCAGGAATACATGGAGAATCATCGCGGCGAACTGGAGCATTTGAGGAGTTAAGCAGAATGGAAAAGATCAGACTGATCCCGACAGATTCCACAGAGGCAGAGGAATTTTACGTTCTTGAACAGGCCAGACTCGGCGGCAAGATGTATCTTCTGGTGACAGATCAGGAAGAGGGCGACGGAATGGCCCTGATCCTCAGGGACGACGCGGACGCTGACTCCGGGGAGAGCCTGTATGAAGTGGTCGAGGATGAGAACGAGCTCTCGGCCGTACTTCTTTTGTTCAGCGACAAGCTGGAAGAGATGGGAATCCTGATCGAAGCCTGATGGAAGAGGAAAGAATTGAAAAAGAATACTAAATCAGACTATAAGCCGTCTCCGCTGAAGATCATCCCTCTGGGCGGTCTTGAGCAGATCGGCATGAATATAACTGCTTTCGAGAGTGAGGACAGTATTATCATAGTGGACTGCGGTCTGGCATTTCCGGAAGACGATATGTTCGGAATCGACCTTGTGATCCCGGATACGACCTATCTCGAAGAAAATATCGATAAGGTCAAGGGATTTGTGATCACGCACGGTCACGAGGACCATATCGGTGCGCTGCCCTATGTGCTGCAGAAGATCAATGTGCCCGTTTTTGCCACCAGGCTGACTATGGGCATCATTGAGAACAAGCTCGCTGAGCGGGGCATGCTGGAGACAACCCAGAGAAAGGTCGTGCGCTTCGGTTCTTCCGTGAGCCTTGGATGCTTCCGCGTCGAGTTTATCAAGACCAATCACAGCATTGTTGATGCGGCAGCCCTCGCGCTTTATACGCCTGCCGGCATCGTGATCCACACGGGCGACTTCAAGGTCGACTACACGCCGGTATTCGGCGACGCGATCGATCTGCAGAGATTTGCGGAACTGGGAAGAAAGGGCGTCCTTGCCCTTCTGTGCGACTCCACAAATGCGGAGAGACCCGGCTTTACTCCTTCGGAGAGAACGGTCGGCAGGACGATCGACAAGCTCTTCCAGGATCACAGGGACACGAGGATCATCATCGCGACTTTTGCTTCCAATGTGGACCGCGTGCAGCAGATCATCAACTCTGCTTACAAGTACGGACGCAAAGTCGTGGTGGAAGGCCGCAGTATGGTCAATATCATTACGACGGCCTCTGAACTGGGCTGTCTTAATGTTCCGGAGAACACGCTGATCAGCGTGGACCAGCTCAAGAATTATCCCGGCGAACAGACAGTCATCATCACGACAGGCAGCCAGGGAGAGAGTATGGCGGCGCTCAGCCGTATGGCCGAGAGTATCCACCGCAAGATCTCTATCGGAGAGGGAGACACAGTCATCTTCTCCTCCAGCCCCATCCCGGGCAATGAAAAAGCGGTCACCAACGTCATCAACAAGCTGATCCTCAAAGGAGCGGATGTCATCTTCCAGGACGTACATGTCTCGGGGCACCCCTGCCAGGAGGATATCAAGCTGATCTACACACTGGTTCAGCCCAAATACGCGATACCTGTCCACGGTGAATACCGCCATCTCAAGGCGCAGGCCAAGCTGGTCAAATATCTGGGTATTCCCGAGGAGAACATCTTTATCCTCCGGTCGGGCAATGTTCTGGAACTGACGCCGGATGAAGCAAAGGTCACAGGAGATGTGCCTGTCGGCAATATCCTGGTGGACGGACTTGGCGTCGGCGACGTGGGCAACATCGTGCTGCGTGACCGCCAGCATCTGGCGGAGGACGGCATCGTGATCGTAGCGTTTGCAATGCAGGCCGGCACGGAATTTGTCCTCTCGGCGCCCGAGATCACATCGAGAGGCTTTGTGTATATCAAGGAAGCCGATGAGATGATGAAGAGCGCGGTCAGTGTGGTCGAGGACCTTTTGGAGACCTGCACCGAGCGCGGCACCATAGACCGCAATCACATCAAGTCGGTCGTACGGGATAATCTGAGCGATTTCTTCTGGAAGAAGACCCAGAGAAGGCCCATGATCCTTCCCATGATCATCGAGATCGACGAATGAGAATTGATCAAGAATATAAAATAGTACGGGAGGCGTGCAGTGAAGAAACTACGCACTACGATAGGAGTCATCATCGATACACTCGGAAGTGTGATCATATACGTCCTGATCGCGGCAGCGATCCTGTTCATGGCGGGTCAGGCCAAGCACTACTACGATGTGGGATACGGTGTTTTTTCCCAGCAGGGTAAGGACGCCAAGGGAACAGGCAAGGTCGTGCAGTTCACCGTAGACGAGGGAATATCGGCAACAAAGCTCAGCGAGAAGCTCGAAGAGGCGGGACTTGTTGAATCGGCGAGATTATTCCTCATTCAGGAGAGAGTATCCGATTACGCAGGCCAGTACGTGGCAGGCACCTACGCGCTTTCATCGGAGATGACGACGGAGGATATCATGAAAGTGATCTCCGGCACAGAGGTCTCCCCGTATGCGACAACTTCGGAACCCGCTGAGGAAGAGGCACCTGCGTCATGACAGATCATCTGGACAAGCTGGCGGCACAGAGAGAGATCGGTGAGCGGATCGGCGTATTTGCGGAAGCAATGCACGCCGCGGAGACACCGGCTTTGAGAGATTTAGAGAGACAGGCCCTGGAAGAAGGCGTACCGATCATTCGGCCCCACACCCGGGGCCTTATTCAGTGCATTCTGGAAATGACGGTTCCTTCCGCGGTCCTGGAGGTCGGGACAGCGGTGGGCTATTCGGCTCTGGTCATGCACACCTATGCGCCAAAACCCTGCAGGATCACTACGATTGAGAAGGACCCTGAAAGGGCAGCACAGGCGAGAGACAATTTCGCGCGCTTTGGCGCGGATGGGATCACGCTCATGGAAGGCGACGCGGCAGAGATCCTGCAGAGCCTGGAAGGACCCTTTGACTTCATCTTCCTGGATGCGGCTAAAGGACAGTATATCCGCTACCTGCCCGACCTGATCCGGCTCCTTCCGCCCGGCGGCGTACTCCTTACTGACAATGTGCTCAAGGAGGGAGAGATCCTGGAATCCAAGTTCGCGGTGAAACGCCGCAATCGCACGATCCACAAGAGGATGCGCGAGTACCTGACGGCGATCTCAAGGGATCCGCGCCTTCGGACAGTCCTGATGGAGACCGGAGACGGAGCAGCCCTGTCAGTCAGGCGGCGCGATACAGAAGAGCAGTAAAGAGAGCAGTGGGAATCCCGGGGATAGGATCGCCGGGATTCTTTAATATAAATACGTAATGACAGATCAGAGGACAAAATGAGAGAAAACAATCCTGCAAGAAGGCCGGAGCTCCTGCTGCCGGCCAAAGACCTGGAAGTTTTAAAGACCGCCGTCCGCTACGGCGCGGACGCCGTGTATATCGGCGGTGAGGCCTACGGACTTCGCGCCAAGGCCAGGAACTTCTCAAGGGACGATATGGCGGAGGGGATCCGATACGCCCACGCGCATGGCGTGAAGGTATTCGTCACTGCCAACATTCTGGCCCACAACAGCGATCTGGCCGGGGCGGAGCAGTATTTTGGCCAGTTGGCGGAGCTGGGGCCCGACGCGATCCTGGTGGCGGATCCGGGCATGTTCATGCTGGCCCGCAAGGCCTGCCCCAATATCCCGATCCATATTTCCACCCAGGCCAACAATACCAACTACGGCACCTTCAATTTCTGGTTCGAAATGGGGGCCGAGCGCGTGGTCTGCGCGCGTGAGCTCAGCCTGATCGAGATCGCGCAGATCCGCAGGGAGATCCCGGAAGACAGGGAGATCGAGGCTTTTGTACACGGCGCGATGTGCATTTCCTATTCGGGCAGATGCCTTCTGTCCAACTACTTCACGGGAAGGGACGCCAACAGGGGCGCCTGCACGCACCCCTGCCGCTGGAAATACGCGGTGATGGAGGAATCCAGACCGGGCGTGTACCTGCCGGTGGAGGAGAACGAGCGGGGAACCTTCGTTTTCAACTCCAGGGACCTGTGCATGATCGACCACATTCCGGACCTGCTGAAGGCCGGCGTGGACAGCCTCAAGATCGAGGGCCGCATGAAGACCGCTCTGTATGTGGCGTCGGTGGGCCGGGCCTACAGACAGGCCATCGATGATTACCTGGAGAGCGAAGAGCTCTATCAGTCCAGGATCCCGCAGTACATGGACGCGATCCGGAAGTGCACCTACAGGCGCTTTACGACCGGCTTCTACTACGGAAGACCGGACCAGGACGCAATGGTCTATGACAGCAACACGTATGTCAACGAGGCGGTATTCCTGGGAATTGTCGAAGCGGTCACGCCGGAGAACCGGGCCAGGATCATGCAGAGGAATAAATTCTGCGTCGGAGATCACATTGAGGTGATGAAACCTGACGGAAGAGATATTCCGATTATCGTAAAAGCAATGTATAATGAAAGCGGAGAAGAAGTGGACAGTGCACCTCATCCGAAGGAAATGATCGACTTGGAACTTGTACTGGAAGAGGACATGTCCGTATCTGCTGATGTGGAGGAAGGAGACCTCCTCAGGGTTGTCATGCAGCCCGCATAAGCAGATCGTTACAAAAAAGGGGAAGAGAAAAAATGAAAATCATAGTGGTTGGCTGCGGCAAGGTCGGCGCGGCTCTTACGGCTCAGTTGAGCCGCGAGGGGCACGACATTGCCGTCAT
>JAEIGA010018029.1_pt1 | contig 10754 bp, 9 predicted proteins | sample 9270691 | NCBI WGS metagenome assembly JAEIGA01 (sample SAMN17057246, study PRJNA624740) | gut metagenome | biome: biome; isolation source: fecal sample | host: Bos grunniens | place: China: Xizang | collected 2019 | reverse complement strand
TGGGACTTCTACCAGCAGATCCAGCAGATCAAGAAGATGGGTAACATCAAGGATCTTGCATCAATGATCCCTGGTATGGGCAAGGCTCTCAAGGATGTTGATATGGACAATGACTCGTTCAAGAGCGTAGAAGCTATCATCCTCTCGATGACTCCTTATGAGCGTGAGCATCCTGAGTGCATCAACGGCAGCCGCCGCAAGAGAATTGCTGACGGTTCCGGCACAACTCTTCCTGATGTCAACAAGCTCCTCAAGCAGTTCGAAGGCACACGCAAGATGATGAAGGCAGTCATGGGCGCAGGTCCTATGGGCAACATGATGAAAGGCATGGGCCGCAGGAGATAAGCACCCACGACAGACATACGCAAAATCATAGAGTTCCCGAAATGACAGCAGCTGGAAGAAAGAATGAATCGTACTTCCTCCTGCATTGATGGCAGCGACTCCCGTTGGAGCCAGAATGACAAATCGCTTAAGAGTCGCCGGCCTTACCTGTGAGAAAGACCGTATCTTTCTCTATATACATCGTATGAATTTAATTCTTAAGATACTTTAGCCAGAACTCGTGGTTTGCATTGAGGAAGTGGCTTCCCTGATAGCCGCGGTAGCCATGCATTCCGTCAGGATAGATCATAAGTTCAAACTTCTTCCCCTTCTTGTGCATTGCATCCAGAAGCTGAAGTGTATTCTGGTGGTGAACGTTATCATCGCCTGTTCCGTGAGTGAGTCTGAGCATTACTGGCTCAACAGATTTCTCGACTAGGCCATCGTTCTCGTTCGAGATGACAGGAGAAAGTGTCATATAATCTGTCGGATAGCCTGACACATAGTTCATGACCTTTGATATCTCATAACCATCCGGATTGTTCTGAGGGGTGTCCATATAACGTTCTGTGTAATGCGAATCGTAGAGAGCCCAGTCATATACTCCTCCACCTGCAATACCATAATGGAACTTTTCCGGAGCCTGCATCAGAAGCATACATGTCATCGTTCCACCAAACGAAAAGCCCTCAACGCCAATCTTGTCGCCATCCACATATGGCATAGACTGAAGGAGTTCCGCCCACTTACAGAAGTCATGAACCTCAGTCACGGTCAACTGACGATAAATCAGATCAAGACCTTCGCGACCGTTATGGCCAGCAGCACGAGGATCCACTGTGATCTGAATGATTTCATTCTCCGAATACCACTGATTGGCAGCAGTCGGCATCACCCAACGGTCCCGCACCATCGGAGTATTCGGACCGCCATAGATATCGACATGTACCGGATATTTCTTTGACGAGTCAAATCCTTTAGGATATACGATCATCGCAGGAAGCCAGGTATCTTCGATGCTCATATAAATCAGCTGTCCCAAAGCATACTTAGACTCATCATAGTCAGGTCCCTGCATATCGGCAACGATCTGATGCTTGAACTCACGTCCTGTGCGTGTATCTGCAGCCATTACATCATAATACCCCTTCGCACATACATTGTGTACACCAGTAGACTTCAGACCGCCTTGGGCCGGGAATATGCCGACCTTGACAGGAGTCCTTGAATTTGAATATGAAGCCACGAAGTACTTTCCGTCCGGAGAGAATGAGATCCCTGAAGCATTATAATGAGGATCTGTCAAGGCAACGATCTCACCACTCTTATCTACTTTATACAAGGCCTGCTTCGCAACTGCATCACGCTTGGCTGTGAAATAGACATTTCCCTCGGTCTCATCAACATGTTCTATGGACACATTCCAGTTCGGGCCGTCAGTAAGACGGCGGAATGTCTTTCCATCATATGAAAGGAAGTAGATCTGCTGCCATCCAGTCTCGAACTCGCGGGCCATATAAAGGCCATTTTCAGTAAACACGACACCTTCAAACCAGTTCAGCCATGTCTTATATGTCTCATTGTACACGTGTCGCTTGCTGCCGTCAGCGGCACTCACAGCATAGAGATCAATAGTATTCTGGAGTCTGGGCATACGCGCAATGAAGAACTCCTGCGAGTCCGGTCCCCAGAACGGTATGCCGAAGTACTGGTCAAGTACAGGATCAAAGTCAGCCCATGTGATAGCATCCTCACAACGCATAGGGCATGAGATGCACTCTGAAGTAAGATCCACTATTCCGATACGCACCTGAGGATTGGTCTGGCCGGCTTTCGGATAACGTGTCTCGCTGAGAGAGCCGCCAAGAGCAAGATCTGTCACTCGAGGGCTCTGCGACTGAGAAGCTGCTGCCTCAGGATTGGCGAACGCCGAATATATCGGAAACATCGGAACCTCAGAATTATCAAAACGATAGAAACCTATCTTCTTGCTGTCCGGAGACCACCAGAACGCCCTGTATTTAGACGGACGCCCAAGAATCTCCTCATAGTACACCCATGAAGCGTAACCGTTAAGAATCACATCAGAACCGTCATATGTCAGACGAGTCTCTTTACCGCTTGCAATATCTACAACATAAAGATCATTGTCGCGTGTGAATGCAAGCATGGTCTGATCCGGCGAATAAGTCAGATTCACTGCGCCGGCAGGATTGATCGGAAACTCAGAATACCTGGCAGGAGCCATCACGCCTTCTTTACGTTTCCCGGTACGTGCATTTACAGAAAATGCCTCTGCATCTGCATATGTGCCGTCATAAGTAAAGATAACATCGTCTGCATCAAGCCACTTCCAGGCACGAGGGATAGGATTGAACTCCTGCGCCACAGCACTTGCAGCCACCATTGCCGCCAACATCACTATAACAACTCTCTTCATATTAATATCTGTTTCTATTTAATCCGTTTCGGGAGATTGGTTATCATCATGAAAACAATTCATCTTTAAAGTTGACCAGGTATACCTTTTCGGTAGCACGGGTCATTGCTGTATACAGCCATTTCAGATCATCCACTGTCAGTTCCTCCTGCCAGAAAGGATTGTCTATGAAGACACATTTCCACTGGCCACCCTGAGACTTATGGCACGTGATAGCATTTGCATATTTCAACTGCAAGGCATTATAGTACTTATCCTCGCGCACTGCCTCATAACGTTTCTTCTTGGTCGTCAGATGTGCATAGTCTTCATTGACGCCCTGATAAAGAGCATTCGACTGTTCATATGTCAGAGAAGCACTCTCCGACTCCAACGTGTCCAATATGACTTTAGCCGTAATCTCCTGGTCATCATAATCAGGGAATGAAATTCTGGCCTCGGCGAAATGAAGTCCATAACGTTCCTCAAAACGAGAAATCTTCTCCAACTTCGCAATGTCACCGTTTGCGATATAATCCAGTCCTTCCACACCCTCAAGAAACTGATAGCAGTTCTTCACTATCATCAGCTTATCATCACGCACCAGGCGTTCCTCCTTGAACTGCACGGTCGAACGGATGCCAAGGTTGTATTTTATGGCACGCTTATTTGAACGACATAGAATGATTGTCTCATCTTCACCATAAGAAGCATAAGCATCTGAAATCTTCTCGATCAGTTCCCCACCGGAAAGACGCTCAACATCATCAAAAGGCTCTGTCTCAAGTCCCAGATCACATATGTCCATCACGCCAGGGCCATAATCCATTTCTCCGATCAGCTGCCTTATCAGAGTCGCATTATGAAGAATTCCCGACTCATTCTGCTGACGTACAACTGTCGATAACTCCGCGAACTCGACTCCACCCATCATCGCCATATAATCCTTGAGCAGCGCCGGGCTGGCATCCAATCCCACAGGAGGCAATTGGGCAGAATCTCCGATCAGGACCACCTTGCAGTCCACACCTGCACGAACAAAACTCACCAGATCCTCCAAAAGATTGCCAGAACCAAAACTGCTGGTAGATTGCTGCTGCCCTGCATCTATGCCGATCAAAGACACCTCGTCGACAATAAAGAGCGTTTCCTTATCCTTGTTGGGAGCAAGAGAAAACTGTCCGAATCCATCACCCCCAACCGACTTCTGGCGATAGATATGCTTATGTATTGTAAAAGCCGGCTGGCCTGAGTAAGATGACAGAACCTTTGCCGCACGGCCGGTAGGTGCAAGAAGGACACACTTTGTCTTGAACTCCTTGAGTGTAGCAATCACAGAAGATATCGCCGTGGTCTTACCTGTGCCGGCATAGCCGTTCACGACAAGAATATCAGAATCGTCGGAACTTACAAAATCAGCCACCTTATGCAGAAGTTCTTCCTGGCAGGAAGTTGGCTGGTGTTGAAAATGAGATAGAAAGGACGTGTACAGGAAATCGCTTCTGCCCATATTACTTGCGCTTAAAAATCATCGACAAGACCACAAGTAACGGGAATATCTCCACACGGCCCAGGAACATATCTATTGAATATATGAACTTGGCCATTGCAGGCTGGGCAGAATAATTATCCAGACATCCAAGCTCGCCAAGTCCAGGGCCGACAGATCCGATTGAAGCGACAACGCCTGAAAAGGCAGTAGCCGGATCTGTACCGCAAAGCATGACGGCAAGCACAGAAATGAACATCGTGAACATATAAACCACAATGAACATCATCACCGCATTGAGCGAACTGTCACTCAGATTATGTCCGCTCATACGCACCCGACTTACAGCTGAAGGGTGCAGTCTATGTCTGATATCATGGCTTATAGCCTTGAATGCGATAACAATGCGGTCCACCTTTATACCGCCTGTGGTCGAACCCGAGCAACCACATTGGAATGACACAAATATCAGAACGATTCCAGCAAGCGCAGGCCACATGGCATTATCACATATGGCAAATCCGGCTGTCGACATATAACTTACTACGGTAAATGCCGAGTCCATAGCAGCTCTAGCCCATGAGGTATAGCCACCCTGAGTCATCAGAGAAACTGCAACAATCGCAGAACATATCAGGATAGAACCGAAATAATACTTCACGACCGCATTATTCATCGGCTTCAAGGACCTGGTGACAATCACAGAATATATCAGTCCGAAATGCATCGCACAGATCGCCATAAAGAAAAGCACGATTCCGTTGATCAGGTCAGAATCATAGTAAGCCAATGACATGTTCCTTGTACTGAATCCGCCCGTCGCAGCAATACTGAAAGCATGATTTATGGCATCAAACACAGACATGCCTGCAGCCCACAATGAAAGGAATGCAGCAATGACAAATCCAAGATATACAGAAACTATGATTCTCAAGACCTTGCTTGACTTATACCTGTATCCGTCCTTTGACAAAGAAGACATCTCCATATTCGTCAGCTTCATTCTGTATGGACTGGCCTGAGGCAGGACGAGAAGCAGAAAGACGACAACTCCCAATCCGCCGATAAAGTGAGTGGAAGATCTCCAGAAAATCAGGCTCTCAGGCAAGGCTTCTATATCATTAAGGATGGTAGATCCTGTTGTTGTGTACCCAGATACACTTTCAAACCAGGCATTGACTATGGTAAACTCTCCTCCCCATATGATATATGGCAGCATTCCGAATATGAATGAAAGGAGCCATGCCAGAACAATGGTGATAAATCCATCCTTAAGGCTGATCAGCGGAGCTGATTTGACAAATATGAATGGGAAAAATCCGACTAGAGCTGTCAGTACGCAGCTGATGAGAAGAGGGGTAAAGCCTGAGTCCACCCCGTATATGATGGACACAGCAACAGACATCAACATAAACAAAGCACTGACCAGCAATGCCTTGCCCACATTAAGAGTTATCGCCTTAATATTCATTACCTGTCTTCCTTTAGATTTTTTATGCGATGCTTGAGTTCGATATTCTCCTCAATGATTTCGGTTACAGCTGAATTGATGTCTGAAAGATGGTCATCACCCTCCATCTGATAGCCGTAACGCTTTCCTGAAGACTTGTATACATTAAGTCCGTCGGCTATCTTATATATCGGATTGACATAATTGGCAATTGTAAAATACATCAGGAGAATCACCAGCAGAAGACCGGCGCAGACACAGATGACACCAGGAATGATGCTTCGATAAAAACTTACATCGAAATGCACCGAATTGTCCTGCAATTCCTGATGAAGAGCGGAATTGAGTTCAGTCATATCATGACAGAAATCATTATATGCAGGCTGAAGAGTCTCAAAAAACCAGACTCCCGTACTTACTGTATCTGCAAGGAACACCTCGTCGAAACGCTGCGAGGTCTCAATAAACTTCACAAAAGACGTATCCACCCGTTCCACGACAGGAAGCGTTGTCTCAGATGTGATCGAATTCTTGAGAGTATCAGAATATGACATGAAATACTCCTTGTCAAATTCAGGCATCTTGCTCAGGTCATTGTCCAAGACGACTGACAGCATCTGATGATTGTACTCCTCGGTGATGTCTGACAGCTGTCTTGACAGGGTGATGCTCTTTATATTTGCCGATACGACTCCAGAGACGTATTCGCTCATTCTACGATACTCAAGGATAGATATTACTCCAGACAACACCAGGATGACTGCTATAGTTCCTAGTGAAAAGACTGTTTTCCTCCTGATGGAGGGCTTGCCCGGTCCTTTGCTTCTGAATAATTTAAATGCCATAAAAGTTTCATTTAAAACATGCAAACTTACATAAAAAGTTTCGTATTTACACGCCTTTTCAGAGGTTTGAGCACCTTTTTTGCTCACACAAGCCAACCTAATCAGAATTTTATTATTTTTGCAAAAAAAGAGACTTATTATGAAACTTAAAATGATTCTGACAGCTGCACTCATTACACTTGGAGCAGCGAATGCGTGTGGAAACAATAACAAGGGTACAAATACCACCACTGACGAAAAGAAGGCAACAGTAATCGAACTGAGTTCTGCAGACTTCAACAACAAGATATGCGACGTTAAAGCCGAAGAATTCAAATACCTTGGAACTTTACCCGCAATCGTAGATTTCAACGCGGTCTGGTGCGGACCATGCAGAAAGATCGCACCGATCCTTGAGGAACTTGCAGCAGAATATGACGGACAGATCGTCATTTATAAGGTCGATGTAGATAAATGTCGCGATATTGCAGGTGCATTCAACATCCAGTCAATACCTGCCATCCTGTATATTCCGACAGATGGAGATCCACAGATGACAGTCGGTTCGAGAAGCAAGGAGCAGTTCAAGGAAGAAATCGAAAAGATGCTTCTCAAGAAATAAGAGTCTCATCCAGCAGACCGACATGAAGATCAATTCAGCTGACATCATAGTAATAGGAGGCGGAGCAGCAGGACTAATGGCCGCAGCTGGAGCCGCACAGACACTGGGAAATACCGGACGCGTCATCATTCTTGAAAAGATGGCGCGTCCTGGTCGTAAGATCATGATCACCGGAAAAGGACGCTGCAACTTCACTAATGCCAAGCCATGGAATGAGTTCAGCGGCCACATTCATCCTAAGCCCAATTTCATCAAGCCGGCATTCTACAACCTCAGTTCAGATAAGATGATCGACTTCCTTGCAGAGTACGGAATGGATAGCATAGTGGAGCGCGGCGACAGGGCTTTTCCCGTATCACATCTTGCATCAGACGTCGTGGATGCTCTGGTAAAAGCAGCTGAATGCTCCGGGGCGGAACTGCTTTGTAACATGGAGGTGAGGGATATTACCACGTCATCTCAGATATATGATAATGATCCGGAAAACGGATACACAATAAAGTGTGCTGACGGATCAGAATATACATGCAAGAAACTTATCATATGCACCGGAGGCCTCTCCTACCCTAAGACCGGTTCAAGCGGAGATGGCTACAAGTGGGCTCAGGAAATGGGCCATAGCATCAGGCCACTTTTCCCCTCGCTGACTGCAGTCGTGCCTAAGGGATATAAGGATCTCTCGACTTCGATCGAGATGACAAAGGAGAAGTGCGAGATGACAAAGGAGAAGTGCGAGATGACAAAAGTGGCTAAAGGTCATATTGACAGGAGTACACCACTTTCCGAGGTCGGCAAAATGCTTTGCGGCAATCAGTTGAAAAATGTGAATCTCACAGTATTTATTGATGGTAACGAAGCGCAGAGCGAGTTCGGTGACATGGACTTCACCGACGGAGGTATCGAAGGTCCTATCGGATTCAAGGTCAGCAGAAAGTGCGTGAACGCCATAATAAACGGGTCCAAGGTGTACGTCACACTGGACCTTAAGCCAGCAGTTGAGCCAGAGGACCTGACAGTCCGCATCAACACCCTATGGAACGAAGTTTCAAAAGACAAGCGCAACAGTCAGAAACTTTATAAAGACAGGTTCAAGATTCTTCTTACCAAGCTGTTGCCAATGTCCCTGATTCCTGCATTCATCAAATATAACCCTAATGCCGATCACAAGACTCTGGCGAAAGCCCTGAAGAACTGGAAATTCGAAATCGAAGGATTTGTCGGCTACGAAAGATGCGTAGTCACAGCGGGAGGCGTGTCACTTGATGAAGTCACACCCAAAACTCTGGAATCAAGAATGAGTCCGGGACTCTATTTTGCGGGTGAAGTTCTTGATCTTGATGCAGACACCGGAGGATACAACCTTCAGACTGCTTTTTCTACAGGATATCTTGCAGGAATAAGCGCCGCCAAAAGTCTTTAAATCACACCCGAACCGATCATCTCTACAGATGTATCCTTGGCACGAGTCGAGAGAGATTCCTCGACCGGTGTGTACCATGCAGCAAACTGACCTGCAGTAATACCCCTCTGAGGAGAATCAAACAGAATATACAATCCGTTCTCTCGCATGATCAAAGTCGCATCCTGAAGCGGCTGGCGGTAGCGGATACGGACCCTGTATCGACGGATCTCACCTATTTTCATATGCAAGTCCTCACGAATCCAGTGAATTTCTGACGGGTCTATTCTCAGACAGCTATGGGACAGGCCCTTATGAGTATGTCCCTCACCGACATAGATAATGTTCTGTGGAATATCGGTCTCAATGACAAAGACAGAATCCTTGTGGCCACCGATATTCAGGCCCTTGCGCTGTCCGATGGTATAGAACTGAGCACCATCGTGCTTTCCTACTATCTTTCCGAACGGATTTTCCTTATAGCGGGTCTTCTTGATATGCTTTCTGCCGCTGCGATATGTCTCGGTCTGAAACGTTATGTCATAGCGAACAGGCTGAGAAAGCCTCAACAGATCCTCATCTGACAGAGTTTCAATCTTCGCCTCATCAAACGGACAACCTCCTTCCGATGTTGGAACAGCCTTATCCTCGCATACATAATCTGTGATCATCTTGACGTCTTCCTTGCCATCCTTGAGAATAGAGGAAAGAGTTCTCCTTAAGAACATATACTGCTCATTCTCAGTATAATATTCATCATATACCTCAACAATATCACCCTCGCATGGCTTTAATTTCTGCTGCAGGAATGTAGGAAGATCAACCTTTCCAACAAAACAGATACCCTGAGAGTCCTTCTTATCAGCAGAAGGGAGATCTGCCTCATGAGCAAGTCTGCGGACCTCAGGCTTCTCTATATCTCCGATCGGAAACATTGCTTGTGAAAGCTGTTCCTGGGTCAACTGGCATAGGAAATAGCTCTGATCCTTGTTAGGGTCAGCACCGGCCAGAATACGATGCACAGGACGACCATCGGAATCCAAAACAGTCTCCTTACGGCAATAATGTCCGGTTGCGACATACTCTGCTCCTAATTTCTTTGCACAAGAGAGGAATGCATCAAACTTTATCTCTCTGTTACAAAGGACATCCGGATTAGGGGTACGCCCCTTCTCATACTCATCAAACATATAGTCAACCACCCTTTTTCGATACTCGACGCTCAGATCGACAAAATAAAAAGGGATACCTATCTTACGGGCAACCATTTCAGCGACAAAACGATCTTCCTCCCACTCGCAGTCGCCATGTAACGTTGTAGACGCATCGTGCCAATTCTGCATGAACAAAGCAAAGACGTCATAGCCCTGCTGCTTCAGAATAAGAGCTGCAACACTGGAATCCACGCCTCCAGAAAGCCCGACACACACCTTTATTTTGCCATTATCTGCCATAAAACGGGTATTTTTTTAATAAAAAGCACTATATTTGTGAGAATGCAAAGATAACTCAATTCAGCAGTTATGACAAACAAAGAAATAAAAATCGCCTACATCGAGTACGACAGTATTGACGAACTTGTGGCAAAAGATAAAGAACTCGCTCAGGCAGCTATCAGCGCAACAGCCTCTGCTTACGCCCCCTATTCAAAATTCAATGTAGGAGCGGCTGTCCTTTTCGAGGACGGAGAAATCGTAAAAGGCTCAAATCAGGAAAACGCAGCATATCCGTCAGGAATATGTGCAGAGCGCACAGCTCTGTTCTATGCAAGCGCCAGCAGGCCAAACAAGGCAATGGCTGCACTTGCAATCGCCGCATCACAGGAGGGAGGCCTTTTGGAAACCCCTGTCACACCATGCGGAGCATGCCGTCAGGTCATGGCACAGTACCAGCTCAAGAGCGGAATTCCTATGAGAATACTTCTTGTCGGAGCCCACAAGATCTGGGAATTTGAAAAGGTAGATGATCTACTACCATTCACGTTCGATAGCATTTAAAGACAATTAGGGTAGTATCTGGTAGTATTTTTGGGTAGTATCTGGTAGTATTTTTGGGTAGTATCTGGTAGTATTTTTGGGTAGTATCTGGTAGTATTTTTTGCTGTTTTGCAAAATTTGTCTACCTTTGCAGCCGGGTAAGTCTTACACGACCAGCTCCCTCTGAATTCCCCCAGGACTTGACCGTAGCAAGGGTAGGAGGTCGTAGCGGTGCGATGTAATCAGCTTAC
>JAEIGA010018028.1_pt1 | contig 10754 bp, 9 predicted proteins | sample 9270691 | NCBI WGS metagenome assembly JAEIGA01 (sample SAMN17057246, study PRJNA624740) | gut metagenome | biome: biome; isolation source: fecal sample | host: Bos grunniens | place: China: Xizang | collected 2019 | reverse complement strand
TGCCAGCCATCGTATTCATAATCAGCCTGCCAGGCACCGCCGCCCTCCTTGGGCGAGGTAAAGTCGCTGAGGAATTCGGCAACCTGTGTAAAGGGCACACCGCCGCCCAGATCGTTCATCCAGGCGAGGTTCTCTGCCGTGCAGCATTCATCTCCGGCATAATCCAGGCTGATCAGGTCACAGCCCCAGGTATTAAACTCATCCAGGATCTTCATCTCGGCCGCAGCAAGATCCTCGGCGGTATAGAGCTCAGACAGGGCTTCAGCGGCAGCTTCCATATTCTCCTCGGCAGGAGCAGCCTCTTCAGCGGGTGCGGGCGCAGCTTCTTCAGCAGGTGCGGTTTCCTCCGCCGGCGCGGCCTCTTCAGCAGATGCGGCGCTCTCCTCCCCGGTCGGAGCGGGTGCCTCCGTCAGTGCTTCCTGAGGCGCAATAACCGCAGCACAGCCGGGCTGTGCCGTCTGCATGAGGGCAAGCAGCTGAGGAGCCGGAATCGCTACGGTCGCTGTCATGACCTGCTTCCAGCTGCCCCTCGCGTCCTTGATGTGCAGGGACAGGTCGGCCGTAGTTTCGTCGACACCGGCAATGACAAAAAGCTGATCGGCGTTCTGCGCCTGTTCCAGCTCTCCGACCCATTCGGGAGAATCCTCGACCGCGACGCGGTTCTCGGCAAGTTCATCCGCCCAACGGAAGGAACCGGTCTTGACAACGCCGTCTCCATAGATGGTGCGGAAATCATCACGCATCGAGATGACGTTGAATCCGTCCTCTCTCCATTCCGAGCCGAGCTTTTCAGCCTTCTCGACATTGCCGTAATCGCGCACATCATCATTCGCGATGAGCATGAAGGCAGCGCTGCGGTAAGGATTGTTATAGATCGTGTAATTGTGCATGCTGACATCACCGCTGGAATTGCCGAAGGAGAGCACCGGCTGCTTGCCGATATCGCGCATGATCTGCTTGACCTTGTTCATCTTCAGGTTCTTGATGAGCAGTCTGTCCGTGCGCACGAGCTCATCATCGGCCTGGAAGACATAGTCCAGTCCGTCCGTGTCGCCCTGGTTGGTAGCCTCGTAGTCCACATCCATGCCGATAATGTGGTTATAGGGAATATCGAACATGCCCTCGATGAGGGTACGGCAAATACCACGGTCACTGCCGCTGACGACATAGACCTCGAAATCGTTATCCTGCAGATACTCGATAACCTCAATCATAGGGGTATAGAAGGCTGTTGCATAACTCATCCCCTCAAAGCCGTCGGCCGGACGGACAAGAATGCTTGTCACAAAGTCGGCAAATTCCTGCGGGGTCAGGCCGGCATAGGCGCGGGCAGCCTGAATGGCGTGACGCATGGGCATATCCGATGCGAAGGAATGATTGATCACAGACTCGCGAATCTCGCGGCCCAGTTCAAGCATCTCGGCATCCGGGGAAATGGAAGGATCCTTCAGGATGCGCCAGGCCAGCATATAGTATTCCAGATAGGTCGGGAAGAGCTCTGCATAGAGGGTGCCGTCCATGTCAAACACGGCAACGCGGTCTTCCACAGGGATGTAGTCGGCAGAAGACTTATCCGTGACCGCCGTGACATAATCGATCAAAGTGTTCAACGCAGGGGCATCCGGGTTCCAGTCTGCAAAGACATCCTCTTCCACATACACCGCATCCGCAGCATCAGTCAGATCACCGGTCGTCTCGAAAGCAGGTTCCTCATCGGTGTCCGCTTCCGAATCCGGCCCTACAACAGGTCCCGGTATAAACTCAATCGTTGTTTCCGGGGGCAGCTCAATAGGCACTCCCACGTCGGGTTCAACTACTACCTCCTCCGTCTGATCCGCGGCAGGCTGTACGTCTTCCGCCGAGACCGGAACGCAGGCCAGGCTGGTAATCATCATAAGAGCCAGCATAAATGCCAAAAACTTCTTCATCGTTCGAACTCCCCTTTTCATCAATGTGAATTCATGTGAATATTACCTGATTTCCCAACAGAAGTCAAGGAAAATGAACGCCCCGCCTTTCAGCGGGGAATCTGTAGCCGGACGGTCAGTTTCCGCTTCCCGGAAAAGAACAATCTCTCGCCGGAAGCGAGAGATGGATGCTGTCTGTCGCTCAGCACAGGATGGCGGGATGTGGTCTGCTTCTGGCCGCCGTAAAGAACGATCCCCCGCCGAAAGGCGGGGGATCGTTACCTCTTGCTCAGCGAAGGATGGTGGGATAGATGGTCTGCTTCTGGTTGATGTAGATCAGGTCGGGGTTCTTGATGTTGTTCCACTGGCAGATCTGCTGCACAGTGACACCGAAGCGGATCGCGATGCCCGAGAGGACGTCGCCGCCGACGACCGTGTAAACGATGTACTGACCGTAGTTCACATACGTGCCCTTTGCGTACTGCTGCCAGGGGCCGTAGCCGCCGGAGACTTCATTGAGTTCTTTTTCGTTAATAGCCATTGTTCTTTTCTCCTTTTAAAAAAATTTTTTATTCTTCCCTGTTTTTTGCTTTCGCGGGCTCATTGTAGCACAGGTTCTGTCACACAAGTGTCACACAATGTCCATGCAGGCTTCGGACCGCCCTTTTCCGATGAAAATCGGCTTCGCCGGGCTTTTTATCGGGAAGCAGACCGTTTTAGGCGGCACCAGGCGTAGATCAGCTCCATCACGCAGCACAGGACCCAGCCCACCGGATAACCGAAGCCGACAAGACGCGGTGTGTTTGCCACATAGTGTGTGACCCAGTAGAGATAGATCTGCCTGACAACCACAAAATTGAAAAGCATGATGACCATCGGTCCGCGTGAGTCCCCTCTCCCGCGCAGAGCGCCCGCCAGCACCTGGGCGATGCCGTTAAAGATCAGGAAAAAGGCGTTGGTGCGGATAAACATGGCGCCATACCGGATCACTGCCTCGTCGGGGGAAAACATCCTCACCGCCGCCGGGGCAAAGAATGTCAGCACCGCCGCCGTCACGCCGATAACCAGACAGGTGATCAGAATTGCCAGAAATGTTCCCCGGCGGCTGCGCCGTTCATTGCCTGCGCCGGCATTCTGACTGACAAAGGTCGTGGAGGCCACGGACATACTCTGCATCGGAAGAAAGATAAAATGGTCCAGCTTGTTGTAGCAGCTCCAGCCTGCCATCACGTCAGAGCCGAAGGCATTGATATATCCCTGTACAAAAATATTGGAAAAGGATGTGATCACCGCCTGCAGGGCTGTCGGCATGCCGATGGAAAAGATTTTCTTCAGGATCGGGAAATCAATGTGCAGTTCCTTCCAGTCCAGGCGGTAGATGTCCCTCGTCCGGGTCAGGAGAAGCAGGATCAGCGCCGCTGAGACAAACTGGGACAGAATCGTCGCGACAGCTGCGCCGGCAATGCCAAGCTTCAGCACAATCACAAAAAACAGATCCAGCAGGATGTTCAGAACGCTGGTCAGGATCAGGAATCCGAGCGGACGGATCGAGTCGCCCACCGCACGCAGGATGCCGCTTCCCATGTTATAGATCAGCAGGCCGGAGATCCCCCCGATGTAAATGCGTAGATAAAGCGCAGCATCCCGGAAAACATCCTCCGGCGTGCGCATGATGACAAGCATGGGCCTGACTGCCGCCGTGCCAAGCAGAGTAAGCAGCAGGCTGAAGATAAAGGTGGCAGCGACCGTGGTGTGAACGGCATCATGAAGACGGTCCATGTTCCTGGCGCCGAAGTTGTTGCCGATGACAACCCCGGCGCCGGTGGCAAAGCCGGAAAAGAAAAAGACAATCATGCTCACGATGACCGTGGTCGACCCGATCGCCGCCAGAGCCTGTTTGCTGACAAAGTTGCCCACGATGATGGAGTCGACCATGTTGTACAGCAGCTGGAAGACATTGCCCAGCATCAGCGGGAAAGAAAAGAAGACCAGCTGCCGCAGAATGGGCCCCTGGGTCATGTCACGTGCTGTTGACTTTTCCGTGCTCCTTCGATTCATTTTCTCTGCCGGTCCCTCTTACGAAAGATGTACCGCCGCACATTTATATATTGGAGAAGGCAGTCCCGGGTTTTCAGCCTGACACATCATTCTTTACCCGGCCATGGATAAAACTCCCCGTCTGTTACGAGGAAGGCCTCTCTGGCCAGGGCGGCCATTGGGCTGTCGCTGAGCGAGTCGGAATAAAAGCAATCGATGCTGTCCGCCGGATACACCTCAAGAAACCGACGGGCTTTTTCCTCATCGTGGCAGTTTTTCCCACGGATTTGGCCGCTGCAGGCATCCATCCGCGTCGCCATCAGCGATATGCCGAGGCGGTCGGTCATCGGCCGAAGCAGAAACTCAGGCGAAGCGGAAATGATCAGATCATCCGGCTGCAGCTGCTTCAAGTACCAGGCTTCCATATGATCGGCATGGCATTGCCAGAATTCATCGACAACGGCCTCGACATTGTCCAGCCCGTTCAGGAAGGAAAAGAGCGCCTGTTTCAGCCACTTTGCATCCTTTCTCCCCTGCGCCAGATAGATGACCGTCTCCACTGCCGATAACGGCAGTGCCTTCAGAGCGGCACGCGGATAATGGCGGAGACAGAACAGCAGAAAACTGGCTGAGCTGTCCGGAGTAAAAACCGTATTGTCAAAATCATAAACGTTCATAAACGCCCTCGCTGGCTTCCTGACATCCCGTTCTCAGCGGAAAACCGACTTTCTTTTATCCATGGTCAGACTTGTCAGGGCAAAAACGACCGCGGCAGCCGAGACCAGGAAATCAACAGGTATGACAGCCGAAAGCGGAAGGACCGACGCACAGCCGAGGATAAGCAGCAGGAGCTTTACAAGGATCAGCGTGATCACGTCGATCTGCAGAATGCGCTCACTCTCCCTGGAAAAACGATAGGCAGACGGAATGCCGAGAATATCGTCGGAGCAGATCCGGATATCCGGCTTTTCTCCGCCGGCCGGGTTCATGCTGACCGAAACGTCGGAAGCCTCGAACATAGCGGCATCGTGAAACCCGTCCCCTACGCAGGCGATCCGGGCTTTCTCACCGTGGACCGAACGAAGATAGCGGACAGCCGAACCCTTTTCCTCGGGGCTCAGTTCGGGCTTGACCATGTCAAAGTTCAGGGAGGAAGCCAGTCTCCGGGACGCGGACCGGACATCACCGGTCAGCATCACCAGGTTCTGAGCTCCCTGTGCGCGCAGCTCCTCCAGCGCCTCAAAGGCATTTTCGCGCAGGGCATCCGCGATCATGATATGCCCGCGATAAGTCCCGTCAACCGCGATATGAATTGCCGACCCGCTTTTGGCGGGCACCTGGTACCAGATCTCATGATCCTCGAGAAGAGCGGCGTTGCCCACGTAGATTTGATGCTTTGAGAACAGGGTGCTGACCCCTTTGCCGGGAATCTCCTCACTGTTCTGGAAGCCATTGGGGATCACCCCTTCCTCCAGGCCGGCCGCCGCCCGCAGAGCGCGGGCGATCGGATGATCAGACCGGCACTCGGCAATGGCTGCAATGCGCAGCAGGTCGTCTTCGCCGATTCCGCCGGCAGGGCAGATTTCTGAAATAACAAAGCGCCCGTCCGTTACCGTTCCGGTCTTTCCGAAAGCAAAGAGCCTGCATTCGGCAAAGCGCTCGGGAACCGTACCGTCACGAAACTGAATGCCGGCTTTTGCCGCGCTGAACAGCGCGCCGAAATGCGTCAGCATGGAAGCAAAACAGAGAGCAGTCATCGGCGAGAGCGCCAGGAAAAACAGGGCCTTATACAGCCACTTCTGCGGGTCCCTCCAGTGGATCAGTGCCAGAAGCAGCGTGATCAGCGCAGCCAGCACCAGCAGGCAGAAAGCGCCGAACAGTCCCGATGCCAGCAGGCGCCGTCTTTTGCTCTCTTCCGGGTCTGCCTCCTCCACCTGGCGCTGCAGCGCAGGCTCGGATTCGTTCAGGGTGTCCGGTGCCGCCTCGCAGTGCAGCAGACTGTAGCCCTCTGTCTGGAAAAGCAGGACCCCCAGGGCAGGGATCAGCACAGCGGCGGTGTATTCCTTCAGAAGGAAAGCCAGCACCGTCGAGAGAATCAGAGCGGCTTCTTCCGCCGGAATCCGCTTTCCGCGGATCTGGGGCAGGGCCTGCAGAACCAGCGAAGCACAGGAAAGCAGCGATGCCGCAAGACAGGCGGGCATCCGCAGACTGCGCAGCGGAGGGATCAGCCCTGAAAGCAGCAGAATCAGCAGCGACCCCAGTGCCATCAGAACATCCCTCATGGAAAAGCGCCTCCTGAACGGAAGGCGAAAGCGCAGAAGCTTTTCCAGAAACTTTGACAGCTTTTGCGGAAGGGAAAGCACGGAAGGAATGATTCGGTTTTCAGAGGAAGATCGGTTCATTGCGGTTCCTTTCTCAGAAAGCTCAGGGCGCAGGCGCCCGTCAGACCAAACAGAACACCGACCGTGTCGATCAGCACATCGGAAAACATGCCGGCCCGTCCGGGTACAAAAAGCTGATGAAACTCATCAGAGCAGGCATACAGAAAGCAGAACAGCAGGCCTGTCAGAAACGCCGGCCATCGCCTCTGCCCCGGCAGCAGTTCGCGGAAGAAACCGAAGGCGGGCATGGCAAGCATGGCAAATTCTGCCATATGCGCATATTTCCGGAGGTCATGATCCATCCCCTGATCGCTCAGCGGCGGCAGAATCCGCAGCAGCAGCCGGCCGAAGGCGGACTGCATGAGCCAGGCGCTGAGCCCTCCGGATTCGGTGCCGTCCTGGGCGGAAAACAGGAAAATCACGAGCATCATGCAGAGCGTAAGACAGCCGAAGAAAACCAGGCGTTTTCTGTTGTGCTTCATCTCAGTATCGGTAGTCAAACATCAGGTCATAGATGCAGACGGTATCTCCATCGCGGATCCCCATCTGCTCCAGCCTGTCAAAAATGCCGGCCTTGCGCAGGATCCGGTCAAAAAACATGCGGCTTTCGTAATCCGAGAAATTGACCGTCGCGGCAACCCGCTTCAGCCACTCCCCTTCCAGCTGCCAAAAGCCGTCGGCCTGTTCGATCCGGACATCCTCGGCGCCTTCCAGAACGGGTTCTGGCGGGACATAGTCCGCCTCAAAAGGCTCCATCGGGGGAAGTGCAGAGAGCATCCCGGCACAGTGCCTGACCAGTGCCTCGGTTCCCTGATGAGTAGCCGCGCTGATCTCGAAAACCGGAAAGCCCAGTTTCTCAGCCTCATGCCGCAGGGCCTGCAGCGCCTCGCCGTCGTCGGAGATCATGTCGCACTTGTTCGCGGCGACAATCTGCGGCCGCCCGGCCAGCTCGGGCTGGTAGCGGTGCAGTTCTTCATTGATGATCCGAAAATCTTCGACAGGGTTACGGCCTTCCACGCCGGAAACATCCACCACGTGGACCAGCAGGCGGCAGCGTTCAATGTGCCGCAGAAAGTCATGCCCCAGTCCGGCCCCCTCGGAGGCACCCTCAATAATGCCGGGGATGTCGGCCATGACGAAGCTGGTACCCTCGTCGACATACACGACCCCCAGGTTGGGAAACAGCGTGGTAAAATGATAGTTGGCGATTTTCGGGTGTGCCCGGCTGACCACGGAGAGCAGGGTCGACTTGCCGACATTCGGAAAGCCGATCAGGCCTACATCCGCCAGCAGCTTCAGTTCCAGCGTCACCTCGCGCAGCTCGCCGGGAAGCCCGGGCTTGGCGAAGCGGGGCACCTGACGGGTCGGCGTGGCAAAATGCATGTTGCCCCAGCCGCCGCGGCCGCCTTTAGCCGCCACATAGCGCAGACCGTCAGACATGTCGTGCATCAAGGCACCCGACTCTGTGTCCCGAATCAGCGTGCCGCGCGGCACACGGACGATGAGATCTTCGCCGTCCCTGCCGGCGCAGCGCTTTCCCTGACCGTTTGCGCCGTCCGGGGCCGTATACTTCCGTTTATAGCGAAAATCCATCAGCGTGGTCATGTTGTCGTCCGGGACAAAAACCACGCTGCCGCCGCGCCCGCCGTCGCCCCCGTCCGGGCCGCCGGCCGCCACATATTTCTCTCTGTGAAAGGACACGGCACCGTCGCCGCCCTTGCCGGCATGCAGACGGATGCGCGCTTTATCAACAAATGCCATAGCAGAAATGCTCCATACTACAAAAAAGGCCGGACTGGTGTCCGGCCTGATTCAGACTGTTTACTGGGCAAGCTCTTCGTAGACCGAAACCTTTTTGCGGTCTTTGCCCATGCGCTCGAACTTCACGGTACCGTCAACAAGCGAGAACAGCGTATCGTCCTTGCCCTTGCCGACGTTGGTGCCGGGATGAATCTTCGTTCCGCGCTGACGGACGAGAATATTGCCTGCCAGAACGAACTGACCGTCAGCACGCTTGGCGCCGAGGCGCTTGGATGCACTGTCGCGGCCGTTCTTGGTAGAACCCATACCTTTCTTATGAGCCATCTGATTACACCTCCTGTTAAACCTGTGACTGTGTTACGCCTGAATGGATTCGACGGTCAGCCGGGTATAGGGCTGTCTGTGGCCCTGCGTGCGGTGATAGCCCTTTTTCGGCTTCATCTTGTACACGCGAACCTTGGCGGCCTTGCCGGTCTTCTCGACCTTGGCCTGAACCTTGGCCCCTTCGACAACGGGCGTCCCGATCACGGTGTTCGCGTCATCCACAACGCAGAGGACCTGATCAAACGTCACCTTCTCACCGGCCTCGGCATTCAGCTTTTCCACATAGATCACATCGCCTTCGGCGACGCGGTACTGCTTGCCACCGGTAACAATAACGGCATGCTTCATTGGGTACTTCCTCCCTCTTTTCAGGACTCGCTCTCAGGGCGGAGCGGCGTGCGCTCACTTGAGGCCCCTTCAATGCGGCTATGGTAGGATAACACCAAACATTCAGAATGTCAACAGTTTTTTCGGGGGTTTTTGAGAGCATATCCACAATATGCCCTTGAAAAACCGTAGGGCAGAAAGGCTTTTGTTTCAGGCTTCTATCGCTTCGTTCAAGGTGCGGAGCGTGGTGGCCGGGTCGTCGTCCGCAATGCGCAGATCGCAGAAGCCGGAGGCAGCACGCTGTTCGGCCGCCGCACGCAGGCGAACTTCGATTTCCCGTTCGCTGCGGGCGCGCTGAGAAAAGCGCTCGCGCAGAAGGGTCTCGTCGGAAGGCTCGACCCAGATGCAGACAGCCGCTGGGAAGTTCTGCTTTACCTGGGCGGCGCGGTCCGGCTCCAGACTGAGCAGGACGTTTTTGCCGGCGTCCAGCAGCTGAACGACAAGTTCACGCGAGGTGCCGTAGTCGTTGCCGGCAAATTCCGTCGTCTCGAGCAATCCGCCGGCATCTTTCAGCGCGCTCCAGGCCTCGAGATCATAAAAGCGGAAGCCGATGCCGTCCGTCTCCCCTTCCTTCATGCGGCGTGAGGTCACGGGCAGGACAGAAGAGAGGTCGGGACGGAGGCGGAAAAGTGCGGCAAGCGTATCCGAGAGTCCGGTGCCGGAGGGTCCGGTGACAACATAGAGCTTCGGCATGGCGGTTTTGCCTCAGGGTTTGAGCTCGAGATAGAGAGCGCGGTACGCCTGAGCCGGCACATCCCAGGAGACATCCTTCTGCATATCGCGGCGCAGCATGGTGTTCCAGGCTTCGCGGTCGTTGAAGTACAGGTCCTTGGCGCGGTTGACGGCATCCAGAAGCAGCCCGTCCTCATAGCGGTCGAAGGTGAAGCCGTTGCCCTCGCCGGTAAACTGGTTATAGGGCTCGACGGTATCGCGCAGGCCGCCCGTCTCGCGTACCACAGGGACGGTGCCGAAACGCATGGCGATCAGCTGGGTCAGTCCGCAGGGCTCGAAGAGAGACGGAATCAGCAGGGCGTCAGAGCCGGCATAGATGCGGTGCGCACGGGCCTCGTCATACATGATGCACGAGCAGACGCTGCCGCGGAACTGTTCCTCATACTGACGGAAGGCGTTTTCGTACCAGTGGTCGCCGGTGCCGAGCACCACGAACTGGGTATTGCCGTCGATCATGGCCGGGACGATGGCATTGACAAGGTCAAGGCCCTTCTGGTCGGTCAGACGCGAGACCAGGCCGAAGACCATCTTGTCGGGATCCGCCTCGAGGCCGAGTTCGGCCTGCAGAGCGGCTTTGTTGGCGGCTTTCTTTTCGGGGGCATCCTCGACAGTATACTGCTCGGCAATCAGCTTGTCTGTGGCGGGATCCCACTGCGTGCTGTCAATGCCGTTGACGATGCCCCGCAGTTTCCAGTTGTGATGACGCAGATGGGCATCAAGCCCGTCGCCGTAGAACTGGGTCTGGATTTCGGAGGCATAGGTGGGGCTGACTGTGGTGATGCGGTCGGCATAGGCAAGGCCGGCCTTCATGGCATTGGCGCCGTCCCAGCCCTCCTTGAAAACATCCATGGAGGTCAGCAGGCCGTCGGGAAGACCGGTCCAGTAGCGCAGCGTGTTGACGCTGTAGGCGCCCTGGAAGCGCAGGTTGTGGATGGTCAGAATGCTCCTGGCCGAGCTGACAGGCGTGCCGGCAAACTGGGTCCGCAGATAGACGGGCACCAGCGCGGCCTGCCAGTCGTGGCAGTGCACGATGTCGGGAATCCAGTCAAGATAGTTGAGTACGGCCAGTGCGGCCTTGGAGAAGAAGCAGTAGCGCGGAATATCGTCAACCAGATTGGTGTAGGGGTTGCCGTAGCTGAAGAAATCCTCGTTGTCGATGAAGTCATAGACAACACCGTCCCAGACATACTCCATGATCCCGACGTAGAAACGGCGGCCGTCGGAG
>JAEIGA010018027.1_pt1 | contig 10755 bp, 11 predicted proteins | sample 9270691 | NCBI WGS metagenome assembly JAEIGA01 (sample SAMN17057246, study PRJNA624740) | gut metagenome | biome: biome; isolation source: fecal sample | host: Bos grunniens | place: China: Xizang | collected 2019 | reverse complement strand
TGTACGGCATACAAAGTCACCAAACACGGGCGGAAAATGCAAGAATGCGATCATTTCGCCATCTCCAAGTGCTTTTCCTGCCGCAAGTGAGCGCTCCAGTCTGCCGGCTTCTCGGGCAACGATCTTGTCATGGTCGCAGTTTTTTACCTTGTTTCCGTCATTGTACCAGCCTCTGGTGCCGCAGATGATCTTGTCATCCGTTCTGAGGGCGTCGCCGTACAGCAGCGTCATACTGCCAAGATCGTGCGTACGGAAGAAATCCTCCACTTTTTTACGCGTCTGCCACCAGTAATCGTGGTTGCCCTTGCCAATGATCTTTTGGCCGGGCAGGGCGTCCAAAAAGCGAAAATCCTCGATGGCTTCGTCAAGGGTCATTGCCCAGGTGATGTCGCCTGGGATGACCACGGTGTCCTCGTCGGTGATGAGCGAGGTCCAATTTTTTTGAATCTTGTCGGCGTGGTCCTGCCAACGGGGGCCGAAAATGTCCATGGGCTTTTCGGTTTGGAAGGAAAGGTGCGTGTCTGATAGGGTGTAAAGCGCCATTTGTCGGCTCCTTTCAGAAATGGTGTATAGTTCTTCATTTCGGGGTAATACTGAAAGCACAGTAAAAAAGAAAGAGAGTGTGCCGATATGAATCATTTCAAGCCCTTTGATGAAGAGGAAAAGAAAAACAAAAAGAAGAATAAGGGGGTCATGTGTGACGTGAAGAACTGTTCCTATCACGATGGTGAAAGCTATTGCACCGCCGAGCAGATTGCCGTAGGTCCCAGCTATGCCACCTCCTGTACCGATACGGTATGCGCTACTTTTCGCCCAAAATCGCTGTAAGGAATCGATCGGCGTTTCGGTAGAAGATCTTTTCGATCTGGCAGTCACTGTAGCCCAGACGGGCAAGGTGTTCTGCCAGAATGGGCAGATCGTACATAGATCGGATCTGCCTGGGAGAGGCGGAAATACCGTCGAAATCGCAACCGAGGGCAACGGTATCCTCTCCGCCAAGGGAAAAATAATGCTCAATGTGCCGCAGGACATCGGCGATATCGGCATCCCCGTCCTCCTTCAGATGAAGAGCCGCCATGCTGATGCCTGCCACGCCGCCGCTTTCCTTGATTGCCAAAAACATATCGTCGGTGAGGTTGCGGCTGTGGTGACAGACGCTTCGGCTGTTGGAATGGGTGGCAAGCAGAGGAAGCACCTTCTGCTTTGACATTTCCGCTACCTGCCAGAACATGGGATCGGAGGCATGAGAAAGGTCGGGTTGGATACCAAGCGTAAAGCAACGCTCGACTACCTGCCGTCCAAAGGAGGTCAGCCCCGCGTTTGTGTCGTGGGCACCACCCACCGAGCAGACGTCCTCCCAGACAAGTGTGAGGATGCGAACCCCGCAGTTGTACAGTGCGTCCACGCGGGACAGATCATTTCCCAAAAGAGCACCGCCCTCCACCGACAGGACAGATCGGATGTCGCTTGGAATGCGGGCTGTTTTTGCGTGCGCCATAATGGCGTGAAACTGCTCCCACGCCGCATCGGGCGACAGTCCGTGCTCGCTCCAGACGGCAAAGACTTGGGTGTGCCGGTCAAAAACCTTTTCAAAGTCACCTCGCAGGTGCAGGATGTCATTTTGGTAGGACAGCCCCTTTTTGTAAAGGGCATACAGGGTATCACAGTGCAGATCGGTGTATCTCAATGTGCGTTCCTCATTTGTTCAAAAATTTCAAGAATGTTTTGCGGTGGATGGGGGAAGGGCCGTGCTCCCTCACCGCATCCATGTGGGCTTTGGTGGGATATCCCTTGTGACCCGCAATGCCGTACTGAGGATACAGTTTATCCTGCTCGATGCAAATGCGGTCACGGGTGACCTTTGCCAAAATGGAGGCGGCGGCAATGGAGGGGGAGATGGCATCTCCCTTGATGACCTTGACGGTGTCCATGGGGAAATCCCTTGCCACGTTTCCGTCCACCAGCACCAGATCGGGGACGGGGGTCAGCTGTGCCACCGCGCGGCGCATGGCAAGCTGGGAGGCGTTCAAGATGTTCAGCTCATCGATCTCCTCCACGCTTGCGGTGGCAATGCCGTATGCAAGCGCCTTTTCGATGATGAGATCGTACAGCTTTTCGCGCTTCTTTTCGGAGAGTTTTTTGGAGTCGTTGAGCCCTGGGATCTCCACCGAAGGGTCTAAGATGACGGCGGCGGCGCACACGGGACCGCAAAGAGGTCCTCTGCCTGCCTCGTCGGTGCCGGCAATGACGGCGTAGCCCTTGGCAGTATATTCGTATTCCAGATCAAAATTCATTGTTTTCCTCGTTTTCAACGGCATATTCGGGCTCTTCCAGGGTGATGCGTCCGATCTTGCATCCGCGGAATTCATCCAGCAGTACGTTTGCGGTTCTTTCGGCGTCGATTTCGCCGCCGGGCACAAGGAAGCCGCGCTTTCTGCCGACAGCCTCAAACAGCTGCCATTTGTCAAGGGTCGCTATCTGCTCCTCGCTCAGCTTATAGCGAGCGGCAAAGAGAGAGGGAGCGACAGTCTTAAGACGCTCGCAGAGGGTAGCGGCAATGGTTTCGGTGTCCAGCACCTGATCCTTGATGGCGCCTGTCATGGCGAGGTTTTCGCCAACGGCCTGGTCTTCAAACTTGGGCCAGAGAACGCCCGGCATGTCGAGCAGGTCGATGCCGATGGAGGTGGGCACCCATTGCAGGGTCTGGGTCACGCCGGGGCGATCCTCTGCCTTGGCTTTTTTTGCACCTGCCAGACGATTGATGAGGGTGGATTTTCCCACGTTAGGGATGCCTACGATCATGGCGCGCAGCTTGCGTCCCGACATACCCTTGTCCTCGTAGCGGGCGACCTTTTCGGCAAGCACCTTTTTCACGGTAGGTAAGATCTTGTCGATGCCCTGACCTGTGTGGCAGTCGATGAAGAGGGCAAATTCGCCTTTTTGTCTGAAATCGTTTTCCCAACGCTTGCAGGCATCGGGATCGGCAAGGGAAGCCTTGTTAAAAAGGGTCAGGATCGGCTTGTCCTTGCAAATTTTTGCAATTTCGGGATTGCGCGAGCTGCGAGGGATGCGTGCATCCAGCAGTTCGATGATGATGTCAACTTTTTGCAGGTTTTCACCGATCAGACGGCGGGTTTTCGCCATGTGGCCGGGAAACCATTGAATGATATTAGAGGGCATAATCGGATCCTTTCATGAAAACGGCGTGCCGCCGTAGGCACGCCGCAGATCGTTTTTTAGTCAAGGGTTCCCATTTGGGAGAAGGGCGCGATGCGGTAGATAGCTTTTCCTACCACCAGACGTTCATCCACAAAGCCGACCGTGGCATCACGGCTGTCCTTGCTGTCGTTGCGGTTGTCGCCGAGAATGAACAAGCATCCTTCGGGCACGGTGGCAACGTAGCTGCCGCTGGGGGCGTCGTAGTGAAAGCCGATCTTGTAAAGGTCCGCACCGTCGGTCGATCCCATACGCATGGAGGCACCTTCGCGGTAGTTAACGTAGTCGCCGCCGATCTTGGCGGGATTGCCGTTTGCATCCAGACGCTGCTCGATGACGATGCCGTTGACCTTGATCATCCACCTTTCGAAGTTGATCTCGATGGTGTCACCGCCAACCGCGATCACGCGTTTGACAAGGGGCTTTTCGAGGTTGTGCAGCGACTGCACGATCACCACATCACCGTGCGCGGGCGTGTAGCCCAGATCGGACACCAACAGAGTGTCTGCATGCTGGATGGTGGGGGTCATGGATTCTCCCGAAACGGGGGAGTGGCGGATGAAGAAGCAAAGAACGATAATGACCACCGCAAAGGAAAGGGCGAACAGCTCGGTCAGATCAAAGGCAAAGGAAAGCATTTTGACACCAAGACCGGGCTCATCCTCCTTGTCGGGGGCGTTTTCCTCTTCGTCGGTGTCGGCAAGCGCCTCAGCCAATTCGCCGTCGAGGTCGAGCGCATCAGAAGGGGTGTTTTCCTCCTCTTCTGCGTTTGCCTCGGTTTCTTCGGTTTCTTCGGTTTCCCCGTTTTCCTCGTCGGGCGCATCGGTTATGGGCTCTTCGGGGGTGTTATGCGATTTTGGAATGTCATCCTCTGCCGTTTCCTGCGGCAGGATAACATCCTCGTTTTCTTTTTGGGAATAGGGCATAGTGTCACTCCTGGGAATTATTTTTTGCTTTTGAGCAGATCATTCTTGATGTTCCAGAGCTTTTCGGAAAGGTCAACGTAGTAGTTGTGGGGGTTTTCGAAACGCTTTACTTCGTCCCACAGAGAATCCACCTGCTCAAGGCAGTATTCGCGGATAAACTCTGTGTTGGGGCTCTGGTAAACCAGCTTGCCGTTTTTGTAAATGGGCTTGAGCAGCTCCACAGCCTTGTAGTTGGTGAAGGTCTTGGTCTTCCAGGTGTAGTAGGGGTCAAAAATGGTCAGAGGCTCGTTTTCGTTGATCTGTTCATCGTGCACGCACAGCAGGTCTGCCTCTGCCTTGCCGGTCTCCTTGTCGAAGAGACGGCAGACCTTCTTGAAGTGAGGCGTGGTGATCTTGGCGGGGTTTTCGGAGATCTTGATCTTGGGCTTGATGGAGCCGTCCTCGTTTTCCACCGCGACCAGCTTGTAAACGCCGCCGAAAACGGGGGAGGACTTGGAGGTGATCAGACGTTCACCCACGCCGAAGGCATCGATCTTGGCACCCTGCAGCAGGATGTCGCGGATGATATACTCGTCCAGCGAGTTGGATGCGGTGATGCGGCAGTTCACAAGGCCCGCTTCGTCCAGCATCTTTCGTACCTTCTTACTAAGATATGTAATATCGCCCGAGTCAATACGCAGAGCACCGTTTTCAATACCGTGCTTTTTAAATGCCGCAATGGCATTGGGTACACCGGACTTAAGTACGTTATAGGTATCCACCAGCAGGGTGGGGGCATTCGGGTAGATGGAGCAGTAGGTGTCAAATGCCTCAAATTCGGTGTCGAACATCTGCACCCAGGAGTGTGCCATGGTGCCGCCGGCGGGCACGCCGTACAGCTCCTCGGAGATGGTGCAGGCGGTGGAGGCACAGCCTGCGATGTAGGAGGCGCGGGCACCGAGAATAGCACCCGAAGCACCCTGCGCACGGCGGGAGCCGAATTCGGAAACGGGGCGTCCCTGGGCGGAGCGCACGATACGGTTGGACTTGGTCGCCACCAGCGACTGGTGGTTGACGGTCAAGAGAATATAGGTTTCGATAAACTGTGCTTCAATGGCGGGGGCGCGCACGGTGATGATGGGCTCGCCGGGGAAAATGGGGGTTCCTTCGGGAACTGCCCAGATGTCGCCTGTGAAGCGGAAGGAGCGCAGGTAGGTAAGGAATTCTTCGGAGAAGCATTTCTTGCTGCGCAGGTAATTGATGTCCGCATCCGAGAAGTGCAGGTTTTCCACGTAGTCGATGACCTGCTCCAGGCCTGCGGCAATGGCAAAGCCGCCTCCGTCGGGTACGGAACGGAAGAACATATCAAAATAGCAGATCTGATCCTTTTTGCCACAGAGCAGATAGCCGTTGCCCATGGTCATTTCATAGAAATCGAAAAGCATTGTGTAGTTTTCATACCAGAAGTTACGTGCGGTAGACATAACAATCTCCATTCTGACGTTATACGTCGACACGAATATAGTGCCATTAAATTTTGGGTCGCGGGCATGAAAAATGTCCGTTCATTTTCAATGCGTTCTTGACAAGGAACGATATTTGGTATATACTAGTCTATATACATAAAGTATTTTACAACATTTTTTCTCGTTTGTAAAGTACCGTTTGCAGAAAAAATGAAAAACCATGAAATTTTTCGGAAAAGACGGTGAAAGAAAATGAAAGACGGATTTGTAAAGGTAGCGGCTGTATCTCCCGAGATCAAGGTTGCGGATTGTATGCACAACGAGGCTGTGATCACAGCGACCATTGCTGAAATGGCAGGGAAGGGTGTCAAGGTACTGGTTTTGCCCGAGCTCGCCATCACGGGCTACACGGTGGGCGACCTTCTGTTCCAGAGAACCCTGCTCCAAGGTGCGGAGCAGGCGCTCGTTCGCATTTTGGAAAAGACAAAGGAGCTGGATATGCTCTTTGCCATCGGTCTTCCCTTTGCCCACGGCGGTAAGCTGTATAACGTAGCCGCCGTCTGCCAAAGCGGCGCAGTGCTCGGCATTGTGCCCAAGACCAATCTGCCGAATTACGGTGAATACAATGAGGTGCGTTATTTCGCTCCCGCCCCCGCAGAAACGGTTACCATCGACTGTGCCTTTGGCGAAGAGATCCCCTTCGGTACCGATCAGGTTTTTGTTTGCCGTGACCTGCCCGAGCTTGCCATCGGATGTGAGATCTGCGAGGATGCCTGGGTGATGAACAGCCCCTCTGACAGCCTTGCGGGGAAGGGTGCTACGGTCATTCTGAATCTGTCCGCTTCGGGCGACGTGGTCGGCAAGGCAGCTGCCCGCCGCACCCTGCTTTCCGCCATGAGCCAGAAGCAGATCTCTGCCTATATCTATGCCGATGCGGGCATGGGTGAATCCACCACCGACCTTGTGTTCGGCGGACACGATATGATCTATGAAAACGGCTCTCTGCTTGCCGAGGGCAAGCCCTTCTCTGAGGGTAGTGCCGTAAGCGAGATCGACGTTTACCGTCTTGCCTCCCTTCGTCAGAGAAAGAACACCTTTGCCACCTCCAATGTGGTAAAGCACGTGGGATTTTTCTCTCTTGCAATTGAAGAAACCACCCTTACAAGAAGGATCTCCGACAGCCCCTTTGTTCCCAAAGAAAAGGCGGTACTGCTTGCCAGAAGCGAAGAGATCGTCACCATGCAGTCTGCCGCCCTTGCCAGACGCCTTAAGCACATCGGCTGCGGCGCAGTGATCGGCATTTCGGGCGGTCTTGACTCCACTCTGGCGCTGCTCATTACCGCCAAGGCGTACGACCGTCTGGGACTGCCCCGCACCAAGATCCATGCTGTGACCATGCCAGGCTTTGGCACCACCGGCAGAACCCGCAGCAACGCGGAAATTCTCTGTGAGCGTCTTGGCGTGACCTTTTCCACTGTTTCCATCGAAAAGTCGGTGCGCCAGCACTTTGCTGACATCGGACACGACGGCATCAAGACCGACGTGACCTACGAAAATTCCCAGGCAAGAGAGCGCACGCAGATCCTCATCGATATTGCCAACATGGAAAATGCCATCGTCATCGGCACGGGCGACCTCTCCGAGCTGGCACTGGGCTGGGCGACCTACAACGGCGACCACATGTCCATGTACGGCGTCAACGGCTCCATTCCCAAGACCCTTGTGCGCCATTTGGTGTCCTATTTCGCTGAAACCACCGAGGATGAAGCCATGGCGGCGACCTTAAGAGATATTCTGGATACTCCCGTATCCCCCGAGCTTCTGCCTCCCGACAAGGACGGCAAGATCGCCCAGGTCACCGAGGACCTGGTGGGCCCCTACGCCCTGCACGACTTCTTCATTTTCTATTTCCTGCGCTACGGCTTCGGCCCCAAGAAGATCTTCCGTCTGGCAAAGTATGCCTTTGACGGTGCATACAGCGACGAAACGATCCTAAAGTGGCTTGCCACCTTCCACCGCCGTTTTTTCATCCAGCAGTTCAAGCGCTCCTGCCTGCCCGACGGACCCAAGGTGGGCACGGTCGGTCTTTCTCCCAGAGGCGACTTCCACATGCCCTCGGATGCGGTGTCCGCGCTGTGGATGGCAGAAGTGAAAGAGTTGACCGAAGCATAATAAAATAGAGGATACTACTTTGATTGGAATTTTTGATAGCGGACTTGGGGGCTTGACGGCAGTGAAGGAGCTTCACCGCCTCATGCCCACCGAGGATTTGGTATATTTCGGCGACACGGGACGTGTGCCCTACGGCACGAAATCCCCTGCCACCATTACCCAGTACGCAAGACAGGACGTGGCGTTTCTCAATTCCAAGGGAGTTGACGCCATTCTTGTTGCCTGCGGTACGGTCAGCACCACCGCACTTGAAACACTGAAAAGGGAGTGCAAAATTCCCGTTGTGGGCGTGGTGGAGCCCGCCTGCCGCGCAGCGGTGAACGCCACCCGAAACGGCAGTATTGCCGTTATTGGCACCATTGCCACCATTCGAAGCGGTGCATTCCCCGATAAGCTGCAGGAGATGCGTCCCGGCGTGAAGGTATATGAGCAGGCGTGCCCTCTCTTTGTGCCGCTGGTGGAAAACGGAGTTGTGGACAAGAATGACCCCATCGCACGACTGGCAGTGGAGCGGTATCTCGGCAGATTCAAGGACAGCGATGTGGATACCATGATCCTCGGCTGCACCCACTACCCTCTGCTTGCCGAGGTCATTGCCGACATTCTGCCGGGCGTGACCCTTATTAACACCGGCTATGAGGCAGCAAAAGCCCTGTGTGAGGGCAGAATTTCCGACGGAATGGGCACCACCCGTTACTTCGTCAGCGACGACCCCGAAATGTTCATCACCTCTGCCACCAGATTTCTCGGCAGGGACGTCAAGGGGCAGGTCTCCTACGTGGATATCGGAGCATACTGATGTACAGATTTGAATTGATTGAAGCCATACAAAAATACGGTGAGCGAGCGGGATATCCCCAAGACGCCACTGAAAGCCTTTTGACCGACGTTTCGCTGCTGCCCATTGCGGCAATGAGCTATCTTTCGAGCGTTTGCGACGGCTACGAAAAGGACAACACGCTTTCCTATTCGATGCAGGAGGAATTTGAAAAGCTGGCAAAGCCGATCCATTCCTACCCCGCGCAAATGATCTTCTATATGGCACTTCTTCCCGCGCTTGAAAAGAAGTACGGAGAAAAGAACCTGCCCGAAGACTACTTCGATCGCGTGCTCTTCGATCTGCGTGCAAAGCTGCTGGAATGCAAAACGGTGTACGATATTTGGGGAAGCTTTGTTGCCGTTTGGTTTTCGCGGTTCTTCCATTTTACGCTGTTTGGCATAGAGCGTTTGGAATTTGCCCCCTATCATGCCGATTACGACTACGAAGGGCAGGGCGTTTCCATCAAAAAGGGCGACTTTGTCATCGACGTACATATCCCCTCGGGCGCACCACTGTCCCACGGTGCGGTCATGCGCTCCTACCGCAAGGCGGCAGAGCATTTCGGCACAAACGTCTTCGTGTGCGAGTCCTGGATGCTGTATCCCGCTCACTCCGAGATGCTGAAGGACTGCCCCAACCTCATGGCGTTCTACCGTGACTATGACGTGGTGGAATCGGGGCAGCACACAGGTGACCTTTGGCGTATTTTCGGTGCGGATCATGAAAAATCCCCCGAGGATCTGCCCACCGATACCACCCTTCGATGTGTGTATGCCGAAAGACTGCAGGCGGGACTGCCCGTGGGCTGGGGAAAGGGAATTTTTGTACTGAAATGAACTATCCGAATATACATAAGGGCATATTTATCAACCGTCCCAACCGCTTTGTTGCGTATGTGGAGGTGGCGGGTGAAGTGCAGAAATGTCACGTGAAAAACACAGGCCGCCTGCGGGAGCTTCTTCTTCCCGGGGCGGTCTGTTATCTGACAAAAAGCGATAACCAAAATCGCTCGACCGCTTTCGATCTGGTGGCGGTAGAGCGTGGGCAGGACATTGTCAATATCGACAGCATGGCACCAAACGCCGTGGCAAGAGAGAATTTGCAAGCCCTCTTTCCCAATTCCGAGATCAAAGCCGAGGTGACCTATGGCGACAGCCGCGTTGATTTCAGAGTGAAGGATGGGGACAAGATCACCTTTGTGGAGGTCAAGGGCGTGACCCTTCTTTACGAGGACGGCGTCGCCCGCTTTCCCGACGCTCCCACCGAGCGGGGCGTGAAGCATATAAGAGAGCTGATCGCCGCCAAAAGGGAAGGGCATGACGCTGTGCTGCTCTTCGTGGTCGCCATGTCGGGGGCCATAGCGGTAGCGCCCAACCGAACCGCCCATCCCGCCTTTGCCGATGCTTTGGCGGAAGCAAAAGAGGCGGGTGTACAGCTGTTGGCGATGGCGTGTCAGGTTACAAAAGAGGGTATTCTACCCCAAAATCCCCTTCCCGTACGGGTGGATCTGTAAAATTTTTTGAAAATTATTTTTATAAAAACAAGAGAAAATGAGAGAATAAATGAGCATTTAAGAGAAACTATACCTCTTAATTAATTTTTTCAAAAAATATTTCAAAAACCTATTGACAACGGCATCGGATTGTGCTAGAATGTGCAGGCTGTTAAAAAGAAAAAGATTAAGTGGAGGAATACAAAATGTCTACATTTATGGCAAAAGCCGAGACCATCGAGCGCAAGTGGTATGTGCTGGATGCGGCAGGCAAGCCTCTCGGTAAGACCGCAGCTGCCGCTGCTAACATCCTTAGAGGTAAGCATCGTCCCGAGTTCACTCCTCACGCTGACTGCGGTGAGTATGTGATCATCATCAATGCAGCAAAAGCCGTACTGACCGGCAAGAAGCTGTACCAGAAGAAGTATTATCATCACTCCGGCTACATCGGCGGTCTGAAGACTGTTACCGCTAAGCAGATGATGGCTGAAAAGCCTGAACTGGCTATGCAGATCGCTGTTAAGGGCATGCTTCCCAAGAACTCCATCGGCGATAAGAGCATCACCCGTCTGAAGGTATATGCAGGCGCAGAACACGAACAGCAGGCTCAGAAGCCCGTTGCTTACGAAGTGAAATAATAGGAGGAGCAGATAAATGACTTATACAAGTGCTAAGCCCTATTTC
>JAEIGA010018026.1_pt1 | contig 10755 bp, 8 predicted proteins | sample 9270691 | NCBI WGS metagenome assembly JAEIGA01 (sample SAMN17057246, study PRJNA624740) | gut metagenome | biome: biome; isolation source: fecal sample | host: Bos grunniens | place: China: Xizang | collected 2019 | reverse complement strand
CATTGCTTTTACGTAGCTTCTTACTGCCACGGTACCCAGCGCCGCCCTGGACTCGCCGTAAACATCAGCTTCGCCCAAATTGGAACCACTAAGAAAATCTACATCCCGGGCGTACAGTTCTACACCATCTTTCAGGCTAAGATAAGGCACCAAATTCGCATCACACACCAAATCTCCCGGCATTACGGCTCGCGGTGCATCAGAAAAGAGCCGTTCCGTCGGCATTGCACGCAATTCATCCAGCGAAATATTGGGATCCAGCCCAATATAACGCAAATAGTTGATGCCCTGTTGCTCTGCAAAGGCCAAGGTATTGGCTTTATACATCATTTTCAAGCCACTCTGGCTGATTACGCGTTTGACTCGACCTTGATTGACAGGCGTAGCCACCATAGCCAGCGCTTTGGTACAACCACCGGACTGACCTCCCACCGTAATGGTATCGGGATCACCGCCAAATGCTTCGATATTTTCAACGACCCACTGAACAGCTTTCCACTGATCCATGAGACCGTAATTGCCGCTGGTTCCTCCCTGCTCTTTTGTGAGCTGGGGCAGTGCCAGATATCCGAACAGATTCAACCGGTGTCCAACTGTAACAACAATCACACCTCGACTTGCCATTTCCTGCGGGTTAAACTGTTCCTCGAAAGAAAAGCAGTTGGTCAATCCACCGCCATGGAACCAAATATAGACAGGACGCTTTTCTCCCGCGCCTGCGGCACCGGTGGTCAAATGCAAGTACAGGCAGTCCTCGCTCACTTCCGGAATACCACTGAAATAATACTCGTATGCATGCCTGTCGTTCAAAATCGTCTGCACAGCCGCAGGACCATAATCGGTACATTCCCGAACACCTTCCCACGGCACCGGATCCACAGGCGGTTTCCATCTCAAAGAACCCACAGGCGGAGCTGCATAAGGGATTCCTTTGAAGATGGTAATACCCGCATATTTGCCATCAAATTCGACACCTTTGACCTTACCAAACTTTGTCTGAACAATGCCTATTGCCATTTGCGTTCCTCCTTACAGTTTACCGCCTCAACAGATAATTTTTTCGAAATTAAAGATTTTTATTGCATTGTATAACACTTATTGTTATAATGATACTACATAATCTCAATTATGTCCATACTTTTTTTCAAAGGGGTATTAATATGTTTACTTTAAACAGCAAACGCCTTCGGGTAGAAATCAGCGAACCCGGTGAGAATCCCAACATTTCCTTGCGTTTTGACCGCGCCGGCTATATCAGCGACGTGGTTTTGGACGGTGGATATCACTTTTGTGCATCAGAGCCCAGAAATCTCTGCCACCCCACTTCCATGGGCCGCGGTCTGTGCAACGAATGGTGCTTTGATGTCAGCAGCGAAGCCAAGATCGGCGAATATTTTCCGAAGTTCGGTGTTGGTTTGATTCGCAAGGAAGAAGATTACAAATATGTATTCCACAAAACATATAAGGATGTAGTCCCCTTCCCCGTAAAAATAGAACGCACCGCAGATACCGCCACCTTCATTACCGAGGCTGTTCCCTGTCTGGGCTATGCTATGAAGCATACCAAAACCATTTCCGTCAAGGATGAGACCATCACCATGATCATCAAAGCAGAAAATGTGGGAGAAAAAACCATTGATATGCGCGAGTTCTGCCACAATTTCCTCAGTATTGACGGCATGGCCGTCGGTTCTGATTATCACCTGTCCATGCCCGCGATTCCCGAACAGCCTCCTGTTCGCCTGCTGAATCGCAACGGCAAATCCAGCAGTTTCCGTGGCGAAGGAAAAGGTCTGACTTTCTGCGAGTTCACTGCCATTGACACTGATATCGCTTTCAACCAAGATGTGATCGATCCTACGATTCCTTTCACTTGGGAACTGCGTCACGATGGTGCTCAGATGTGGGTGCGCGGTGAGGACTATTACCATCCCTTCCGTGTTCCCGTATGGGCCGTGGATCACATGGTGGCACCCGAAGTCAACCACACATTTACCATCGCCCCCGGCGAATCCCATGAATGGAAGCGCACCTGGACTTTTGGCACAGATTTCTGATTTCATATGGCAACTGCCGCACCAATCGGTGCGGCAGTTTGCTTTTTAGATATCATTCATACAGTTCGATAACTGCACCGGTTTCCAAATCTCTAGCAAAACGGCGCAGGAAATCCCAGGAAATTTTCTGCTGGTTGGGTGTGGTATTGTGGGGCATATTCTCCTCTGCCACCATACGCAGCCAGTAGCGTCCCTGATGATTCTTCACATCCACGATATACAGCTCAAAGCCGTCCATCCAGATGGTCTGGGCCTTGTCGCTGGGAATACCGGTCATACGAACAGCCTTATTTTTGCTCTCCCGCGTTGCCAGAATCTCTTCCTCTGTGACCTGAGGGCACTTAAAAGCATCCAGTCGACGCTGCCAGCTTGCAACACGTTCTTCCAGCGAGACGGGATGGGGTGTTCCGGTCTTGGGCGGTGTGCGGAAATACTCCGGCTGGCCACTGATGGGATACATGCAGGTATGCTCGGTCATACCGCTCAAATTGATCAGCGGCATATCCATCGCTTTCATCTTCTCCAGGCGCTCACCTTTCACGGGCAGGTTGCCGGTGGTCACATGTCCGGGAGGATCTCCATAGGTTGCGACCGCCGCGATCTGCTTCGGATGGCGGATCGCATACTCCAACGCATAGAATCCGTTATGAGAGTGACCCGCAATATAGACTCTGCTCTGATCGCAGGGATACAGCTGGAAAGCTTCTTTCAGGATATCGTCCAGAATATCGTTTCCTTCAAAATCTTCCAGAACAAAGTTCACCAAAATACACTCGCCCTGGGCACACAGGCGGAAATATTCATAAAAATAGCTGGTTTCAGTAACTGCCAGATGTTCATTTGCAGAGTTGACCTCCTGCATGACCGCAATGACAGGAAGTTTCACTTCGGGATGTTCCATAGCGGCTCTGGGAACGGCTGCTTTCCAGCGGCGTTTTCTGGTTTCTCTGTTTTCGTACAGGATACCCATATCCTTCCACAGCTGGATAAATTCCGGTTCATAGGTGGTATCATAATCATATTCAATTGCAAAGCCGCGTGCCATAGCAGCACCGGTCTCAGAATGAATCACACGTTCCAGATCATACTGGGTATTGCTCCAGTTTCCGCCGGCAACCTGATCCCGGCTTAAAGAGGTACGGTTTTCCCATCTGCCGCTGACATCCAGCAGTTTACCGCCTGCCCATTCAAAAACAGCAGCATCCGGATCAGCGGGATTTCCACTGGCATCGGTATAACGGAAGTCTTCCACATCCTTCAACGTATGACCTGTATTATAAACGGGACTGACATCCAAATAAATGCGCTTGCTGTCACCGGGCACCACCACATAGGCTTCCTGCAGAATATTGACGTAAATGCGGTTCGTATCCGGACCATTGGTACAGATATAAACCACAATGGTATCCTGATCCTGCGCCACCTTCTCATTGTAAGCCTTAAACTTTTCCAAAGTCTTCATTGCCCACCAGGGATCGGACAGATCGGTTCGGTGCATCACAAAAACGCTCTGCAGCTTCTTACCAAAGTCATCCAAACAGCTGACAGGGGCCATAATCAGCCAAGATAGGCCACCCTGTGCGCGGCATTCATAGTGAACACCCCGATCGCGCCAATACTGGATGGTTTCAGGCAGATTGACTGCATTCGGCTTATTATCATAGCAAGGCAGTTTTTTGCCATCTCCATGCTCTGCTTCCATGGGATGAACCGTTTTCTCATAAGGTTCATTGGCACCCATCCATTTCACCAGACCAAAAACCTGACTGATCTTGTCGGTCCATTTTTCAGTTTGCCACAGTTCAATGTGGGGGTATTTAAAATAAGAATTGACCATTATTCTTCTCCTTTTCTCTCAATAGCGCTCAATAACCTCACCGGTTTCCAAATCTCTTGCAAAACGGCGCAGGAAAGACCAGCAGAGTGTCAGCATGGAAGCCGTAACGGTATGGGGCGAGTTGTCAATGCAGACCATTCTTGTCCAGCGCTTGCCCTCCGCATTGATCAAATCACCAATGTAGTGTTCAAAGCCATCCATCCACAGCACCTGCGTTTCATCAAAGGGAACACCGATTTTCCGTTCCACGATATTGCCGCTGGTTTGGGCAGCCGCAATTTCCTCCACCGTCTTGGGTGCGCAGCGGCAAACTGCCAAACGGCGCTGCCATGCCCGGGCAAACTGAGCGAAATTCATGGATGCTGCATCCGGTGTCAAATGTTCTCTTTCACCGCCAATGTTGATGATCGGAAGATGGATCTTGCTGAGTGCTTCCAGCTGATCATCCTCGGTGCCGCCGACAGGATTACCGGTTTCCTTGGAGGAAGCCAGACCAACGCCGTTACCCATGACTGCCACTGCCGCCACCACCTCAGGATGACGATAGGAGAAAATACGCGCAAAACCGCCATCATGACTATGTCCGGTGACGTAAACACGGGTCGAATCAATAGAATACTTCTTTTTTGCTTCTTCCAGGATTTCCAACGCAATGTCGTTGGAATCCGGGTCTTCCAATACAAAGAACAGAATGATGCATTCTCCCTGCGCAGCAATATCCATGGCTTCATAGAAATAGCTCATGGATGCCACCGCCAGATGCTCATTGCCGGGATAGACTTCCTGCAAAGCCAGCAGCACGGGCAGTTTCTTTTCCGGATCCTCCAACGCGCTCAGCGGTACCATCGTCATCCAGCGCTCACCGCGATATTCATGCACTTTAAACTCCAGACCCCGCTCTGCCCAATATTCTGCAAAGCCTTCATCGAAAACGGAGTCAAACACATATTCCATGTGCAAGCCCTCTGCCATTTTCTTGCCCGTTGCAGAGTTTTTATACCACTCCCGGTCAAAAATACCCTCGTTCATGGCATACTCCATAACCAGACCCCGGGCCAAAGAATCACGGTTGCCCCAGCGGCCACCCACATTCACCACAGGCACCTGCAGATTTCCAAAGTATTCTACAGATGCATCGGGGTCAGCAGGATTGCCTGCCTCATCAAAATACAGGAAGCCGGGCATATCCTTCATGGAAACACCTTGGCGAATCACCTCGTGAACATCGATAAGGATACGGCTCAAGTCGGTGGGATACAGGATAAATGCTTCCTGCATGATATTCAGGTAAATCCGGTCCAGATCCGCTCCTTCGGCCACCAGATAAATAATCATATGATCAGGGTTCTGTGCCAGATTCTCATTGTATACTCTGTAGCAATCCACCGTACGCATCGCCCACCAGGGATCGGAATAATCCTCCTTGTGGAATACCACCAAGGCAGGCAGACGGGTATATTCCCGCTCCGCAATGGCTTTTTCGGGAACCATTGCCACCCAGCGCTTACCGCCCTGACTCAGCACCGTCATGCGAATGCCTTTTTCCGCCCAATAGCCGATGACTTCATGGTCATCTAAACTTTCTGTTTTCTTACGGTAATCAGGATCTGCTTTGGGATTCGCCACCTCGCGATGCGCATAGAATGCATCATTCTTGGGGGTGTTCTCACCCAGCCACTGAGCCAGACCATTCATATAGCTCACATGATCCTGCCAGAGTTTTCCGTCCCACAATTCCTTGTGCGGATAATTATAATGATTGTTAATCATCATGTAGCCTCCTTACTTGGCTTCGTTTAAATCGATGACCGCACCGGTTTCCAAGTCCCGGGCAAAATTACGAATATAGGACCATGCCAGATTCACAATGCAAGGCGTGACCGTATGGGGCATATTTTCGGAGGATGCTACTCTCAGATGGTATTTTCCGTCTACATTCTTGATGTCAGCAACATAATGTTCCACACCATCAAAGAAATGCGTCATGCCCTGATCGGCAGAGATACCCAGCGTCCGAATTGCCTTATTCTCGCTGTTTCTCACTGCCAGAATTTTCTCTACCGTGGGAACGGGACAACGATGTGCCTCCAGCCGGCGCTGCCAATCCATCGCCCAGCGAATCTGCTTTTCCTCTGTTTCCGGATACCGGGAGAATCCTTCACTGGCACCGTTAACATTGATTGTCGGCATATCGAACTGTGCATAACGAGCAATCTCCGCCTCGCTGACGCCCATGATCTTATGTCCGGTAATGTCAGGATCCGGATAGCCCACATGATTGCCCATGGTGGCGAGAGCGGCGATCATTTCCGGATGCCGGTATGCGAAATGACGAGCAAACCAGCCGTCATGGCTATGTCCGGTGACATAGACACGGCTGCGATCCACGGGATAAGCTTCCACTGCTTCTTTGTAAATATCGACCAGCAGATCGTTGGAGTCAGGATCTTCCAGCGCAAAGAACAGCACCATGCATTCACCCTGCGCCGCCAATTCCATATACTCATAGAAATAGCTGGCAGCCGTAACCGCAAGATGCTCATTGCCGCGATACACTTCCTGCATTGCCAACACCATCGGCAGTTTTTCTCCGGTTTCCAGATGCTGCTTGGGTACATACACCAACCAGCGTCGTCCCTGCGTCTCTTTCACATCCAGCTTCAGCCCCATGGCATCCCAATATTCCGCATAGCCGGGATCATAAACGGTCTGGAACCGATGCTCCAGCAGAATGCCTTCCACCATTTTTTTGCCGCCCTTGCTGTGGATGAGTCGCTCGGTATCAAACATGCCCCGGTTCATGGCCTGATTCATAACAAGACCACGGGTCAGAGAATCTTTGGTTCCCCAGCGACCGGAAATATTCAGCACCGGAATGCCTTCAAAGTCCTCGATCATAACATCAGGGTCTACTTTCTCGCCCCTCGTATCCTTCCAAACGAAATTTTCGATATTTTTCAGCTTCACACCCAGTTTTTTCGGAAGGCTTACGTCCAGATAGACTTTCTCCAGATCCACAGGATACAAGCAACAGGCTTCCTGCATGATTCCGCCGAAGATATGATCCGTATCAGCACCCATAGCAGTTAAATAAATGATGACCGTATCCTGTCGGCGGGCTGCCATTTCATTGTAAGCTTCATAGCGAGCCAGAGTATTCATGGCCCACCAAGGATCCGCACTGTTTTCCTGCAGTAGCACAATCAGCGCATTTAACTTCGCTCCGGGCGTATGCATCGCCTTTTCCGGCAACATGGATATCCAGTACTTTCTTCCCTGCTCCAGCGAGGTATAACGAATACCCTTATTCTCCCAGTACTCTTTCACTTCCGGAAGGTCTACGCATTTTGGTTTTGCCCGGTAACCGGGATGTTTCTTGGGATCGCCCTCCGGTTTTGCATACGGAGGAACAGGCGTGATAGAATCATGGTTGCCGATCCACTGCATCAAGGGATCCACCAAGCCATCATTATTTTTCCATGCCTCATTATACCAGATATATTGATTCTCGTAGCAATATTGGGAATTCATATACCGTCCCATCCTTTCTTCCGCTTCGCATCATTATGTCCCATTGTTGGTACATTATCTTACACATAACATTTTATCAGCATTTGCCGGGATGTCAATATGGTCGAGCAGAAATATTCTCCGCACTATTTTTGTTAATTTTGCCTAAGTTCCTTATAACTTCTCCTCCTCTATCACCAAGATTGTTTCTTTTTACCATTTTTTACTTTCGTTTTTATGAAAAATGTTGAATTGCGCAGTTTTGTTTTCTATGTTATTATGATATAACAATATGCAGTGATTAGGAGGTCTCTCCCATGCGTACGAATCGACCTATCGAAACTTCTATCAAAGGCCGCCGACTTTTGACTCGTGAGCCCATTGATGCCAGCAGCTGGGCATTTATGAAAATGCTGCGCGAAAACGACGATACCAAAAAAATATATGAAATTGACCCCTACGCGGAAGTTTATCGTGTTCGGGATAACGTCTGGGCCATTTTGACCATCAGCGCCGACGGCATGGGTGATTCCTGGATGTATCTGATTGACGGACCGGAAAAGGCTTTTCTGATTGACACCAGCTTCGGTATCGGTGATTTGAAAGGTCTTGTCAAAGAATTGGTTGGTAACAAACCTCTTTATGTGGCAAACACTCATTGCAGCTATGATCACAGCTATGGAAACTGCCAATTCGACCGTTGCTACTGTCATGAGAACGAAGCCCCTTACATGGAATTGAAGCAGGATCCACATATCTGGGACTACCTGTTTGATGAAGCCGGAAACGGAATCTGGCTGGATTTTGATCGAGCGGACATCATTCCCTTTAAAACCTATGAAGTAATTGGTGTTCCGGACGGATACACTTTTGATCTGGGCGATGGTTATGAAGTCGAGCTGATCTGGATTCCCGGTCATAAGCCCGGCCATGCCATGTTCCTTGATAAAACAAGCCGTCTCCTCTTCGCCGGCGATGACATCATTTCCATGCGTGTGGGCATCGGGCGAGAGGGCGCAAATGCCACCGTGGAAGCTTACCGGGATGAAATGGTGAAGCTGCTGAAGCGTGTAAATGAATTCGACTACATTTTCCCGGGCCACTTCTTATTCAATATCGAGAATACCGTAATCCAGAGTTTTGTTGACACCGCCAATGCCATTCTGGCAGACCCAATGAATTTCGACATCTGCGCAAAAGATGACAAAGGCAATGTCACTTACCAGAAAAATGTCCGCGGAATGGGAACCATCGCATACCGCGCCAACAATGTATATCGGGAGGAAACCAAATGAGAGAGAACCTTCCCATTCATTCTGAGCTGAAATGCCGCCGTATCAAAATGAAAGAACCCATCGACGAGCGATGCTGGGCTTTTATGAAGCAACTGCGCGAACATCACAAAGGCAGAAAAATCTATGAAATCAATCCCTATGCCGAGGTTTATCCCGTTCGCGAAAATGTCTACGCTATCCTCAACGAGAGTCTGGATGGGGCCGGCGATGTTTGGATGTATCTGATTGTCGGACCGGAAAAGGCCATGCTGATTGACACCGGCTTCGGTGTGGGCGATTTGAAAGGACTATGTCGCCAGTTAAGCGCGGATAAAGACTTAATCGTGGTCAACACCCACCCTCACATCGATCATGCCTACGGTAATTGTCAATTCGATCGTGTTTACTGCCATGAATATGCGGTTCCCACTTTGAAAGCCATGTCCTCCCCCACCGCGTGGGATCATCTGTTTGATGATTCCGGAAACCCCATCTGGTCTGATTTTGACCGGGCGGATATCATTCCTTACCGGGAATATGAAATCGTTGGCGTTCCTTGCGGCCATGTCTTTGATCTTGGCGACGGACATGAGATTGAGCTGATTTTCTCCGCTGGTCACTCTTCCGGCCATTGTGTATTTCTGGATAAGAAGAACCGGCTCTTGTTTGCCGGCGATGATGTGATTTCCATGCGTATTGGCATCCATGGTGGAAAACCGGATGATCCATACCGGAAATATGCCACTGTTACCGCGTACAGAGACCAACTCAGCAAACTGGCAAAGCGGCTGGATGAGTTTGACTATATTTTCCCCGGCCATTTTATCTTTGACCTTGAGAACTATGTGATAGAAGATCTTCTCGCCGTTGCCAATGCGATTTTAGCTGACCCCGAAAACTTTGACTTTGCAGAAACCGTTCAGAATAAAAATCTGGGCTTAATCCGCCGCATGCAGAAATATGTTCCCGGTCTTGGTACCATTGGTTATACCCTGCACTCCTTATAAACACAAAGATCCCGCTGCCTGAAAGCAGCGGGATCCATTATTTTTATTCCTCCTCGCGGGGATGGACAATTTCTACTTCGATACTGCTCATATCGCCACGGTTATAAGCCTTGCCCAAATCAAGGAATTCACCGTCTTCATTATAGCGAACAGTCGTCATCAACTGGATTGCCGTACCGGCATCCACATCCAGCTGAATGATGTCTTCTCTGGATGCAGGGATGGCTTCGATGGTACGCTTCATTTTATAGACTCTGGTCTCAGGTCTGCGGGCCATCAATTCCCGTAAGGAATGCAGTTCCAGCTCCAAGTCTAAATAATCCGCAAACTTATCATAGGACATATAGGAAATCGTACGAGCCATGGGTTCGCCGTCCACCACACGTCTGCGATACAGATAAATCACTTTTTCGCCGGACTGGCACAATCCCATATCCACCAGAAACTGAGGTGCCACAATCACCTCTTTTTTCAGGATCTCCATCTTCAGGTCACGACCTGCGCCCCGAATTGCATCATCATGAGAGAAGTAACGGCTTAAAACCCGCTGGTTGATCTTGGGCTTGGACACAAAGGTACCCTTGCTCTTAATCCGGTACAAATAACCATCCCGAACAAGCTCTGTAACAGCCTGACGAACTGTCGTACGGCTAATATTGAACATAGAACTAAGTTCATTTTCTGTGGGAATCAGATCACCGGGGGAATAGGTTCCATCTTTGATCCGATCCAGAATCAAGGTCTTTAACTGAAAATACAGAGGCACCGGTGTTTCCTTATTCAGTGTATAGTTGCTTAGCATAATATCCACTCCTACACTACATCAATCGACCATACATACATTAAGTCATTGTAGTTATGTATCCATAATCATATCATACGTTTTTGCTTCTGTAAAGGCAAAAACGTAAAATTTTGTCACTTCATACGGTATTTTTCAAAACTTATGTGCATAATTTCAAGATTTTGTACCTTCGTTTCAATGCACATAATCGACCGTAACTTCTGTTATGATTCCGATTTCCACCGCAAAAATTTCTCAATCTATTTCATTTTGTAGTATTGACCCT
>JAEIGA010018025.1_pt1 | contig 10755 bp, 18 predicted proteins | sample 9270691 | NCBI WGS metagenome assembly JAEIGA01 (sample SAMN17057246, study PRJNA624740) | gut metagenome | biome: biome; isolation source: fecal sample | host: Bos grunniens | place: China: Xizang | collected 2019 | reverse complement strand
TTAAGAATAGGGAATTGACCTTTTGGCAAAGTTCCTGCTTGATGAGTTGTATTTCCACCTGTTACTGATAAAGTTGGCACTGCAACTGCTCCCGAACTTAAGGGGTTGTCGGTTGGAAGAGTATAAGACCCTGCGATACCATTATTTCTATGAGATTGATAATCTGTATGAATACGATAATCATAAACATCATCACTAAAATCATCAAAAATTGAAGCGTTTTCTACAGTTGATTCTCTAAACCATGAACCTGACGTGAGAGGACTTGCGATTTTACAAAGATATGCTGATGCAATTGCTTCTGTTAATGCTTTTCCGTATAATTGACCGCCTGTGTTTTCGTGTAAATATTCGGAAAATCCATCAGGAACAATACAATTACCTGTTGGTATCCATACATAAGCATAACCAGGCAAACAAGATGCAGTATCTACTATTAGTCCTTTATGTATTGGTGAAATCATATATTAAAAATTGCTGATAACTTCTTTTCTTAATCCATCTATTTGAATTTTTGCTTTTTCTAACAAGAATGCTTCTTGATTAGCATAAGCAGCGAAAGTATAAACATCTGATAATTCTGCATAAAGAAAATTATTAAATTCATTTCCTCCTTTATTGATAACCTCAAGTGCTTTTTCTTTGAATTCGTCAAGGTAATTACCCAAGAATTTATTAAGAAGACATCCTGCTATTGCAGCATACATATCTTTACAATTCTTTTCACTGAGTTCAAACTCAAAATCAAAATCAACATCAAATGAAATACTATCCCATAAATCAGATAAACCTTCAAGTAATAAAACCACACTTGTCACAAGATTATGAAGAGCAGAAACGACTGAAGTAATTGCTCCTACGACCTGTTGAACGGCAGAGTTAATTTGAATTGCTATCGCCTCAATAATTGTATCCGTAATGGAAGCAATGATTGAAGTTACACCCATAGCCATTTGACCCAAGAAGTTTGACCAATCATTCATGTTCATTATAGATGCACAACGAACGAGATTAACTCCTGTCATTATATCACCACCAATATCTTCAATTGTTTCAACTAAATCTCCAAGAGTTTGTATCCCTTCTTTATCTTCAAATCCAAATAATTTTCCAAGATTCACACCAGGTAATGTAACATTGATAAGTTTTTGAGGATTTAAAGTTGAATTCATTTTACTTGTAAATGATATAACTTTTTGTAATTGTGAATTGAGGCTCATACTTTTAACTATTTACACTTCGTAAATAAAGTAGATGTTCGCTTATAAAACAAATTCATCAGATTATCTTGATTATGTTGCTGCTTCATTAACAAGAGAAGAAATATTAAATGACCCTGATTTATGTTTCCTTTTGGAAAATCCTTATATTAAAGATAATATGGAAGTTGCATTGGCATGGAATGCTGCAAAGTTTGGAGATTATGAAGATAAGTATAACTTTGTTGAATACTATCTTTGTAATGGTCCTGAACTTGATGCTGACACATTATTACATTATAGAGCATTAGCACAGGCTGACCCTGTAGTGATGGAAATTGCTTATAGTTATTTTAGTGACGTTTCTGTTTTATCTGACATTCGTGAAACAAAATATGGTAAGAAAAAGAATGGCGACTGGACAGATTGTTTCAAAAATCCTTGTTTTTATCTTGGTGATTTTTCAGGAGTAATGGGTTCAATGGGTGATAATAAAAATGTTGATACTTATTTCAATGTATTAAGCGAACAATGGAATGCAACATTTAATAAGAAAGAATTAATTAAGAAAAAACAAGAAGAGTTGATAAAGCAAGGAAGAGAAAAAGAAGCAGCAGAGGTTGGTGACAATGCTTCTTCAGATTCATCTGCTTTAAAATTTTCCGTAGCAGGTAATAAAATACTTAAACCTAATGTAGAAGGGTTTGATACTACTAAAGGAAGAGCAGGAACTTCACCATCATCAGACCATTTAAGTAGTAAAATTCGTCCCGAATATTCAAAAGGATGGGCAACAATAGGTTAGAATATTTTTAGAAATGATGTAGCATTCGCACAAGATTGTGCAAAGGTTACTAAATGGAGTTGTCCATTGAAGTTCGGTGATTGGATGGGACGTTCTGTTGCTCAACAGGTTGATTTGTTAGACAAAGCAAATGTAGCCAGAATGTTAGGTGATTGTTTCCGTATGTGGACATAGGTTAGAAATCTTCGCGTGTTTGGTTCTGATAATCAATATGGTCCAATTACAAGTGATTAGTTGGTTAAAAATCGTATGGCTGATGGAACTACAAGATTTTGTTTTCAAAATAGTCATCCTACTCCTGCTGATGCAACACATGGTATTAAACCTGGTATTTTGGAACAGGCTAAAAGAACAATTGCTTCAGGTTTGTTCAAATCTCATACAAATACACCTTAGACATCCGTTACAAATCCCCCAACTTTATAATTATGGCTTAGACAAACTTATATTCGCTTATAAATCAAGTTACCACATCACAGGATAGACAATCCAAAGTTCAAATAGGTTATACAGTTGATACGTATAACGGAGTATTAGATGCTTTATAGTTGGCTATTGCAAATGGTGCATATAGTGGTGGTGACAGTGATAGTAGTGCTGTTGGTGATGATATAAGTGGCATAGGAGAACTCAGATGGGATAATAATGATTTTTCTGAAGACACTTCCGCATGTTTATGGAAAATGGAATTGGGTTTATTTGGTTCATTACCTATTGAAGATGTTTAGACTAAACGATATCACATAATAAAAGTTAGAGGTAACGAAGAGACATAGATTAGTCAGACAGGGTGTTTGAAATCTTTACCATTTTATCTTGATAAGGATAAAGTTATTACAAATTTTGATGATAATTTTGTAGTAGGATGTTATATTGACATTAATAATTCTTTGTTGAAATACATGAATAAGTTTTTCACAGGTGTTATGAGTGCTGATTATGAAACAGGAAGTTCTTTTAAGTTTACGGAAGAAATTTGTTGGCAACTTATTAATAATAAATGTTTAGTTGCGTAGATTATCCCTGAAGGTTTCAATGGGGAGAGCGTTGAAGTTTTAGTTGTAGGTCAATCGTTGGGAGGAGGTTCTAAAATAAATGTTAGTCCTGCATTTTTTGCAACAGCAAATGGTAAAAGGTTGAACATTAGTATTAGTGCATCAGGTGCAAATGAAAAGGAAATAATAATTCCTAAAAATAGTTTAAAATATAACTGTCCAATTCAAGATAAAAGTTATAACTCTGATACAGGTGTTATTGAAAACTTTAATCATTATAATTATAAACAATGGTGTAAAGTTTCCTTAAACAATGAAGATATACCTGCTGTGGAAATTGATTAGTTAATTGGTAAAAAATGTTTTGTTAGGATTTATATACCTCAATCAAAAAAGGCTTTGGCTCAAAATATATTAAAATCAAATCTTCCTAAGAGTATCTATTAGACATATAGTTCAATAAGGTATGGGGAAGGAACTATACCTGTTGGTGTAAATGCTAATATATCAGGTATGATGCGTGCTATAACTTCAGCATGTGTAAAGAATGGTCTCAAATTATATACTGAGAAAGATGTTAAAGATGCACAGGGTTGTCCTACAGCTATGGGTTCTAATGGTGCTTGGATTGGTGCTAAAGGAAGAAGTTCTGCAATGAAAGGAACTTTTACATTACCTGTAGGTTGGCCCATGTGTAAAATTATACAAAATTATGGTGGAAGAAGTGCCGAAGACCAAAAGGATAAAGGTCATCCTAAACAAAAAGGTTCAAAGGAAGTTCCTTGGGTTGAAACAGATACTCCTGAAAGACTTGATTCCGCTTTAAATGAGTTAGATTCACAAATTCTTAGTGGTTCTAAAAGTAAAGAATGGTATTAGGCAAGAATTGATAACGCTAATAAAGGTCGCGTTACTATATATTGTAATTCAAAAGTTGCTGATAAGTTCTAGCAATTCTTTAACGAAATGTGGAGTATATATAAAGATGCTGCAACGATATATAACACAGGAAGACCTGTTGAAGAACATGTATCTGCAAGTGAAATATTATTAAGATGTGCTCCATGTCTTTGTGCAATCAATGGTCAAAGCGGAGTTCATAGAAGTAGAAAGAATGATAAAGGTCAATGGAGAGAAGCAGGTCATGATGGAGGGGCTGCTATTGATTTTGACCCTTCTCATAACGGCACAACTTCAAGTAAATCAGAAAATTGTAATTTAACAGAAATTGGAAAAAATATGGAAGTTGGGTATAGACCAATGCTTGCTGTCCTCTATAAATTAGGTGGAGGTTGGGGAGGCTCTTACAAGTTCTGTAGTGGTAAATTTGATGCAATGCACATTCAATTTTAATAATAAATCATAATATAATATGGAAAACTTATACAATTTGGTAAGCAACACGACAAGTTCTACAGATAGGCAGTCTAAGATTCAAATAGGATACACTGTTGATACTTATAATGGTGTATTGGCAGCATTACAAAGAGCACGTGCTCAAGTTGCTGCTCAAGGTGGGGCAGATGGTGAAGGAGGTGGAACTGTTGAAAGACATCCAATTTTCAAAAGATGGACAAACTTAAACTCTATTACTAAGGTTGGTAATAGTGTTACTAATGATGGTTTTGTCATTGATGATGTTGGTAATGTTGAAGTATTCAGACAGCAACAAGTTCGTGTTTTAGGTTATATGCCTTTTGTTGTAAGTATTCCTGATGAAAATGGTACATCTAAACCTAATCTTGTATATTTTGAGGCTAAACGTGGCACATTGGATAAAGGAACATCTGTAAAAGGAAAACATACATTCCCTAATGTTCCTATGACAAAAGAAGACTGTGATTCAGCAGGTGTTCATTTAGGTTCTATTGAAAATCCTTTTGAAATTGGAATTGGTGTAGACCTTACTGATGGTGGTACTGTTGATGCTTTCTTTTAGAAATGTTATAAAAATATATATAAGAGAGGATGTGCTAAACGATTAGCAGAAAAGGGAGCATTATTAGCTGAGGTAGCATTTCCAGGCTCAGGAGGAGCACACACTGTTCATATCAGAGTAACAGCCGAAGCAGGGAAAAGTCCTCAGAATGAAATTCATACAATTTTCTTCCCTTTACCTTTGTTATTGACATCTGAATATAGTATTTTAGGTAAAGTTTAGGTTAATACAGGGGAATATAAAACGGTTGGTGAAGGCGACTGTAAGTATCCGTTTGTGGGGTCAAAATTTTATCATAAAGAATCTAAACTTGATGATTTTTCTCCAAAATATCTAAAGGATTTGATAGCAAATAATTAGGTATTAGATACGAAAGATAGTGTAATGGTTGGATATAATTCTAAAACATATAGTTTAGGTGAGGGACAAGGTGGATGTTATATTAGATTTTATTGTGATTCTGATAAGAAAACAGAAGTAGAAGGTGAGTTTGGTGCAATACCTGATGAATATAAGACAGAATTATATAAAGGATTGGGAGAAGCACAGATTAGTGAAGAAATCATCGGTTATGAGGAAGTATACAGCGGCAGGGGTTTCCAACCATTCGGTTCTGTTGCTGATGTTACTGAGTTTTGGGCTGAAGTTGGTAAGTCTTTGAAGAATCCTCTTACTGCTGAACAAGTTATTGCTGCTATTAACCTTGCAGGTAAATGGGAATCAGGTGGTGACTGGGGCATGTGGGAAATTTGTGGTGAGGGTGACGGTGACGGACAGGGTGTATCTGCTGGTAAGTTCCAGTTCACACAAGCAGCAGGAGGTATTAAAGTATATAAAGATATGTTCCTTGCTCGTGGTGGTCAAATGTCAGCAGGTTTCCAACATGCAATTGATACTGCTAGGTCAAAATATAAAGTTACAAGAGCACAAGCACAAGGTCTACTTGCTTATAAGAGTGAGTTCGCAAATCAAGCTGCAACAAAAGAAGGAAAACTTGCACAGTGTGACGTTTGGAAGAAAGAAAAGGGTGATATTACAATGGAATGTTATAATATGTTAGGTTGCACGACTGCTGCTGAGTTCTCATCAATCTTCAGTGCAGTAAATCACCATCCTAGTATTAAGAAAGATTACACATAGTGGCTTTCTTACATTCAAAGTCAGCCAAATGGAATGGAAAAAGTTCGTGCAATTGAAAATGCACACTGGGCAGCTATCGCAAACTATTATTATCATAGAAATGCAACACCTTCAGTGATTAATGCAAGCTATATACGAGGTCTTTCAGCCGCCTACGGTAGAGGTTGGGCTAATAGATACAATGACTCTATGAATGCCTATCAGACAATGGGTTAATTATTGACATTCACTATCAATAACGTGAGCTTCCTTTGCTTTTCTACGCATGGCTTGCTCGCGTGTAAGCATTACTTTCTGAAGCTGCGTCTCATTGTTCTCCTGATTCATCTTATGGTCTACCATTAGCTTCATAGTCAACAACTCTTTCTGATTCTGATGCTTAATATGTGTCATTTCCTTGTTCTGATGATGCTTCTCATGGAGAGCATATAACTTGCTCATACTTTCAATTACCTTACTATGAGCGTTTAAGAGAGACGAAGCAGCAGAAATTACCGCAGGGTCAGAAGGAGACATAGCCAATTCAGTCAAAACTGCATTTACCGCACTGTTACTCTGTGCTACAGTAGTTCCTAACTCCTCAAGAATGTTCTGTTGGAGTTCTTCTGTAGTAGTTTCCGTAGAAAGTTCGTATCTTGGTTCTACAGGCTGAGGCTGTGCAAGAGCTACCTCCCCTAAAAGTGCGTCAAGTTCGTCTTGTTCTTCGTAATTCTGCATATTTTCTACGATTATTTACATTTTTCTTACAAAAATAGCGAAATTTACTTGACAAAAATTCAAAAGTCTGTTATAATATCCCTGTCACCTCCACAAAGTATGTGGAGTTCAACGAAAGAGAAAGGATTGAAAAACATGAAGAACGTAACAGCAAAGATGGTAGAGGAAGCTAAGGCTAAGTTCAACGCTTACTGCGCTAAGCATGGTGATTGGGGTAAGACTCAGGTTGCTCTTGAAAATCGTTATCTTGAACTTGAGAAGGCTTACAATGTTCGCAAGTATGAGATTGAACAGAACCTCAAGGGCAAGGATGTTGTTGAGTATCTTTCTTCTGATGATTTCCTGAGTTATCCTGCTTTCAACTGCATGTATAACCGTTTGTGGTCTATCATTGCTGATGTGGTGATTGCTTATGAGAACGGAGATGAGGACTTCACTGACATGGTTTGCGTGGCTCGTGGTGAAAAACGTATTAAACTTGATACTTTACTTATGAATTTGCGATAAAAATTCAAAATCTACTTCTATTATGAAACCTGAAGAACTAATTGGACGTTATTTCCGTTATAAAGATGAACTGTGGAGGTGTGTACGTTGGCAGGGAGTTGACATGTACGATTTCAAATCAGAAGTAGACGGTCGGATTATCTGTATTCCTATTGATTGGACAAAAATTATTTGAAATTTATGAGACTTTGGCACATAGATTTGATAGATGTTCTTCCTAGACAACAACTGTTAGGTCAATGGAGGGAATTATGCTGTATTGCTTCTAACATTAAGAAGAATAATACTCCTAATCATCTGCTTGTCAATAAGATTTTGGACTTCTCATGGCTTCATTTCAAGAGTTACTGTGTAAATGTGATTGATGAGATGAAGAAGAGGGGTTATAAAGTATGTGAAGAGAAGTTGTGGAAGAATAAGTTTGGTGTTGATGACATTGAGGGAACGATGTATAAGCAATACATCTATGAGGAATGGCATAATCAGCGTTATCTGAAGCAGTGTCTCTATAATTTGCAAGAAAAGTATGACTGTGGAGGTGTTTCTGATGAAGAATGGCAAAAAATTTCAAAAAAGTTTCATTATTTGCTTGACTAAAATTTGAAAATCTGGTATAATTCTCTCGGAAACGAAAGGAAAACAAATATGACACGCGAGCAGTTGAGAAATAAGTTGGTAGAGCTTCAAAATGATGGTTTTAAGTTTCTTTTTCACGAGAAAGATGGATATTTCCGTTATGATGAGTGTGAAGATGAATTGACAAATGATGCATTTGATGATTTTTCTATTTCTGAAATGACTGACCTTCGTGTTAATTGCGATGGACATTTGACGTTCAGCTTGTATGGTTTCAGATACACGTTATTTGCGACAAAGACAGTTTTAGGAAAATTTTAATTTTTTATCAAAAAGTTCTTGACTTTATTGGAATTTTAGTGTATAATTCCCTCGGAAACGAAGGAGTGATAACTCCGAGATAAAACAACAAGCAACACTAACATGAACATCACCGCCACCTACGTTATCGCTGGTAAGAAGAACGCTCCCAAGACCAATCCTGCCAAGATGGTTATCACCGTCATGAAGGGTGACTACAAGGTTGCCGACATCAATCTTGAGTATGTGAACAAGCAGTGGGAGGCTGCTTCCACCTTTGACAAGTTTAACTTCCTTGCTTGCATTAGTGGTGGTGCTCCTGTTGCTCGTCTTGCCGATTACATCAATGCTGCATGGGACTATGCTTTCACTTGCAACAAGTATGCAGGTCAGCGTGCTCGTAAGTGGGACATCATTCACCTTCCTCACTAATAAAAATGAATCTTGTCATGAAAAAGGTAAATCTCACAGAAGGATGGACAAAGAAAATGAAAATAAAGTGGATAGTCATAGGTATCGTAGGATTTTTCCATGCGAAACTTTCATGGCATGTTGCACACAAACTTTTTACCAAGGAAGAACTTGACATCATCGGTATTGACCTCTCATTCCTTGGTTAAAATTATGACGATTACTAAAAAATTTCAAAAAGTTCTTGACATTTTTTGAATTTTAGTGTATAATCCTCTCGTAACCAAGAAAGATAAGAACATGAACAACATCCTCAATTCCGACATCTTCGATAAGCCTGAGTTCTCCTACCTTTGTGATAAGATTGTAAGCATGATGGAGAACAGCCCTTCTCTGTGGAATGCTTATGTAGCCACTTGCAAGGAACACAATGTAACTGAGAACATTATGCTCATTTGGATTGATAAGTGCATCTATGGACAGTGGCCAGGTTGCAGTGTTGAAGAGAGTGACCGCCGTATTCTCACCGACTGCATCAAGTGGTATAGCGAGAACATGCGTAAGACTTGGGTAGAAAATCTCCACAAATTCTAAAAAAGTTCTTGACAATTATTAGAATTTGTAGTATAATCCCCTTGGAACAACAAGACAAACAAAAACATGAACAACATCGTAATCCTCCTCGCCGCTATAGCCACTCTTTTCATTGGTTTTGTACAGTGCTACAATCCTGAAGACATGGCTCTGTTTTTCCTCGCATGCCTTATCTGCGTTCCTGCTATCCTTATTAGCATCGTGGGTATTGTAATGGATAAGAACTTCTTTGAATGCTAAACTTTTAAAAAACTAATACATACTTATGAAGAAAGTAATTATTGGACTATTTGGGGCTGCTTTTATCAGTGCAGGTTGGACTTATTACAAGACTGATGACCCTATTGCTGCTTGTGACATCGTTGTAGAGCGTGCAAAGGTAGTATGGGAGGACGCTTGTAAGGTAGTAAGTCATTACTTAGGTGACAATTAAATAGATATGTGAGTATAGTTCGTAGAGACATATCAAAACAAAAGAATTGGATGGCTGAAAGAAGTAAACTTTCAAGCCGTCCTTCTTCTGTTGGGATTAAAATGGAAAAAATTAAGTATGACCCTAAACGAATTGAAGCAAGAAAGCGCAAAAAATGTTGTGGAAGATGATAATTTTTCTTGAAAAATAAAAGAACTCGTGTATAATAGGTGTAGGAAGAAATTACTATACACGAATTATGAAGTTATCGTATGCGTTAAAGGGTATGTGGGCGATTAAGTATCGTCCTGATAGTTTCAAGTCAATGGTTCTGCCTAAGGCTACTAAGGAACAACTTGAACAATGGAAGAATGAGGGTGAATTCCCTAATCTTTTGCTTTGCTCACGGCCAGGTATGGGCAAAACATCCCTTGCTAAGGTTATTGGTATTGAGTTTGAGTGCGATACTCTCTATATCAATGCTTCTGATGAGGGTAATGTTGAGACAATTCGTACCAAGGTTAAGGATTTTGCATTGACTGCTTCTCTCAATGGTAACATGAAGCTTGTTATCTTGGATGAGGCTGACGGTTTCGCCAATATTCAGTCACAAAAGATTCTCCGTGCATTGATGGAGGAGGTTGCAGACACTTGCCGATTCATTCTTACGGCAAATTACCGTCATAAGATTATTGACCCTATCATTTCACGTTGTGTGGAGTTGGATATTACCGCTCCTAAGCTTGATATTGTGAAGCGTTGTGTGGAAATCCTTAAGTTAGAGGGTATTAAAGCTCCTATGGAGGAAATTCGTAAGATTCCTGCCCTTGTAGATGCTTTTTATCCTGACATCCGCTCAGTTATCAAGACTCTACAGAACTGTGTAGATGAGAATAACATCCTCAAAGTTAAAGAATTCAAGCTTGATGAGGTATTTGTAAGCAATCTCATTGATGATATGCTTGAGAATAAGGATGCTATTGCTGCAAGACGCTATGTAATTGAGAATGAGTTACAGTTTAATGGTGACTATAGCAATCTACTCATGCAGATTTACAAGTATGTGATTGATAAAGCTGAGCTTGACCACACATTGAAAGCAGGATGGACGATTGTTATTGCTGAGTACCTTTATCGTTTGACTTCTGCAATTGATGCAG
>JAEIGA010018024.1_pt1 | contig 10755 bp, 8 predicted proteins | sample 9270691 | NCBI WGS metagenome assembly JAEIGA01 (sample SAMN17057246, study PRJNA624740) | gut metagenome | biome: biome; isolation source: fecal sample | host: Bos grunniens | place: China: Xizang | collected 2019 | reverse complement strand
TCACAAACGAAGACACACTTGGTAATATGAAAATAGTGATACTAGGTACGGCCTGGCCCTATAGAGGCGGACTGGCAGCGTTCAACGAACGACTGGCTAAACAATTTGTCCTAGAAGGACACGAGGTGGAAGTGTTGACTTTTACCCTGCAATATCCTAGCTTTCTATTTCCTGGCAAAACACAATTCAGTCAGGAATCAGCACCCCAAGGTATCACTATCCGCCGTGCCATCCACTCTTGCAACCCACTTAACTGGCTACGCGTGGGCAAACAACTGCAAAAAGAGGCTCCCGATATGGTAATCAGTTGCTACTGGATGGCATTCTTTGCTCCCTGCTACGGCATCATCCAAAAGTTAGTAAAGAAAAACGGGAAAACACACTGCATCGCATTGGTGCACAATATGATGCCACACGAGCCAAGCATCCTAGACAAAATACTAGCACCCTTCTATGTTAAGCAGACCGATGGTTTTGTTGCACTATCTGATAGTGTAGTAAAAGATATTGCTAAACTTGACAAAGAGAACAAACCTAAAACATTCTCCCCACATCCTGTATATGACCACTACGGCGAAAAAATGAGCAAAGAAGAAGCATGCAGAGCATTGGATTTGGATCAGGGGAAAAACTATATGCTATTCTTCGGGCTAGTACGCGCATACAAGGGTTTGGACTGGCTACTAGATGCCTTTGGTCAAGTAAAAAACGAACTGAAAGACCTACAACTAATCATAGCGGGCGAGTTTTACGAAGACGAAGCCAAATACCGTGCACAAATAGAAGCGAACGGATTGAAAGATAGGGTTATCGTAAAGAATGAGTTTGTAGCAGATGCTGACCTATGCAAATACTTCGGAGCATCTGATTTGATTGTACAACCCTACAAATCGGCCACACAGAGCGGTGTAACACAAGTGGCATTTCACTTTGAGAAACCCTGTCTAGTAACAAATGTGGGCGGACTAGGCGAGATAATCCACAATGGGAAAATGGGTTATGCCTGCGAGCCCAATGTAGAGTCTATAGCAGATAGTCTAAAAGACTACTATGAGAATGGAAGACAAGAGGCATTCACTAAATACCTGATAGAGGAGAAGAAAAAGTACGAGTGGGGTAAAATGTCTGCTACATTTTATAGTTTATAGGACGCCCTACAGGCTACAGTTTAGAGTTTAGAGATTAAGAAATATATGAAAGCAATATCACCATCATTACTGTCTGCCGATTTCGGCAATCTACAGCGCGACTGCGAAATGATCAATCAAAGTAGCGCAGAGTACCTACATATTGATGTTATGGACGGCGTATTTGTACCTAACATATCATTTGGTTTTCCAGTTATGGAAGCCTGCCGTAAGCATTGCACCAAACCTCTTGATGTGCATTTAATGATTACCCATCCAGAGAAGTATGTAGAGCGTTTCTGTGATGCAGGCGCTTGGAGTGTAGGTTTTCATATCGAGGCAGTAGAAGATCCTATGCCAGTTATTGAGTTGATTCGTAAGAAAGGTGTACGCACTTGCTTAACCATCAATCCAAAGACTGATATCCATAGCCTTGACCCATATTTGGGCGAAGTGGATATGGTATTACTGATGTCCGTGCAAGCAGGATACGGAGGTCAAAGTTTTATAGTGGAATCTTTAGACCGCCTACGCTACCTGCGCGAGGAGATTGATAAACGCGGATTAAAAACCCTAATTGAGGTAGACGGAGGCGTGAATGCTAAATGGGCACCTGAACTATGGAAAGCTGGAGCAGACATACTGGTAGCAGGTAGTGCTGTGTTTGGCGCAGAAGATCCAATAGCAATGGTTAACCAGCTAAAACAAGAGTAATCGGTTAGACGGTTAGGCGGCATATGAAATGGTTAGCGGGACATACTTGGTTGATAGTATTGGTTCCGCTTGTGGGAGTAATACTATTGAGCGGCTACTGGGGTAAGCCGCTTAATTTGTTAAAAGACACTGAAGTAGATTATCTAGATACCAACAAGATTTTTGCCTTTCACCTACAAAGCGAAGGACAAGAACGAGCTAAAACAATTCGCTATGAAGCCAGTCTTGAAGACGGCAAAAAAATCTTACTCTACTTACAGAAGGATAGCCTTCCTATGCCCCACGAAGGAGATATTCTACTAGTGGAAACAAGCATTCGTAGAGGAGATAGTTTGGGTGATTTTGACTACGGATTATACCTTCGGCGTCAAGGTGTAGTGGGTACGGCTTGGGCACATAGAGGTAATTGGCAAATAGCCGGACATCAGAGAAGGAAAGGTATCAAGGCCATCGCGCAACAATGTCAGCATAGCTTATACAAGCGTTATCAAGCTATGGGAATAACGGGCAAAGAGTTAGGGATTTTATCTGCACTGACTTTAGGTTATAGAGAAGAACTAGACAAGGATGTGCAACGGAGTTTCTCAGCATCTGGCGCGATGCATATACTAGCAGTCAGCGGACTACACACAGGTATTGTATGGGGGATATTAGTATGGGTGTTGACTTTGGGCGGTTGGCTGAAGCCAATGTACGAAGAAAAAGGCAAACGATGGTTACTAGGTAGTATATTGCTCGTGCTATTATGGATATATGCTTTTGTTACAGGATTAAGTCCATCGGTGATGCGTAGTGCACTGATGTTGAGTTTTTGGGAGTTAGCCCATCTAACTGGACAACATACATCGCGTTGGAATCCCATCTTAGCCGCTGCAGTTATTATATTACTAATCAATCCACTAGCGTTATGGAGTGTTAGTTTTCAGTTGAGTTTTGCCGCTGTATTAGGTATTATGATTATTGCTCAATGGTTACAACAACACACCAGATTGCATCGTAGTTGGAGCAAATATATCAGCGGACTACTAATAGTCTCCATAGGAGCACAATTAGCGACTATGCCGTTGACATTGTACTATTTTGGACAAACAAGTAATTATTTTGCGCTAACCAATTTGATAGTCATCCCACTGGCGTTTATAGTTTTGCTACTAGGTTTAAGTACATTGGCTTTTTCCTGGTGTATACTAGGTGAATGGATAGGTATTGCAGCCAAGTGGAGCACCTGGGTAATGCGTCAGGCTGTGGAATGGATAGAGGCACTTCCTTATTCCACAAGTCGAATGGAGATCAGCGAGATAGGAGCAGGGTTTATGTATGCAGCATTAGTGTGTGGAATAATGATGATGCGCGGAGAGAAAGTGAGATGGTGGTGGTTAGTAGGAGTGGTAGGGGCACTAGGGGCGAGTGTAATATTTTGTATTTAGCGTCTAAAATATATGAAACAGTATAGTTTATCGGAATTGTGTTCAGAGATTCAGGAGGTTGTAGAGAACGACTTAATGGAACGCTATTGGGTACGCGCAGAGATAGCCTCTTTGAGTACACGCGGGCATTGCTATATGGAACTTGTAGAAAATGCCGAAGATAATACATTAGCGGCCAAAGTACGAGCAACATGTTGGAACAATGTGTATGGTTTGTTATCAGCTTATTTCATCCAAGAAACTGGACAAGCATTACGCATAGGTATGCAGGTATTGGTGGAAGTGAGTGTGGCATTTCATCCCGTGTATGGATTGAGTCTGAATGTGTGGAATATAGATCCGACCTACACACAAGGTGATTTGGCCAAACAACGCCAAGCCACAATTCGTCGTTTGAAGGAAGGCGGCGTAATAGACATGCAAAAGAGTTTGGAAGTTCCGACATTAGTTAGACGAGTAGCGATAATTTCAGCTGCTGGTGCAGCAGGGTATGGCGATTTTTGTGACCAGCTGACAAATAATCGCTATGGATATAAGTTTGAACTATCCCTTTTTGCGGCGATAATGCAAGGCGATAACGCTCCTAGAAGCATCATTTCGGCACTGAACCAAATAGTAAAGGAGGAAGATCAGTGGGATATCGTAGTGATTATTCGTGGTGGTGGTGCAAGTACGGATTTGGGATGTTTTGATGACTATGAGCTAGCAAACCATTGTGCCCAATTTCCTCTACCAATTCTTTCAGGCATAGGGCATACGCGAGATATGAGTATAGTAGATATGGTTGTTCACACCTCCGTAAAGACTCCTACTGCAGCGGCAGAATGGCTTATTGAGCGTATAGAGGAGCAGATAGAGGTAATTACTCTATTGTCATCACGCCTACAACGAGCAACACAGTATGCCGTGATACAAGAACAGAATAAGCTACAAGGTTATTTGCAGCGAATGAGCTATGCGATGCAGCGACTAGTCATACAAGAGCAGAACAGATTGCAAATGTGGGGGAAAACGATAGAATTACATTCGCCCGAAAGAATTTTTAAAATGGGTTATAGTTTGACTATGCTAAACGACAAGCCTATAACGAAGATAGCAGATGTGAAAGAAGGGGATATTCTGAAGACATTTGTGCAAGACTGCATAGTAGAATCAGTGGTAAAGAGAGTTGAGAGTTAAGATGAAAAAGAAAAAAGAGAAGATATTTTTATTGACATCAGAACAATGGTTGGGAGTTGTAATTCTCGGCTTGCTCATTGCTGGGGCAATGGTTGCAATAAAACATTTGCAACCACAAGAAGAACCTTTGATAGTGGTAACAGACTCTATCAAAACACAGTTTGAGGACTACCAAGCAAAACAAGACAGTACATACAAAGCCAAATGGAAGAAACAAGTAAAGCGTGATACGATAGAAATACGGATGCAGGTATTTGATCCCAATACAGCAGACAGTAGCACTTTGGTACATCTAGGAATAAAACCTTGGCAAGCGAGAAATATGCTCAAATACAGGGCAAAGGGCGGTAAATATCGAAAAAAAGAGGATATGAAGAAGCTCTATGGTATGACGGATAGTATGTATCTTGCACTAGAACCTTATATAAATATCGCGTGTGACACGAACAAAGTAGATAGTATTAGTATAGATAGTGTCCGTACGGATAGTTTACCAAAATGGAAGAGTCAGAAAAAAGATACGACACTAAACTTGCGGACAGCAGACACAACGGAACTAAAAATGATTAGAGGAATAGGTTCATACCGTGCTAAAATGATTGTACGATATAGGGAACAATTAGGAGGATATATAAGCGTAGAACAGCTATTGGAGGCCAAGGGAATGAATAAGGTAGTAGCTGATAGCATATTGCCACATTTTTATATAGATAGTGTTGTAGTAAGAACAATACCTGTAAATAAAACATCTATTGAAGTACTGATGCGACATCCGTATTTGAATTTTGACAAGGCAAAAGCCATTTACGAATATAGGCGCAGGCATATACGCATCAAATCTGCAGAGGAATTGAAAAAAATCAAAGAATTGACTCCTGAAGATATTGAAAATATCGTATCATATCTAGATTTCTCGCAATAACAATGTTTATTATTGGATATTTGGCACGGTATTTGTAGGGAATGAAGGGTGAGAATTGAAAAGTATACAGTGAAAGGAGTTAATCACATATTACTAGTAGAGAGCGATGCTAACTTGAGCATTGTTGTGGCAGATTATCTACGCAGTAAATCCTATGTAGTGGATACTGCCAAAGATGGTCAAGAGGCTTGGGACTTGATTCCTAAACGCCATTACGACATTGTATTGAGCAATATAACTATGCCACACACCAATGGTTATGAGTTATTAAAGTTAATTCGTAGTTCATTTGCGACATTGCCATTGGTATTTATCAGCGATAAAAAAGATAAGGATAGCATTATTCGTGCGTATGAATTAGGATGTGATGACTATATCTTCAAACCTTTTTCGATTGATATTTTAACCTACAAGATAGAGGCTATCTTGCGCCGATGTCAATATAGCGAAAGTAGCAATAAAACTGAATTTGATTTAGGAGGATTGCATTACGATAGCATTCGTCAAACACTAGGAGAACAACACTTGAGCACCAAGGAAAACGAATTATTGCTAATGCTGTGCCAAAGTCTTAACAACCTAGTAGAACGAAACCATATACTACGCAGTCTATGGGGAGAAGACACTTATTTCAACGCTCGTTCGTTAAGTGTATATATCAACCACTTGCGCAGATATTTAGGTCCGAATAACGCTATGCGTATTTTGAGTGTACACGGCAAGGGTTACAAACTGGTAGAAATGGGAGAAAAGTAATTATACGAAAACACGAGAGATCGTGTTAAAATAAATAGTGTTTTTCATAATAGTGAAAGGAGTTTGATGGGATATCAAGCTCCTTTTTTTACGATAAATTTGCATATGCAAAAAAAAAGTAGTATCTTTGCAAATAATTTGTAGAAGAAACACCAAACACCTATCGAAAAAGATATGAAAGTTCTACTGATTTTGACAGGAGGAACCATTTCTATGGTTCGAGATGCAGAGACAGGCGCCTTGCATCCTGCGGATATGCAGACCTTCAAGGCATTTGTTCCAGAACTATTTGCAGGTGACATACAAGTTGAAATGATACCTTTTGAGCCACTACTTGACTCTTCCGACTTAAATCCCGAGAGTTGGATACAAATGGCACAAATGGTATATGACCACTATGATGCATACGATGGTTTTGTCATTCTCCACGGTACGGATACTATGTCCTATTCGGCATCGGCTTTAAGTTTTATCTTTGATGGTTTGTGCAAACCAGTGGTATTCACAGGTAGTCAGTTGCCTGTGGGTGTATTGCGTTCGGATGCAAAAGAGAACTTATTGACAGCCATTGAGATAGCAGCAGCATACGATGAAAATGGTCCTATCGTACCAGAAGTTTGTCTATATATGGACGGTGAATTGTATCGTGGTAATAGAACCACCAAGCGCAATGCGGAGCACTTCTCCGCCTTCAAATCCTACAACTACCCTGCGTTAGCCAAAGCTGGCGTACATATCACATATAATAGACAATTTATCAATCCTTATGGTGGCGTAACATTGCCTTTAGGATTAATGAAGAAGTTTGACACACGCGTAGCGATACTGAAACTCTTTCCTGGTATCACAGAAGATGTTGTAGCAGCGGTATTGGATATTCCTAATCTAAAAGGTGTAGTACTAGAGACTTTCGGCGCGGGTAATGCACCCACGCACGAATGGTTATACCGCCGATTACGCAATGCCGTAGATAGAGGCGTAGTGATAGTAAACAAAACACAATGCAATACAGGTTCGGTGGCAATGGGGCATTATGCTGTAAGTATGAACCTACTAAAAGCTGGTGTAATATCAGGATACGACATAACAACAGAGGCATTATTGACAAAAATGATGCACCTATTAGGGGAGATACCTAATGATGTAGAGAAAGTGAAGCACTTGCTATCCATCTCCCTATGCGGCGAACTCACTGCAGAATAATAGTAACAGAATACTAAAAAAAATACACATATGAAAAATTTATCTCCAAAAGCTGTGTGGGAACATTTCTACAGCCTCACACAGATTCCTCGCCCTTCTGGCAAGAAAGAGGATGTTTCTGCATTTTTAGCAGATTATGGTAAGAGTTTAGGACTTGAGACTATCGTTGACGAGATAGGCAATGTGATTATCCGCAAGCCTGCTAGTCCTGGCTACGAGGATCACCCAGGCGTGATTCTTCAAGGTCATATGGATATGGTCCCACAAAAAAACAACGATACAGTTTTTGATTTTGAAAAAGATCCAATTGAGGCATATGTAGATGGCGAGTGGGTAACTGCCAAAGGTACAACTCTAGGTGCAGATAACGGTATTGGTGTAGCTGCTGCAATGGCTATTTTGGCAGATAAGTCGGTCGTACACCCACCATTGGAGGTCTTGGTAACTGTAGACGAGGAGACAGGTATGTATGGTGCATTTGCGCTAGAAGGCGGAATGCTGAAGGGCAAGACTTTGCTCAACTTAGACTCTGAAGCGGAGGGCGAGTTGTATGTAGGTTGTGCAGGTGGTGTAGATACGACTGCAAAGTTCCACTATACCCCGGTAGAAGTAGAAGAAGGAGATGTGGCAGTCAAAGTGAGCGTAAAAGGTTGCAAGGGCGGTCACTCAGGTTGTGATATTCACTTGCAACGCGCCAATGCCAACAAGCTATTATTCCGTTTCTTGAAAGACGCCGTTGCTAACTTCGAGGCTCGTTTGGCATATGTGGAAGGCGGTAGTTTGCGCAACGCTATTCCACGCGAGGCTGCAGCTGTAATCACTATTCCAGCAGAAGGTGTAGATGAGATTATGGATCTTGTAGCAGAATACGAAAGCCTGTTTGTAGCAGAATATGATGGAGTAGAAGATAACATCCAATTGACTGCGACTGAAGTAGAATGCCCAGCAACTGAATTGCCAGAGGATGTACAAGACTTTTTGATTCACGCTATTACTGCTTGCCCACACGGTGTATATCGCGTTATACCAGAAATGCCAGATGTGGTAGAGACTAGTAATAACCTCGCGATGTTGGTTACCGAAGATAACTGCGTAACCGTAATGTGTCTGACTCGTTCATCCGTAGAATCACGCAAAGAGGAATTGCAATCTATCATCGAATCAGTATTTGCAATGGCAGGTGCTGAGGTGGTATTCTCTGGTTCATATCCAGGTTGGAAACCTAACTTGAATAGCCACATCTTGCAGGTGATGAAAACAACCTATCAAGAGAATTATGGGGTAGAACCACGCGTGATAATTATTCATGCAGGATTGGAGTGCGGTATTATTGGTCGCAACTATCCTGGTATGGATATGATTTCGTTTGGTCCTACTATCAAATACCCACACTCACCAGATGAGAAGGTAAATATTGCATCAGTAGCTAAGTTCTATGATTACTTGCTTGCTACATTGAAAGCATTATAATTATCTTAAGAAAAACCAAAAATGGTTACTCGTAAGGGTAACCATTTTTTTGTTCTAAGTCATCAAGTTTAAGTAAATGGAGTAGATATTTATATAAAAAAAGTGGATTGTCTCCCGACAACCCAATCTTTACTTAACCTTAAATCTAATACCATGAAAAACACGGTGCAAAGGTACTACTTTTTTCGATACCCACCAAATTTTTAGCCAAGAAAATATGTTATACAGCATATATTTCTTGATTTTGACAAATAAAAATAGCAAAATCGTATGAATTTTGTTTTTTTTTCGAAAAACATTTGGTCAATTCAAAAAAAAGCAGTACCTTTGCACCCGGTTTCGAAAACGAAGCTAGACATTCTAAAATGGTGCGGTAGTTCAGTTGGTTAGAATACATGCCTGTCACGCATGGGGTCGCGGGTTCGAGTCCCGTCCGCACCGCAAGAAGCAATCCTAAAAGGGTTGCTTCTTTTGTTATATCACTAATAAGGCAAAGGTTTAGATATGTACCGTATATCTACCGTGTATCTACCGTATATATACCATATATATACCGTATTTGACAGAGCAAAGAGAAATAGGTAATGGGAATAAAAACACGCCCACTCATACGAGCAGGCGTGAAGAATATTATCAGCGAAACAGGTTATACAGTGGCCTCGATATTCCAAACGAAAGCACGAACACCAACCTCTTCGTTACGCTTATCCAACTTTTTAATCGCTTCGAGAAGTATTGCTACCTTATCATCAGGAACAACGGTCATCACACAAGAGTTCATCTCTGGCCAGGTGTGGGTTCCACGACGAGGTTCACCGCCGTTAGTACCGCGACCTTGCACTTCCTCGAAGAAAGTAAAACCACTTATCTCAAGCATATCAAGCATATACTCTACACGCTCAGTATTAGCTTGATTGAATACGATCATTACAGATTTCATATCAATTAATAGTTAACAATTAAATAGTTAATATTATTTTTCCTCTTCGCAATCTTTCACATCGATATCCATAAAGATGAATTGCTCACGAACTTTCTTGAGTTTATCTCGCTCACCCTTCTTAGACATTGCTCCATAGATTACAGGCACGATGTATAGAGTCAAGAAAGTAGCTACCGTCAAACCACCAATTACGACAATACCCAGCGGACGCCACATCTCAGCACCTTCACCCTGGCTCACAGCCATTGGCACCATACCAAGGATAGTAGTAAAGGCAGTCATCAATACAGGACGCATACGGCTTTGACCTGAGATTTGAATAGCCTCATTGAGGTCGTGTCCACGCTCGCGCATGAGGTTGATATAGTCCACAAGCACGATACCGTTCTTCACCACAATACCCACCAAGAGGACAATACCCAAGGCGCCAATCATATCGAGTGATACACCTGTCATCCACAATGCCAGAATCACACCAGAGAGAGCAAATGGCACTGTAAACATGATGATAACAGGATTGCTGAACGACTCAAACTGACTCGCCATCACGATATATACCAGAATCAGAATCAATGCACCCAACATACCCAACTTGCCAAAAGACTCTTGTTGGTCTTCGTACGAACCGGCCAAACGGATGGAGTAACCAGCAGGTTTGTCGATTTTAGGTAGCACTTGCGTATTGATAGCTTGCGCCAACTCACCAAGTGACGTCTCGTATGGAGTAACCTTCACAGTCACAATACGTTGGCGAGACTTACGAACGATTTTTGGTGGAGCCCAATATTCGTCCACCGAGCAGATTTCAGAGAGTTTGATGGTTTGTCCCATTGGTGTTGGGATCGAGAAATCGAGCACATCAGAGATGGAATTGCGGTTCTCCTCTTTCAAACGTACTAAAATATCATACTCATCACCATCCTCCTTTAAGAAGCCTACAGCCATACCATTCACACGGTTGCGCAGATAAGAAGAAATAGTAGCAGAGGTCAATCCGTGGCGAGACGCTTTCTC
>JAEIGA010018023.1_pt1 | contig 10756 bp, 4 predicted proteins | sample 9270691 | NCBI WGS metagenome assembly JAEIGA01 (sample SAMN17057246, study PRJNA624740) | gut metagenome | biome: biome; isolation source: fecal sample | host: Bos grunniens | place: China: Xizang | collected 2019 | reverse complement strand
TGTCACTGTCGGACAAAATGGCCAGATTAAGTTCGTATCCAAGTTGGCCACAAATTGCAACATCGCCTCTGAACTTCATGGGAGTTGTACGGTAAACCTGATGATTAGGAACAGCCGAAACGTGAGCACCCATTGTGGAGTAAGGATAGCAAATGCTGGTGCCGTATTGAATATCCAAACGTTCTAAAGCATCCGAGTCATCACTTGTCCAGATTTGGGGCATATAGTAAAGAATACCGGGGTCGAAACGGCCGCCACCACCCGAACAACCCTCAAATAACACGTGAGGGAAGGTTTGGGTTACATATTCCATAATATCGTAAAGGCCAAGCATATAACGGTGAGCAATTTCACCCTGTTTTTCACCACTAAGGCTAGGTGAACCGATTTCGGTAATGTAACGGTTCATATCCCACTTAATGTAAGAAATGCTGACGGTGGAAAGAATATCACCTAAGAAGCCCTTAACATAGTCGCAAACTTCTTTTCTTGAAAGGTCAAGTACCAACTGGGTTCTACCAAGGGTTCTTTCACGACCTGCCTGATGCAAACACCAGTCAGGATGAGCACGGTAAAGGTCACTGTCGGGTGAAACCATTTCGGGCTCAAACCAAAGGCCAAATTTAAGGCCTTCTCCGTTAACCTTTTCGGCCAAACCTTTAATTCCGTTGGGGAGTTTACGCAAATCGGGTGTCCAGTCGCCCAAGGAGCAGTCCTCTTGGTCGCGTTTGCCAAACCAACCATCATCCAAAACCATAAGTTCAACGCCTAAATCGGCAGCAGCCTTAGTGATTTCCAAAATTTTATCTTCGTTAAATTCAAAATAGGTTGCTTCCCAGTTGTTAATCAAAACGGGGCGCTTAACATCACGCAAAACACCACGGCAAAGTCTTGTGCGATAAATTTTGTGATACTTTCTCGACATCTCGCCAAGACCCTTATTGCTGTAAACCAAAACAGTCTCGGGGGTGTGGAAGGTTTCGCCCTTCTCTAAAACCCAAGAAAAACCTGTGGGATGGATACCCATAAAAGCACGGGTAATATCGTAATCCTCTTTTTGAACACCGGCAATAAAGTTGCCTGAATAAACCAGATTAAAACCGTAAGCCTCGCCGAAATCTTCGCCTGTTTCGGGAGAAACCAAAGCCATAAATGGGTTGTGGATATGGGAACTTGTTCCTCTGATACTCTCAACCTGCATTGTGCCACTCTGGACATAAGTTCTTTGAGGTTTGCGCTCTCTTGCCCAAACACCCGAAAGGTGAATAAAATCAAATTCCTTGCAGTTAAAGTCAACCGTCATACTTAAAGCCTTGTTTAGACGATAGGCCTTGTCCGAAGTGTTTTCAAAAATAACTGCACGGGTGATAACGTTCAAATCCTCAAAAACGCCATAAAGAAGGCTAACCTTAAGGCCGGAATAATCATCAACCAAATTAATTTTAAGGGATTTAACATTATCCCCTTCCTCGCCGTAAACAGCAGGCATACCGGGGATGGAATATTTACCGTCTAAAATCTCGTAAGAATCATATTTAAGGTTGGAAGCAGTGGTAAAATCACCGTCTATTCCCTCAAAAGCAGGAGTTCTGAAGTCGCCTCTGCCATATTCGGAATATTCCATTGTAAGGTCGTTGGTGGACATTTTTTTACCGTTCCACATAATATCGGTGGAAGAAAATGTTCTGAAGAAATCTATGGGAAGCATAGCCTCAAGGCTTGGCACACTCACCAAAGCCTCTCCCCAATAAAGATTTAAAAGTTTACCCTCAAAAACACCCATTACATAACTGGTATCCTGAGTTTTTAAGTGGAAAATTCCGTTGTTATATGTAATCATAATTTACCTCTTTAAGAAATTTCAATTTCAATTTGATTTTCGGTCAGGCAGTTTTCGCCCACGAAAATTCTTCTTATACCCTTATCCAAAACATACTCGCCACGTGGATTATAATAACCCAATTCCTCAAGGCCGATTTCAAACTTAATAGTTTCCTTTTTGCCTTGTTTGATAAATACCTTCTCATATCCTTTGAGTTCTCTCAAGGGTCTCATCATTTGAGCAACGGGGGTTTGAATATAAAGTTGAGCCACTTCCTTGGCATCAAAGTCACCCACATTTTTCAAAGTTACCGAAACGGTAATCTTCTCCCCATCCTTTAAAGCATCGGCTGTGATTTTCTTCTTGCTCGATTTAAGGTTTTCATACTTAAACTCACTATAAGTCAAGCCGTAACCGAAGGGGTAACAAGGTGTGGGAATTGTGTCAACATAGCAGTTGGCTGCGTTTTCATTGTAATAGCAGTTAACGGGTCGGCCACTGGAAGTCACATTGTAATAAAGAGGGATGTGGGTTGCAAAACGGGGCAATGTAGAAGGAAGTCTACCCGAAGGTGAAACATCGCCGAAAAGTACATTGCAAACGGCTTTCGCACCACAAGTACCGGGATGCCAAGCATAGATAATGGCATCCAAATCATTAGAAATTTCGTGCATTGCGATGGGTCGGCCACAGAAGATAACACCAACCGTCTTTTTACCGGTTGACTTGATTTTTCTGATAAGGGCCAACTGCTCGGGAGGAAGCGAAATATCCGAAACTGCACGGGCTTCACCCGTAGAACTCCAACTCTCACCCAATGCCAAAACAACAACATCTGAATTATAGGAGTTTTTAGCCGAACTGTCCCATCCCAGTCCGTATCCACAAGAGTAATCAAACTTGCCGGTACAGGTTTTCTTCATAACGTCGAGTAAAGTTTCCATATCGTCGGTCTTGCCATCAATACACCAACTGCCCAAAAGTGAGCGTTTTTCGGTGGCATAGGGGCCAACAAGTGAAATATGTGTACTTTTGTCCAAAGGCAAAAGATTATTGTCATTTTTAAGTAAAACTATGGACTCGGTTGCCATATCCTCGGCATCCTTCAGGTGAGCCTCTTGGTCATACTCACCACCATAGCAATAGGGATTTTCAAAAAGTCCCTTTTCCATTTTAACGGTTAAAATTCTTCTAACCGATTCGTTTAAGGTTTCCTCGCTAACCTCGCCGCTTTCAATAAGTTTTTCTATGTTTTCAATATAACAACGGTCGTGCATATCCATATCAAGACCTGCATTAAGGGCCATTTTAGCACAGTCGGCAGAGGTATTTGCAACACCCTGTTTTTTAAGTTGAATAATAGCGTCATAATCGGAAACCACAAAACCCTCAAAGCCCAAATTATCTCTCAAAACCTCGGTAAGATAATAATGGCTTGAAGTAACGGGTTGACCACTAATGTCGTTAAAGGAGGACATAACGGTCTTAACACCTGCTTTAACAGCCGAACGGAAAGCAGGGAGATAGTAATTATAAAGACTGTAATCGGTGATTTCGGTACGGTGATAATCTCTACCACCTTCAGAAGCACCATAACCGATATAGTGTTTAGCGCAGGCAATCATATTGCCCTTGTCGCTTAAATTTTCACCCTGAAGACCCTTAACAACAGCCTCAGCCACCTTAGCGCCTACGTATGGGTCCTCACCTGTGCCCTCAATAATTCTTCCCCATCTTGGGTCACGGGAAAGGTCAAGCATGGGGGTAAAGGTCCAGTGAACACTCTCGGCTGAAGCCTCCGAGGCTATATCACTGTAACTCTTTTTAACAAGTTCGCCATTAAAAGCAGCAGCCATACCAAGGGGTACAGGGAAAACGGTGTGATGACCGTGAATAACATCACGGCCGAACAAAATCGGAATGCCGTTGGGGCTTTCCTCCACGGCGATTTTTTGGATTTCATTGTAAAAGTCGTTGCTTATAGAACCTTGGGCATCATTACCTGCAGTTGCACCAACCGACATTAAGATAGAGCCCACTTCGCCCCTTCTTACAGCCTCTTTAAAGCAAACGAGGTCAGCACCAACCGGAGTCTCCGGCTGATTTAGCTGACCAATTTTTTCTCTTATTGACATTTTGGAAAGAAGCTCTTCCACTCTTTTTGCTATATTTTCAGACATAATGATCCCTCTACTGATTTTCTCTTTTATCGAGAAGATTTCTCATAACTTTAATGGCAAATTCGGCATATTCAACCTTTAATTCCTCGCCAAAATGACGCAAATTAAGTTCCATGTTATAAATACCGTCATAACCAATTTCATCCAATGCATCTAAAACATCATTCCAGTCAATACAGCCGGAAAGAGGCATTTTGTGTTGGTCGGTCAAGGTATCATTATCGTTTAAATGGAGAGCCGTTACCTCGCTACCCAAACGGCGAATAACATCACCGGGGGTAGGATTATCGTAGCGCATGGCCTTGTTTGAATGGCCTGTGTCTACACAAATTGTAATATAATCTTTAAGTTCGTCAATTTCCTTTACGGCCTTGTAAGCCTTTTCAAACTCGACAATATCGCCGAAAAAGTCAACTGCCGAAAATCTAACCGCATCGCCAAAGGTTTCGGTGGCAATTTTAATGCCGTTTGCCTTGGCGTGGGGCAACATTGCCTTAAACATTCTAAGGCTTAAATCCTGCATCATATCAGGGTCAGGATTAGCCCCCAAGTAAATTGATGTTGCATTGTGAACAATCATCACAGGTGCGCCCAAAGAAGCAGTTGCCAAACAGTCGAGTCTTGTGTTCTCAATTAAGGCGTCATCCTCTTCAGGGATATTACGGAAGCCGGGAAGCTTGCCATGGGTTTGACCAATGACAAGCCCAATTTCCTCGGCATATTTTCTAAGGTCGCTATAATATTCAATTATAGCCTCTTCCCCTTTGGCGTAAAGAGAGTCGGGATTTCTATAGTCACACTCCTTGCCTTCCAGGGAAAAATCAACAGAATCGGCACCAATTTGCTTTGCAATACGCAGTGCCTCCTTATCGCCGAAGTGATGCTGTAATTGCCAAATTGAAATGCCGATTCTCTTCTTCATAACATATTTCTCCGATTTATATGTTTTTTAATTATTTAGTTTTTTTCTTCTTAACAATAAGAACTGTGGTGAGTGCAGCGCCACCTAAAAGAAGTACAGCTGCAGCAGGGATAACTACCCAAAGCCAATTGAATCCGCCATCTGTGGTAGGTTCAACAAGTTTAATGAGAGCGCCCTTATAAGCCTCAATATTAACCTTTCTGAACACATGTGCAGAACCGTCAGCCAACTTGGTGTAAACCTCATATTCGCCAACAGGAAGTTTTGAGAACTCAAACATACCCTTGTTGTTGGTTGTAACGAAGCCAAGACCCTTAAGATAAATCTTAGCACCACTGATGGGTTTGCCATCTTTATCTAAGTAGTATCCGCGGAGTGCACCGTAAGGAGTTTGTTCAACAGTACCATCGCCATCAGAATCCTCGGGAAGTTCAACAGTAAGTTCAGAACCGTCCATATAAGTAATAAGAGGAATGCTGGAAAGGATACCTGCCTTAACCTCTACATCGTAGCAAAGGAGTTTGTTACCATTCTTTTCTACTAAATAGAGTTCATAGTTACCGGGCTTAAGGTTTGTGAAGGAATAGTTACCGTATTCATCGGTTTTTGAAGTGTTGTTACCTGGGGTAAGCATCATTGTAATTCCTTCGAGTGCTTTATTGTCGCTACCAAATACCATACCTGAAACTGCACCGGTTGTTGCAGTTGTGTTTGCAAGTTCACCGGACCAGTCGCCATCATCGAAGTTAGAGTCGTCATAATAGAATATGAACTTACTACCATCGTAAGGCATTTCTTGGAATACGCTTGGACCGGACATGGATTCGATAAGGTTTGTAAACTTGCCTTGCTCAGCCAATCTGATTTCAGCGAAGTAAGCCTTACCTGCGCTACCGTTGTTCATTTGAACCTTAAGAACGGTCTTGCCATTCTTAACTACAGCGTCCTCAGGAATATTAAAGTACATTTCAAAACGATAGAAGGTACTGTCGTACTTCATCTCGGCTTCAAGCACTTCGTAAGCACCGTCGGCTTTTCTTGATTGATAAAGAACTCTGGGTTTAACACCTGCAGTATTCATGTTCATATAGAAACCGCTTAACCAGTAACCCTTGCTTGCATCTACTGTAACAGTAGTAGAGTAGTTTTGGTTTTTAGCAGAACCGTCAACATAAATCATGGTAGCAGGCTCTTTTGTATCCAAGAAGCCTTCTTCTTGCTCTAAGTAGGTTTTTCTTCTGTCATAACCTGTAACAGGCTCCCACCATTTGCTGCCAAAAGCATAGTCGCCGTTGAGAACGAGGTTGTTACCGATACGGTTGCCGTTTGCATCGAGCTCGTAAACAGTAACTTCACCGTAGTAACCGGCAGAGTTTGTATGACTTTGGAAACGGAAGTCTATGTTTCTGTTGTTATGAGTACGAAGAATATCGTCGGTTGTCCAAACAATTCTATGATAGTTATTCTCTAATTCTTCATAGCTAACGTTCGGATTTCCTTCATCTTTATAATCCAACCAGGTCAAGTTAGAGTCGGTCATATCGTCGGTATAGATACCACGGTAGATTTCCAACTTAGGAACGAAGTCTTTATTATAATCGATGGTCTTTAATTGATATACAATTTCGTATGTGGTGCTGGGCTTAAGGTTTAATACCAAAGCTTCGCAAGCATAGTTTACAGACTCATCAAAGAAGAGCATACCGGGTTTGTGAGGTGTTACCTTGCTGAAGAAGTTTTCAACATAATCGCAAGGATCAGCAAATGTGATGTTACCGGTCTTGGTCCACTCAGCGCGTGTACCGGTTGAGAAATCACCATTCTTAACCAACTCGTTACCAATAACAGCCTGAGTTACAGGGTCAATCTCAACAACCGAGAAGTTGGTTGCATAACCACTAACGAAGGCACTACCAAAGTTGAGAACAACCTTGAAGTTGTTAGTGTTTGTTGAAATATCAGCAGGAGCTGTGAAGATGTAAGTTTCTTTATACTCGGTAGGATCCTCAGGCAATTTGTTTGCACCAACATCAATATAGCTACCGTTTTGTTTATAAAGAAGTTCAATGCCTTCCTTTTCACCGGGGTTTAAACCAGCTGCAGTGGAAGCCCACTTAATGTTTACAGAGAATCTGTAAGTCTTGCCGGCTTCAATTTCCATTTCTTGGTGAAGCGCACCTGCACCACCGGGATGAACGGTATCAAAGATTTGAATTGTCTTGGAAGGATCTTCCGGATCGGGAACAGTTTGATAAGTTCTGCCGTTGTTACCCATAAACATTAAGATTTTAGTTGATTTAACATTGAAATCAGCGCCACTTACAGGGTAAAGAATAACGTTTGTGGAGTTGAAAGAACCTTCAACCATTAATACGCCTTCAGCAAGGCTGGGGTCGTAAGCCACAACTTCGTTGTTCTTGTAAACCTTAGCAGGGTCGATAAGGTTATCGCCAACTGCCATTGAGAATTTATCGGTTGCGAAAAGTTCCCAGTTTTCGATAGAACCACTAACAACGCCGTTTGCCTTAACACCAAGACGAACGTTTTTAGCGTCTGCAATACCTTCGGGGGTTTTGAAAGTAACGGTTGTATTTAAAATGTTGCCGGTATTTTCAACAACTTCCTCAGGAACGATTTCTTGTGTGGTGCCGTTAGCCATAACAGCCACAAGATAAGGAGTGAGAATAGTCTCGTCGCCCTTTGAGAAAGCACGATTATAAGAGAAGATATAGGTTTCGTTAGCCTTTAAGGTAGCAAACATAGATAAGCTACCGTCAGCAGCGTTCTCTAAAGTTGCAATCTTATAAGAATCGAAAACAGTATCGTTTAACTCAACCTTAGATTTGTTTTGGTTATCAACACCAAATCCTGCTTTTGCAGTAATCTTGGTTGCATGATTTAAAATCAAGGTACAGGGTAAACCTGCAAGAACGATGGGAGAATTATCGGAAGTAAGTTCACAACCGTTAATCTCAACCACGTTACCCTCGGTAACGGAGCTGCTGGATGCAACGTCAACCTTTATAATAGGAGCAGTTTCTTCGCCTTTTGCTTCGTACTTAAGGTTAGAAATCTTAGCAACACAAGCAGAGTGATGCTCAATAACAGAACCTTTACCCTTGTTGTTGATAACAACATTTGTACCGTCAAAGATAAATGTACCGTTAATCTTGTCTTTACCTAAGTAAATAACTGCGCCGGTGCTGGCTTCTTTTTCAATGCTGAATGTACCACCGGTAACGGTGAGAGCACCGTTGTTCTTGGTAATGATAGGCTCGCCGCCAGTTGTTACGAAAGTACCACCGGTAATTTTGAGGTTTTCAATACCACTATCATTAATACGAATCAAAGCAGCATCTTGGGTTGTTTTCCAGGTACCACCGTTAATGTTGAAAGCAGGAACAACGCCACTGTTAAGGTCGAATAAGTAGCTGCCACCACCGGTCTTGTTGAAGTTACCACCGTTGATGTTGTACTTACATGCTGAATTTTCGATTTTACCACCAATCATCATAAGGTAGCCTGCGCCATCATGGGTCATGCTGGGGCCGGTGCCATCCTCGTTACCGATTGTAAACTCTTCGTTAGAACGAATCCAAAGAATAGGATTGTTACCGGTTTGAGTAAATGTACCACCTAATACTCTGAGGGTTGCAGCACCATCGTTAGTACGGATAAGCATTGCTGCGCCGTTACCAACAAATTCGCCATCGTTAACGATTAATGTGGTGTACCCGTTAGAAATATCGAATAACTGATAATTCTTTTGGATAAATTTACCACCGTTGATAATAACGGTATTTTCGTTGGTAGAGCTTTTACCAGTACCAACACGGAAATAACCGGTAAATTCACCACCGTTAATGGTGAGGGTGGATGCAGTTGCTGAAGCTTGAGCAACTTCGATTAAACGGGTAGCGCTGTCATCATCAGCTACCATAGACAACTTAATGTCGCCGTTAAATGTAACATCAGCATCCTGAATTACGAAACCGTTAGCCTCGAATTCAATGGAGCCATTACCATCAAATGTTACATCAGTAGTTATGGTTAAGGATTCAACACCTGTGATGTCACCGGTAACCATAATCTTGTCGCCATCAACTGCATTTTGAATAGCGAGTTTGAGAGACTCGACGTCACTAGCAGTATGAGTTGTACTCGCAGAAGCGAAAATCATACTTGTTAGGACTAACGCTACAATCAAAATCATTGAAAAAGCGAAGTTGAGTACTTTTTTCATAGTTTTTTCTCCTTTTTTGGTGTTTTGGTTTATAATAATTCGCACTTTGCAAAAAATGTACTTTATTAATTGGGATTAATCCCATTTCTTTAAACAATAACGGTTGTAAAGGAAAAGAACGATACCTATAACAGCCAAAACAACCACAAAATAGAACCATAGCATAGCAGCTGCATTGCCGTAATCGTTTGATCTCATAAGTTCCATAGCCGACGCAACAACCTCGTTGGTGGAGCTAGTAAACTTAGAAATCATTGAGTAAATAATTACCAAAGACAACACGTGTCTAAGCATTGGAACGGTAATTTGCCAGAATTCATCCCACTTGTTAGCACCTTCAATTTTGGACACTTCATAAAGGGATTCAGGAATACTTTGAAGACCTGCAAGGAATAAAATGATTTGCACACCACAGCTCCAAGTAAGACTTACTGCATTTGATAAGAAGAAAATCAAAAAGTCAGTAATCTGTCTGGGCAAATCCAGGTTTCCCAAAATCATTTCATAATCCATAAAACCTTGACCTTCAGTGCTGAAATCGAAGATGGGCACGTTAATCGAAGGGTCAGATAAAAGTCTTATAACTACCGATGATTCAATAATAACGGGAAGGAAGAATAATATACGCATTATTGTTCTTCCTTTGTACTTTTGGTTTAAAAGTACTGCCAAAATCAAACTCAAGGCGATAACCATTGGCAAGGAATAAAACATAGAACCAATGGCATCACGAACTTGGTTTAGGTAATCGGGGTTTTGGGATAATGTCATATCATAATTCTTTAAACCGGCAAATGTCAGCATAAATCCCGAATCAGTCATAGTAATATCACTGAAGGAATAAATTACCGAATAAACCAGCGGAACAAAGAAGAATGCTATAAGACCAATAACCCAATGGGAAACGAAGGTGTAACCATATTTGCGGCGTAAGGCTTCGATGCCTCTTGTCTTTTTTGCCATTACTCCACGCCTCCCAATTTGAATTCATAAGCGCCTAATGTTCCAACTTCAGTTTCAACGGTATTTGCAGTTTGGTTTGCATAAACTACTTTTCCGTTTGCAAAGGTCGAAACAGTTACGCCATTTTCTAAAATTTCATATTTTTCAACTTTAACGCCACCGATTTGAGCGTAAACTTCAGAATAATCTTTTACGTATTTTTTAATACGTTCTTTTACTGAACCGTAAACGCAACCATAAAGTTTCTCGGCGTTTGTTTCCATATAAGAAGGATCAAAGTCCTCTGCAACCATAAATCCTAAGCCCATACCAACAGTAGCTGCCTGCATAATAGTCTTTTCGGGTTGAGGCTCAAGGTTGATGGGTTCGGTATACATGGGAGTTGCACCTGAGAATACCATTTGATAGAAGGGCACTTGATGTTCGAATTGGTGACCGCCATCGCCTTCAAGGTCGGTATCAAAAACTGCATCCAACAAACCAGAAGAATAATATGCCGATGCATTACCTGCTACGGTTTTTCCGCTCTTCTTGAGTTTTTCAACGTATTCTCTAAACTCAACATCGGTATCTTTGGCTATAGCGTATGGATTTTCCTTGTCATAGTAATCCGAGTAGGTTACACT
>JAEIGA010018022.1_pt1 | contig 10757 bp, 6 predicted proteins | sample 9270691 | NCBI WGS metagenome assembly JAEIGA01 (sample SAMN17057246, study PRJNA624740) | gut metagenome | biome: biome; isolation source: fecal sample | host: Bos grunniens | place: China: Xizang | collected 2019 | reverse complement strand
TAACGTTGACAGTATCAAGCTCTGTAAGCTGGCCTTTCTCGTATCCCTCGAGGGCTGGGTTTGTCTCCTCAGCGAAGAGAACCTCATAAGACGGGTTGTGAACGATTTCCTTCACGTCGGTAATACCGTACTTGGTCAAATCAATTGTGCTCATAATTTTTGATAAAATATATTAAGGTTTAACTCTAATTCTTATATCCACGCAAAAATAATTATTTTTTGCGATAAGACAATAAGCCTCTATAACAATTTTTGTACTTTTGCAATATGACAGCGCTGGAGACTCTGAAAGAATATTGGGGCTATGATGCTTTCCGACCAAAACAGGAGGAAATTGTAAACGCAGCTCTTGACGGACGTGATGTCCTGGCCATCCTCCCCACAGGAGGAGGCAAGTCTGTCTGTTTCCAGGTCCCTGGCCTGATGACAGACGGAATAGCCATAGTTGTCACGCCTCTGATAGCCCTGATGAAGGATCAGGTGCAGAATCTTACAGACAGGGGAGTTAGAGCTCTCTGCATCAATGCAGGTATGGGACGAAGAGAGGTGGATAATGCTCTCAATAACGCCCTGTACGGTGATTTCAAATTTCTTTATGTCTCGCCGGAACGTCTGGGAACGCGTCTTTTCCAGAGTTATGTACAGGAGATGAACGTCAGTTACATAGTCGTCGATGAGGCTCATTGTATCTCTCAATGGGGCTATGATTTCCGTCCGGATTACCTGCAGATAGGAAAACTTCGCGAACTGGTAGATGCTCCTGTCATCGCTCTTACAGCGACAGCAACACCGCAGGTGGCGGAGGATATCATGCTGCGCCTTGGATTCAAGGATAAGTGTCTGATTAAAAGCGGATTCGAACGTCCTAATCTTTCGTATATAGTGCGCAGATGTGAGGATAAGCTCAGTCAGCTTCTCAGTATCTGCAGCAGTGTAGAAGGTACTGGAATCGTTTATGTCCGTAATAGAAAGAAAGCCGAAGAACTGTCAGCTTTCCTGGCCTCGAACGAAGTGTCATCTTCCTTCTACCATGCCGGCCTCGGACAACATTCCCGTACTGAAAGACAGGAACAGTGGAAGTCGGATAAGATAAGGGTGATGGTATGTACCAATGCCTTTGGAATGGGTATCGATAAACCGGACGTGCGCTTTGTCATTCATTTTGATGTTCCCGACAGCCCTGAGGCATATTTTCAGGAAGCCGGCAGGGGAGGCCGAGACGGTAAGCGCAGCTTTGCTGTGCTGCTGTGGAACAACTCTGATGTAAAGCGGCTCCGTCAGCTGGAAACAGTCTCTTTCCCTTCGCTGGAATATATCGAGGACATTTATCACAAGGTGCATATCTTTTATGATATCCCGTACGAGGCGGGAGTTGGACGTCAGTTGAAATTCGATCTGGATGAGTTCTGCCGTCACTTCAAATTGCAGCGTTCCTCAGCCTATTATGCGATCGTATATATAGAGAGAACTGGGCACTGGACTATGTCGGAAGATATAGACATATCGACAAAGGTTCAGATTACTGTGGATCGTAATGACTTGTATGACATAGACTTGCCTGACAGGAGGATGGCATTGCTTCTTGAGGTTCTCATGAGAAGGTATACAGGTCTGTTTTCCTATCCTGTGCCTGTTGATGAGGACTATCTGGCAGCTCATGTCGGGGTCCCTGTACCGATGCTCCGTCAGCTTCTCTATCAGCTGTCTCTGGAGCATGTGATAAGATATATTCCATGTGATCATGCGACAGTGATCTTCCTGCATCATGACCGTCTGCGTCCGAAGAATGTAAATCTGGATCCGAAGCGATATGCGATGCTCAAGAAATCGTTCTCAGACAGGATGCAGAAGATGATTGACTATGTTTCCGAAGAGGATATATGCAGAAGTTCATATCTCCTGGAGTACTTCGGCCAGTCTGAAAGTACCGATTGCGGCACATGCGATATCTGTCGTGCAGCCAAGTCTTCAAGGCCATCTCTTGAAAAGGAAATGGCAGCTTATATCAATGATGAGATGTCCGGAAATTACACAATCGACGATATTCTCTGCCGTTTTGCAACTACTGGTCAGTATTCTCCCGATGATTGCATCACAATCCTTCGTAAACTCATAGATTCCGGAACAGTAGGGCGAATGTCTGAATAGGGCAGTATCCTGCATGGCAAGGAAGGCAGGATACTTGCATAAAGCGCTGTGAATCATGGAGTTTGCGTGAAACGGTGTGCGGGATTTATTTCAGTGTCAAACCGTCGTATGCCGGAAGGATGCCGGCGGGCAGTTCTGTAGCCAGTTCTGAGTAGCAAGGAAGCTGGTGCGAAAGGTGGGTGAGCCAGGAATGTCTGGCGCCGACTTTCTGAGCGACAGCCACTGCTTCCTCCATAGCGAAATGTGAGATGTGCCTGCCATACCTGACAGTGTTGATCACGAAATGATCGAGCCCCTGAAGCTTGCTGAATTCCTCTTCCGGAATGTGATTCATGTCTGTACAATAGGCGATGTTGCCGAACCTGAATCCAAGAACAGGTAGCTTGTAGTGCATGCCTCTGATCGGGATGATCTCAACTCCATTGATACAGAATGGCCTGTTGTCAATCTCATGTACTTCCCACTCCGGGGCTCCAGGATATTTAGTCTCTGCAAAGGCATACGAATACTCCATCCTCAGTGAGTCCTCGACGTATTTCTCGCAATAGATGTGAGTAGCCTGCTTTTCGAGGTAATTGAAAGCTCTGATGTCATCCAGACCGCCTGTATGGTCCTTATGATTATGGGTCAGAAGTATCGCATCAAGATGTGACACTCCGGCACGGAGCATCTGCTGTCTGAAGTCTGGGCCTGCATCGATAAGTATGGTGAGACCTTTGTACTCGACCAATGCGCTGGACCTGAGCCTGTTATCGCGAGGATCGGGGCTGGTGCACACATCGCACCTGCATCCGATCATAGGCACTCCCTGTGAAGTGCCAGTGCCGAGAAATGTCAGTTTAGCTTGTCTTGTCATCCTGAACGAAGTGAAGGAACCTTAAATAATTACATCTATAATCTTGCCGATAAGTTCAGGGTCGAATGGTCGGGAGATACGGATGTAATTTCCGGTATATCCTTCCATCATTCCCTTGCGGTCAGTGCTCTCGAAAAGCACCTTCTCCGCCACTCCCTTGTTTGCTTCCAAGAACTCTGCATGTAACTGAGCTGAAAGCTCTTCCAGCATCTGAACCCTATGGGTCTTGATGCTGTCCTGCACCTGATCCTTACGCTCTGCAGCAGGGGTCCCGGCGCGACGTGAATATGGGAAAATATGGATGAACGAAGGCTTTACAACATCGCGTAGGAAGTTATATGTCTCCATGAAGAGCTCGTCAGTCTCTCCAGGGAATCCGACGATCACGTCGATGCCGAAGAATACTTTAGGACCACCAGGAACCTCGGAACGCGCTCTAATATACTGGATCTTATGGGCAAAAGCAGCTGTATCGTATCTTCGTCCCATTTCCTTCAGGATGGTATCGCAACCTGACTGTAGAGGAATATGGTAATGTGGAAGAAACTTTGTTCCGGATGTGATCCAGTCAATCATCTCTTCTGTCAGAAGATTTGGCTCGATTGAAGAAATCCTATATCTCTCGATACCTTCAACATCGTTGAGCTGTCGTATGAGGTCATAGAAACTTTCTCCTGTCGATTTTCCGAAATCTCCCGTATTGACTCCAGTAAGCACAATCTCCTTGATGCCTTCTGCCGCTATTGCTTCTGCCTGCGGGATAATCTGTGCTATAGGAATGTTTCTGCTCTCGCCACGTGCATATGGAACTGTGCAGTAATGACATTTATAATCGCACCCGTCCTGAACCTTCAGGAATGAACGGGTCCTCTCTCCGCTGGAGTATGCGGGGAAGAAGGTACCCACACCTTTTCCGCAACATTCGCTGCCATTCATGTCAGTAAGGATTGCCGGAACGACAGCACTTTTCTCTGTAGCCCCGAAAACTCTCTGAACACCTTCTATAGCCTCATAGTCAGCACGCCTAAGCTGAGCCGAACATCCAGTTACATAGATCTTTGCATCAGGATTCTGCCTGTGAAGCTTTCTGATGATATTACGGCTCTTCTTGTCGGAATGCTCAGTCACAGTACATGTGTTGACAAGGAATATGTCTGCACCCTTGTTCCAGGGCACAGCCTCGAACCCCTCTTTCAGGAGCTCTCTCTCATATGTAGATGTCTCGGCGTAATTCAGTTTACACCCTAATGTTATAAATGCTACTTTCATTATTTACTCTAATATGCCATAGTTCCGGAGTGGTTAAGTGTAACTCTGGACCATTGAACAATGCCAGCTACCGGAGGCCTCTTCTTGGACACGCGTACAGAAAAACTGACAAACTCCGGAAATTTTTCAGCTATAGCCTTTACGATACGTCCTGCAACATGCTCCAGAAGATCGGACGGCTTGGCCATTTCCTCTGCAACGACCTCGTATATAAGTGCATAATTTACAGCATCTTCCAGGCGGTCGCTCTGCGCAGCAGCAGACATATCCACCTCGCCGCGGAAGTCCACTACAAAATCATTTCCGGCTACTCGCTCTCTTTCAAGGCATCCGTGATGGGCACGGAACTCCATGCCTTCCAGTTCTAATGTTCCTATGTTTATAGATTTCTCCATTCGCTTCGCTCAGTCGAAATGACAGTAAAATTCTCAGTCGAAATGACAGTAAAATTCTCAGTCGAAATGACAGTAAAATTCTCAGTCGAAATGACAGTTGTACATTATTATGCTAATAACAGGAATACACAAGGACGCTTGCCGATCACAAGACCTTCCTTCTTCCACTCTGAAACCTTTTTCGTCTTGATATAGGCATCCGGCATGGTTATGTTTGCAGCCACACAGATCCTTGTTGATGCACTGCATGTAGCCAGTATATCAGCAAAAAGAGAGTCATTCCTGTAAGGCGTCTCGATGATTATCTGTGTCTGCTTCAGCTGTGCAGAAACCTTCTCCAAAGTGCGCAGTCTGCTTCGTCGTTCCTCTGTCTTTGCAGGGATATAACCGCAGAATGCAAATGACTGTCCGTTCAGACCTGATGCCATGAGCGCAAGCATGAGAGATGATGGGCCTACAGCCGGCACAACCTCGATTCCATGCCTATGGGCCAAAGCCACCAGCTGCGCTCCAGGGTCGGCTACTGCAGGAAGACCTGCCTCTGAAATCAGTGCAACGTCGTTGTCTGAGTCAAACAGTTTCAGATATCCCTCAATAGTCGCCTGGTCAGTGTGCTCGTTCAATTCGAAGAACTGCAGTTCACCGATCTTACCCTTAAGTCCAGCCTTGGACAGATATCTTCTGGCTGTCCTGACTTCCTCCACTACAAATGTCCTGAAACCTGCAAGAGATTCCAGAACCGGTCCTGGAATCACCTCTGCCGGGTCATTGTCTCCCAGTGGAGACGGTATTAGATAAAGTTTTCCCATGTCAATCCGTTATGTTTATCTCGACTCGCTTACCATCAATTGTAGCCTGCTCCTCTGCCTGCTTTGCCTCCTGTCTCTTCTTTTTGCTTGAGAACATGTTCTTGAAGAACTGCTTGAGTGAGTTGAACTCCGTCTGGTATGTCACGCCGACTCCGTTTCTCTGGGAGTTGTCGAGATAGTTTGTATAAGTATCTGCTGAGTGTGAGAACAGGTTCAGTCTGAATGATCCTGAACGGTCGAGCTTGATTTCTATGTCAATGTCTCCTACCACGTCTGTCTGTCCTCCGGAATTTATCTGTTTGTTTCCGACACTTCCGTTGACCACGACCCTGTTGTTGAACATCTGTGTGGATACAGCTACGTCAAAGACATCTGTTCCCTTTTCATTAGGTTGGTAATTCAGACCCAGGTCAACAGGAATGTTCAGCTTCTGCAGGATGTTGCTGAGCTGTCCGGCCATAAGTTCAGTGACATTCGAGTACAGCATGGTAGAGTTGTTGAAGATACCAGACTGCTCGTCAGGAAGGAAGTTGTTGGAAATCAGGATTGAGAGGAACTGCTTCTGGATCTTGTCCTCGGTGCTGAGGGCGCTCTCGACCCTTGATTTGATCGTAGGGTCAAGCTCCGGAATCTCAATCGAGAAGGCAAGTCTCGGGTTGGCAATCCTGTCCGTAATGCTGATTCCGCACTCTACAATGCGTCTGTTTGCCACTGATGTGGTGTCAGCTATCAACGTTGACAATGATGCCTTAGTCTTATAAATGGCATCAATGTCAAGAGTACTCTCCATAATGTCACCGTTGAACGTAACCGAACTTCCGTCCTGTATCTCAAAATCCCTGTTTACAAGTCCGAGAGCGACGAATCTATAGTTACCGCCAGTGAGAGTATAGTCTCCGTTGATGGTGAATATCTCTTCGCTTGCAACAAGGTCCAAGGTTCCGTTTCCTTGTCCTGAAATCACATGGCCAGAAGCCTTGTCAATCTCCACGAATGCTGTGACGTCTGGGGAAGCATTTACATGAATGTTTACCCTGAAATCACTGTTTGCGTTGTTCTTCTTTTCGATCTTGCTTATCAGGATGTCATATGGGTCTATGAACACTTCCTGTTCTATTTCTGTAAATTTGAGCAGGTCTGATTTACCTGAAGTCGTAGCAGCAGCAATCGGTATATGAAGCTCACCTGTCTTTGCTGTCATGGCATCAATATTCATCACCAGAGAGTTTACAGGACCGGTGATACTGATGTTGCCAGTACCGAAGATGCTGCCATAGAAGGACTCGTTCTGCTTTTCATTAAGGTTGATGCCCTCGATTTCATTCACCTTGATGCGTGTGTCGAAGGTAATGTCCTTGAAGTGGTTCCAGTTGATGCTTCCTCCGATAGAACCGGTTCCTGTATATCTGTCTCTGATCTTGATGTCATCGAAATATACTCCAGTATCATCTAAGTGGAAATCTCCGTCTGCATGATATGGTACATTGGTATATGCTACTTGAAGCATTGCATCATCCAGTCTGGTACCGTCACTGCTGATCGAGAATGCACTGAGAGGTCCGTCGATATTGATTGTACCTGAAATGTATCCGTCCATATCACTGAATATCTCCTTTACGAACGGCTGTACATATCCTACGTACAGTCTGTCAAGTCTGGCTGAAGCCTCGATGGACTTGGTTTTAGGTGTCAGCTTTCCGAAGGCTTCTATATTTCTTGCGCCATTGATTTCGTTTGTGACAGCTATGTCGAATCTTTCGAAGTCCTCGTCCCATTTGCTGCCGATGGATACGATTCCAAGAGCTCTGTCAGCAAGATAGGTTGAATCACATATCATGTCGACAAGAAGTCCTTTGGATTTCAGTGGGGAGGTAAGCTGAACTGAGCCAGTAGCTGCACCCTTGATGCCAAGGTCAGAACCCAACAGCGGATTCAGTATCGATATGTCGAACCTGTCAAGGTTAAGCTGCAGGGTGTCCTTCTGGGTCTGTGATACCTTTCCTTCGAGGCTGACCCTCTGGTCTTCGCCCAGGAATTCGACAGAAGTCACTTCTATGCCTTCCTTGTTGACAAGCAGATGAGACGGCTGAATGCGCCACTCCCTTGAGTTGAGATATATCATTGACGGGAGGATATTGACCTCCATGTCTATATTGTCATTGTTTCTGGTCAGGTCACCATGGACGAAGAACTCACCTCTGTTTTCGAGCTCGCTCTGATTGTCGTATGTGTACCCCAATCCGATATGGTTATCATCTGCAAGAATCCTCAAGCTGTTGTCGTGCAACTGCAAGGTAGCAATTTCCGTTACCTCACTGTTGAGTTCTCCGTTGAAGCTGTCGTCGTTATTGTCAAACTCCAGAGTCAGATTCTTGATATACTGTGTCTGGAATGCTATGCGCTGCGAGTTCAGTCTGCCGTTGAGCTTTCCTTTGTCACTGATTCTTGTACTTAGGGTAGTATTATCGGCTACATACATTCCTGGCATTACGAAGTCCAGAAGCTTCTGCATGTTGTCGAACTCGAACTCAAGATTGTACCTGTTGCCGTTCCATGTATACTCAGCATTGCTGAACAGTGCAGGCAGCTCTTTTTTCAAAGTGATGTTGTTGAGGTCTCTGATGAATTCCGTAACAGGTGCTGAACCGGTATATGAACCATTTGCAAACTCTGACTTGAGTCCCATGCGATAGATGTCGTTCTTGTTGACAGATGTGAGCTTGATGTCTCCTATGTCAGACTTTCCTTCGCTGTTTTCAAGAGAGATGTCTGCAATACTGATGTCTCCATAGATGTCTCCAGATCTGGTCCTTCGAAAGTCGGCTGAAGTTCTGAGACTGATTTCTGACTTTCCCCTCTTGTCAATGTTCATGGCATTCAGGTCTGCATGTCCGACAATCGCATAGAACCTGTATATGGTGTTCTTAGTGCGAGGGGACAGACCGAGGCGTCCGTGGAACATGAAGTTAAGGTTCGGGTCATTGCATGTGATGCGTCCGTCGAAACCGTCCTTGGACAGGTCTCCGAAGCCGGATATCTGGCTGTAGTCATAACCGTAGATATGCAGTCTGCTGACATTCAGGGAGTCGATGCTTGCGCTAAGAGGTGTGGTGCCGTCTGGCAGCTTTACTTCTGCGGTGGTATTCATTGTTACCTTACCGAGAAGGTCGTTGCCTATGACCTTTCCAAAGTCGAGGTCCCTGGTGCTTACATCTCCACATATTCCTATCTGCCTGTCTGTAGAAATCAGGTTGTCAAGCCTGATTTCTGCATCAAGAGCTCCGACTGTAGATCTGATGTCGGCGTCTACATCCATGTGATCAAGCAGACCATGAGCATGGGCTGTGATCAGGAAGGTTGTTCCCGGGGCATATCCGCTCAGGTCCAGTTCTCCTTCCTTCATCCACTCGCTGATGAATGTGCTGAGCCCCTTGGATGTGACTGCAAAGTCTTTTATCCTTGCATCAATTCTGGTCTTCTCGATTTCAGGTATGCCTGCCAACCTTCCGGTCAGTTTTCCGCTGAAGCCTCCAGCTTGTGATGATACATCCATGTCGCTGACAGTGAAATCGTCAACTGTTCCTGAAAATGTACCTCTTTTCACATTTACTATGAGATCATTCCCTTCAAGCTGTGGAGCAAAGTAGGTCAAGGTTCTGAAATCAACGATGCTTTGTGAAAGCTCGGCATCCATCTTGACCTCTGCAATGTAATCCTGGAATGCTTCCACTCCACTGTAGGACATCATGTACAATGGCAGATTAATAGAGGACCATGGATCATTTAGTGAGAAATCCTCTATTATAGCCTTGCCGTTACCGACTCTTGCCTGTCCCTTGATCTGATGGCAGAGGTATCCTGACTTTTCGCTGAATGACAGACTGCTCACTTCGCCAGACATTACGCCGCCTTTGAACTTGAGGTCTTGGGCTTTTAAATGTATGTCGTTGATATCAATGTCATTCCAGTTTATTCCTCCGTAATAAGGCGACTTTTTTGAACTGTAGTTCTTCATCGCGAAATCGAAACCGTCAAGTTCCACCCTTTGTATGTGGAACAGCTCTTGTTCGCTTGGCTCCTTCTTCTGTCCTTTCTTTAGTCTGAATATTCTTGACAGGTTGTCGATATGTTCTTTGCCTTCATTCGGGTTATCCTCAATCACGAGGTTCATGCCTGCATCTGTTACTATCACCTTGTCAATGTGGATTCCCTCGCGACCTGTGAGACTTTTGAAAGTCATCTTTGCTACGATGTAGCTTGCTTGGAAGAATGTGTCCACAGGGGATGATTCTGGGTCAGCAGGATCAATTACAGGCTGCTTGTCTATGATTACCACATTCTTCAGAACGAGGGTGGTAAATGGCTTGAAGTGTATGCGCTCGAATGTTATCTCTCCGTCAAGCTTTTCGTTGACTGTCTTCACGACCCTGTCTCCAATGCGTGTCTGCACTGCAGGAGTCTGCAGTGCAAGGGCTATAGCAAGGATTGTTGCTGTAATGGCAACAATGACAAGCCAGAATATTTTCAATACACGTCTGATAGTCGTAAAGGTTTTATTTCTCCAACTTGCAAAAATAGTAAAAATATCGGAGAAAATCCGTATTTTTGCCGACGGATATGCAAAGCATATAATATACCATTTATGGCAGATATAATACTCGGAATAGAATCTTCATGCGACGATACGTCAGCGGCAGTCATCAAGGATGGCTATCTGCTGTCAAATGTACTTGCAAGTCAGGATGTTCACAAGGCATATGGCGGAGTCATCCCTGAGCTTGCTTCAAGGGCCCATCAGGTGAATATTGTCCCTGTTGTAAGTGAGGCGATCAACCGTGCCGGCATCAAGCCGGAAGATATTACGGCAATTGCATTTACAAGAGGTCCAGGTCTGCTGGGATCGCTGCTTGTCGGAACGTCTTTCGCCAAGGGACTTGCCATGTCTCTTGATAAGCCTCTTGTAGAGGTAAATCACCTTCAGGGACACATATTGGCAAACTTTATCAAACAGTATGACAGTGATAACCGACAGCCTGAGTTCCCGTACCTGTGCCTCCTGGTTTCAGGTGGAAACTCGCAGATTGTCCGCGTGAACAGTCCTCTGGAATATGAGATCCTCGGTCAGACCATTGATGATGCAGTAGGAGAGGCCTTTGACAAGTGCTCCAAGATGATGGGGCTTGGTTATCCTGGCGGTCCTATAGTCGACAGACTTGCCAAGGAGGGTGACCCTCTGAGGTTCAAGTTCAACAAACCGCACATCCCTGGATTCGACTATAG
>JAEIGA010018021.1_pt1 | contig 10757 bp, 10 predicted proteins | sample 9270691 | NCBI WGS metagenome assembly JAEIGA01 (sample SAMN17057246, study PRJNA624740) | gut metagenome | biome: biome; isolation source: fecal sample | host: Bos grunniens | place: China: Xizang | collected 2019 | reverse complement strand
TGTATTTCGAGCTGTTCACCATCTGCAACTACTTTGATTCTGTCTTCGCTAATTGGGATAATTGGATCGAAAAGATGATTAAAGTCATCACCGTATACAGCTCTTGCCCCAGCGATTAATCTACTAGGATCCACTAGATGTCTTGCTCCTTTTGGGTGGACAATAAGAGTGGCATTCGGGCAATGCTGTAACATTAAGCCAGCCCCGCCAGCGTGATCCAAATGAATGTGGGTGACGATAATATACTCAATATCTTGTGGATTAATGTTAAGCTGCTTCAAGCCTTCTAATATGTATGGAATAGAGGGACTGGCAGAAGTTTCTATAAGAGTGGTTTTCTCACCTTTAAAAACATAGGAGCCTGTTCGATTTTTTCGCTGTAAGTCGTGACAATCTATGCAATATAATGTACTATTTATATGTTGTATTATTGGCATTCTAAAACCTCCATTTTAATCGAATACATCAATTGTAATTGTAGATTTGCCAAATGTAAACAATAGTAGAATATTCTGAATACACTAATGCATAGCATACGGATAGAATTCTGTGTTATAGTGAAACCTACTGATAAGAATTTTGTTACATACTGAAAGGAGATGCTTATTTTGAGTCAACTACAAGGCATCATTACTAGATTATTTAACCTACAAGAACAGGCTAAAGAAACAGAAACTGCTCAACGCTTTTTTGAGATAGATGGTGTGAAGAAATGTCAAGTGACGTTCTTCAATAAGACAGCTATGTTTGAACTAGAAGTTTATGATGAAAAAGAAAAATCATCTAAATACCAATTCGATAACATTGACATGATTGCGATTGAAATTTTTGAAATTTTAAATGCATAATAAGTGAAGCATTCTTTACCATTGTGAATGGTGGCGGATGCTTTTTTTGTGCAAAAAAAACTATATCTTTTCATACAATAGCGGTGCGATTTAATGAGTCATGATGCATAGTGCAGACGTCTTGGTATGAATAGCAGAATGCACCTATAAACATGATAAATACATTATTAAAAAGGTAATCTTGTAAATTTACCGTTTTTTTTATGCTATAATAAAATGTAAAGTGGTGTTTTTGAGGTTTCCGTCATGTTTTATTATGCATGGGAAGCTGCTACAGCTTTATGTTGTGAAATAATGTTAAAATAAGGTAGGAGTTAAATTATGCTGACTTGTAATAATGATGAGCTTCTTTCTTCAACAATTGAAAACTACATAATTTCTGCTGAAAGAGTCGCTCATGTTCAAGTTGATAACTCACTTGAGCATGGTTTGCTTGTCTTAACGAAAAGCGGCTATACAGCAATCCCAGTTTTAGATCCTCAATATAAACTTCATGGCTTAATATCCTTGCCATTAATTTTTGATCGAATTCTAGGAATTCAACGCATTGAAGTTGAAAAACTTGAAATATTGAAAGTGAGTGACGTTATGAATGCCAATATTGCACGTCTGAAGCTCAATGCAACTCTTGAAGAGGGCTTGGATCTTTTAGTTGACTACCCTTTTATTTGTATTGAAAACGAAGAGGGGATTTTTGAAGGAATCTTGACACGAAGAGCTATTTTGAAAAAACTTCAGGAACAATTAAAGGCTCTGAAGGAGAAAACAAAAAAGGGAGTCTGAGTGATTGTACTCCTTTTCCTCACTAAAGAAGAAAGTAAAAATATTTAAAAGTAGAAAAATATAAATTATCAGTCATTCTACTCGTGGCCGATAGGATGTAGGTCACATCAGCTAAGACAAGCTTCTATGCATGTCGGGGCTAACGGGGCACCTAGAGCTCATGAAATAGAAAATGGTTTAAGAGGGGTAATATGAATTTTTCAGAATATCAGCTGTTGTACGTTTTAGCTCAAGAAATGAATATGAGAAAGGCTGCTGAACGATTATTTGTATCTCAGCCAGCTTTATCCCAACGACTGCAAACGATTGAAAAAGCGTGGCAGACGAAGATTTTTATCCGCTCGCAAAAAGGGCTGACATTGACTCCGGCAGGCGAAGAAATCATTAAGCTTGCCCAGGATGTGATTATGCGAGAGGAACTTGTTCGTGAATCCATACAGGCAATGGATCGAAAAGTGTACGGTACTTTGAAAATTGCATGTGCAACCATTGTCGGACAAAACTGGCTTCCGAAAGTATTAAAGCGATATGTCAATAAATATCCGCAAGCGAAAATATCATTGGTAACGGGTTGGAGCAGCGATATTTTAAAAGCTTTGTACGATGACACGGTTCACATCGGTATTATTCGTGGAACACCTGACTGGAAAGGTGTTCGCCACCATTTATTTAAAGATCGCCTTTATTTGGTTGATACAGAAATGAATAAGCTAGAGGATGTATTGAAAACGGATCGCCCGTTCATTCAGTTTAAAAGCGATTCTAATTACTATCAGGAAATTCAGGACTGGTGGCATCACCATTTTCAAAATACACCTAAGCAGACCATTGTTGTCGATCAAATCGAGACGTGCAAGCAAATGGCGCTGAATGGAATTGGGTACGCTATTTTGCCGGCAATAACGATTCAAAATCATGATGTGGATATTTATAAAATTCCTTTATTGGATGAGCATAATCAACATCTTGAACGTGATACTTGGTTATTGGGCTATGAAAAATCATTCGAGCTTCAACAGGTTCAAGCATTTGTTGAGGTAGTAGAAGAATACATTCAAGAATCGCGCTCACAATTGTGAGAATCGTTTGACTTGTGTTAAACATAGCTGTTTGATAAAGTAAAAAATGGTATATTTATTGCTTATTAGGAGGAACTGTCTTTATGAAAATGTTGGATGCAAAAGAGATTATCGCGTTTATTGGTAATGCAAAGAAAACAACGCCTGTAAAAGTTTACATTAAAGGTCACCTTGAAGGAATCAGCTTCGGTGAAAGTGCTAAAACGTTTATCGATGGCAAATCTGGAGTAGTATTTGGTGATTGGGCGGAAGTAAGTGCTGCTATTGAAGCTAATGCTGATAAAATTGAAGATTATGTTGTGGAAAACGACCGCAGGAATTCGGCTCTTCCACTATTAGATATGAAAAATATTAACGCTCGTATCGAGCCAGGCGCAATCATTCGTGATCAAGTTGAAATCGGTGATAACGCTGTTATTATGATGGGAGCATCTATTAACATTGGCGCAGTAATCGGTTCTGGCACAATGATTGATATGAACGTTGTAATGGGTGGCCGTGCAACTGTGGGTAATAACTGTCATATCGGAGCTGGCGCTGTTCTTGCAGGTGTAATCGAGCCACCATCAGCGCAACCGGTAATTATTGAAGACAATGTATTAGTAGGCGCTAATGCGGTTGTGTTAGAAGGCGTTCGCATTGGTGAAGGTTCAGTAATCGCAGCAGGTGCAATCGTTACAGAGGACATCCCTCCATATTCTGTTGCTGTAGGTGCTCCGGCACGTGTCATCAAGCAAATCGATGATAAAACAAAATCAAAAACAGAAATCATGCAAGAACTTCGTAAGCTGTAAGAAGTTGCATCTTTAATGATCTATTGGCTTTTTGCCCTTAGGTCATTTTTTACTTTTTATGCCTACTGTTTTATAATACGGGGTAAATAAGTGTTGTAGGGGGATATATGTTGAACGACCGTGCGTTATTTATTGATATAAGAAGAGAACTACATAAGATACCAGAATTAGGATTTCAAGAGTTTAAAACACAAGCTTATCTATTAGAATACTTGAATGAGCTACCGAGTGATCGCCTAATTATCGAGCCTTGGAGAACCGGTATTTTTGTTAAAGTAAAGGGAAGTAACCCTTCTAAAACAATTGCTTACCGTGCCGATATAGATGGACTTCCTATAAAAGAGCAAACCGGTTTATTCTTTCCATCTACGCATGAAGGTTGCATGCATGCATGTGGTCATGATTTCCACATGAGTATCGCTTTAGGTGTGCTGACGCATTTTGTTCAGAATCCAATTGCTGATGACCTGTTGTTTATTTTTCAGCCGGCAGAGGAAGGGCCAGGAGGAGCTGAGCCGATGATGGCAACGTCCTATATGGCCGAGAACAAGCCAGACATGATTATGGCTCTTCACATCGCACCGGAATATCCAGTCGGGACAATTGCCACTAAATCAGGGCTATTATTCGCGAATACATCGGAGTTATTCGTTGATTTGAAAGGAAAGGGCGGTCATGCGGCTTATCCTCACCAAACGAATGATATGGTTATAGCCGCATGTCAATTCGTCAATCAGTTGCAATCAATTGTATCTCGAAATGTTAATCCTTTAGATTCGGCTGTTATAACTATAGGGAAAATTACAGGAGGAACGGTCCAAAACGTTATTGCTGAAACAGCTAGACTTGAAGGGACCATTCGTACACTGTCAGCGGAAAGTATGAAGAAAGTTAAGGCGCGTATTGAAGCGTTGGCTGAAGGGATACGAGTAGGCTATGAATGCGATGTAACGATTGATTACGGCTCGATGTATTATCAGGTTGATAATGATGAGCAGCTTACGGAAGAATTTATGACATTTGCCGAGGAGCAAAGCGACATGCAATTAATCCGTTGCCGTGAAGCGATGACGGGAGAGGATTTTGGTTATATGCTAAAGGACATTCCAGGCTTTATGTTTTGGTTAGGTGTGGATTCGAGCTACGGCCTGCATCATGCTAAACTAAATCCAAATGAAGAGGCTATTCCAAAAGCGATTGATTTGATTGTGCAATATATACAATTTAGAGGGAATAAATCATAAGTTAGGGCAGAGGCCTCTAGAAAGAAACTTTTCTAGAGGCCTCTGTCTTTATGTGTTTTAGCTGGTGTAACGTATATAAAAATAGAGAGCGAAGAGAGGCTGCTCAAGAGTCTTGAATGACTTTTGAGCAGCCTATTTTTCCTTTTTTATGATACATGTTATGTCTTACAAACGCGGTTATTTTAAGTATCGATTAGTCTGTTATTGATTAAGTCTGTTTTTAATTTCGTTGACAATCTCATCAGCTGTTAATCCGTTAGCTTCAATGATGGAAGCTTTTGTACTCGTATCCTGTATGCCCATAACATTTGTATCCAAGCCAGTTACAATGCAAAAGTCAAAGTCGACATTTGCTGCATCGGCAGTACGTCTAAGTTGGGAAACATCATAGCCTTGCTCCGTTAAAGCTTGTTGAACATCAGTTAAAGATTCTTCTACGCCAATTCTGGTCATTTCTGCACCTCCTTATCTATAAGTAATTTTCCATAATTCGGTGGTTTTATGTATGATAAAAAAATATCAATTATTAGACAAAACTAAAGTATATCGATTAAAATTATCGTAATAGATAGGAGGCGGATAAAATTGAGGAAATCGAAAAGGTCGGGATTAATTCAAATGGCTGTTTCATGCTTATTGCTTGAGAAGCCGATGCATGGGTATCAAATTATGAAGGAACTTGCGGATCGGAGTGGAGATGTTTACACGCCGAGTGCAGGTACGATTTATCCAGTACTGCAGGCACTACAAAATGACGGGTATGTCCATATTACCGAAATTGATGGGAAAAATGTGTTCGAATTGAATGCTTTAGGAAAAGAGCAAACTATTGAGCGCATTCGTGATTTGGAACTCGATGATTTCTGGGAAGAATGGAGACAAGTGTTAGTATGGAAGCAGTCGAAGGAAGCCCGTTTGTTGAAAGATGAGCTTGTACTGCTAAAGGAACAAATACGTCAAGGGGAAAAATTTGTTCGCCACCAACCGGAAAAGGCATTAAGTTTCGTCAGCTTGCTGGCGGACTTTCGAAGACAGTTAGAGGAGTTTCAAAAAGTAGAATAATGGTTTAGCAGATAAGTGAGAAGGGTGTTAGAGGATGAAGTCTTTTCGAAAATTACTTAAATTTTTACGACCATATATGTGGATTGCGTTTCTAGGTCCCTTTTTTATGTGCATAGAGGTTGCGATGGACCTAGTGCAGCCGACAATTATGCAAAATATTATTGATAACGGAATTGTCGAGGGCGATAAAAGTTATGTTGTAACTATGGGGATTTATATGCTTGTTTCAGCTGTAATCGGTCTATTGGGAGGTATAGGAAGCTCTGTATTCAGCACTAGGGCAGCTGTCAATGTTGCCGCAGATCTTCGAAAAGATGTTTTTCGTAAAATCGGTTATTTCTCAGGACCAAACACGGATAAATTTGGTGCTGGAAAGCTCATTACCATAGTTACGAATGATATTAGCACCTTGCAGCAGGCAATTATGATGACACTTAGAATTTTTGTTCGTGGTCCTATCATGTTTTTCGGTAGTATTATTATTGTTTACTTTACAGCACGTGAGCTCTTTGCGATTTTACTCGTAGTCGTTCCGATTCTTGTCGTGCTGATAGTGTTATTTACGTTAAAAGCAGGAAGTTTATTTCAAAAGGTACAGGAAGCTGTAGATCGAGTTAATACGAAGCTGCAAGAAAATTTGGCGGGTATTCGTGTGGTGAAGGCTTTTGGTAGACAGAAATATGAGGTAGAGCAATTTCATAAGGTAAATAATCGTTTGACTGCAAAAAATATTAGAGCAGACCAAGTGATTATGGGGTTATCGCCAATTCTTATGTTCATTGTGAATCTTGGTATAGTTGCTGCTATATGGATGGGAGCAATTAAGGTAGACAATGGCACTGTTAATGTTGGTGTTATTGTAGCATTTATCAATTACTTAACGATCATTATGAATTCACTTATGACGAGTAGTCATGTACTCATGCAAATTACACGTGCATTTCCTTCAGGAGAAAGGATTGTGCAGGTGCTAGATACAGAAGAAGATATTAAGCAGGCTGAATTTGCCCAAAAGCGTGACATGATACATGGGGACATTCAATTCAAGGATGTCAGCTATAGCTATAGTAAAAATGGCGAGTATGTATTATCCAATTTGAATTTCCATATTAAAAGCGGACAAACAATCGGCATAGTTGGTTCGACTGGTAGCGGTAAATCAAGCTTGGTTCACCTGCTACCGCGACTGTATGATGTTGATGAAGGTGAAATACTCCTGGATGGCATCGATGTAAAAAAATACGATATCGAGTCACTTCGTCAATCAATCGGCTTTGTTCCGCAGAAAGCTTTGCTTTTTTCAGGTTCAATTAAAGATAATTTGAAATATGGTAAACCATCCGCAACAGATGAGGAGATGCATGAGGCAATCTCATCAGCACAGGCGGCAGAATTTGTCTGTAAGTTGGAGGGAGAGCTCGATTATGAATTAACGCAGGGAGCTTCGAATTTATCAGGCGGTCAAAAGCAACGGATTTCTATTGCCCGTGCTTTCATTCGTAAGCCGGCCATTATCGTGCTTGACGATTCGACTTCGGCAGTGGATGCTTTGTCAGAGGCTGCTATTCAAAAGGTTTTGAAAAATAGGTTTGAGGGGACAACCAAAATAATTATCTCCTCGAAAATTTCTTCTGTAAAAAATGCCGATCAAATTATTGTTTTAGAGGATGGGAAAATGGCTGGAATCGGAACGCATGAACAATTAATGAAAACAAGCACGCTTTATCGAGAGATATTTGCTACCCAGGCAGGTAAGGAGGTTGGAGCGCAATGAGTCAAACAGTCAATAAACAAAAAGTAGCTCCACAGTTTCAAAGGCCTGGAGGAGCCGGGGGGCATTATATCGGTCCGAAGAAGAAAGCGAAAAATCAGAAGCAAACAATAGGTCGCATATGGCATTATATGCAAAAGCAAAGATTTGCGATGATTACAGCAATTGCCTTTGTTTTGTTCTCTACCATCTTAAACTTGCTTGGTCCGTATTTTATAGGTGTAATCATTGATGATTTTATCCTTCCTAAGGATGTCAGCGGTTCGATCCGTATGGCAGTGATTTTGGCTGTTATTTATGTGTTTGCGTCTATTTTTACTTGGCTTCAGCAATACGTAATGATTAATGTGTCGCTAAGAACGATTCGCACAATACGCTCAGATTTATTTTCAAAGCTACAGCAACTGAGTTTGCGATTTTTTGATCAGCGTTCACATGGAGAGTTAATGAGCCGCGTTACGAATGATATTGATAGTATGAATAATGCAATGACGCAAAGTGTAGTACAAATCTTTTCATCGACTTTAACAATTCTAGGTGTGACAATTGCAATGCTTTCTCTTAACTGGTTGTTGGCGATTGTATCTTTTCTTGTCATACCAGTGATGATTTGGACATCGAAAACGATTATTCGTTTCAGTAGTCGTAATTACACGAAGCGTCAAAAGGACTTAGGTGAATTAAACGGATTTGTTGAGGAAAGCATCAGCGGAAAGGAGGTCATCACATTATTCGGTAAGGAAAAAGAGACCATTTCACAGTTTGGCACAATTAATGAAAATCTTCGAACTTCGGCAATGCTAGCTGACACTTACAGTGGATTTTTAGGTCCGGTTAATAACTTTATAAATAATTTGGGGATTGCCTTAATTATTGGTGTAGGAGCGTTGCTTACATTGAATGACGTGACGACTGTCGGTGTGATTGCTTCATTTGTTACGTATTCAAGGTTATTTTTCCGCCCGATTAATCAATTATCTAGCTTATTGAATACGATTCAGGCTGCAGTAGCGGGAGCGGAAAGGGTATTTGAAATTATGGATGAGGTTCCGGATTTGACGGATCAAGAAAATGCACTCGCAATTAATAAAATTAAAGGTGAGGTTGAGTTCAAGAACGTTCATTTCGGTTATACTCCTGATAAGGAAGTTTTGAAGGGAATCTCATTGTCGGCAAAGCCAGGTGAAACCATTGCGCTTGTGGGACCAACTGGTTCTGGTAAAACAACAATCATCAATTTGCTATCACGTTTCTATGACATTCAAAGCGGTTCTATTACGATTGACGGTCATGACCTAAAGGACTATCGTATTGATGATTTGCGTAAGCGTATTGGAATCGTGTTGCAGGAAACTTATTTATTTTCAGGAACGCTAATGGAAAATATCCGTTATGGACGATTGAATGCAACAGATGATGAGGTAATTGAGGCGGCAAAAATTGCTTCCGCTCATCAATTCATAAAGCATTTACCACAAAAATACGAAACAAAAATTAGCTCTGGAGGTAAGAATTTAAGTCAGGGACAGCGACAGCTATTGGCGATTGCCCGCGCTATTTTGGCGAATTCAGATATATTGATTCTTGATGAGGCGACTTCAAGCATCGATACAAGAACGGAGATTGCTATTCAAACAGGCTTGCATCGTTTAACGAAGGGGCATACCACATTCGTAATTGCCCATCGTTTAAAGACGATTGAAAATGCTGATCGTATTTATGTTATTCATGATGGTGAAATAATCGAGGCTGGCCCTCACAGTGAATTACTCGAGAAGAAGGGCTTTTACTTCCGCTTATATGAAAGTCAATTTGATGTATAGTTAGAAAGTTTACTAGGAGCTTTTTGTAAGTTATTTAACAAATAATTAAGATAGAATGAAAGCTGTTGGCTGGCTCAACATATAAAGTGGCTCCTTAAAATATTTACATTAAAGAATGAATAAGGGCAATGTATTATGTTATTGGTGATATATTGCCCATTTCTCGCTAATTTATTTTTACACGTTAATAGTAGTACTTGCATCTGGAACAAGGTTAACAACTTCTAATACAACCGGAGTATCTAGCAAAATAGATGGTCGAACCACTAGGGATATTAATGGATACTTCTCCAACACTGCATCAAGTGCGTAAATAATATTCGAATAATGTATAATAGCTGTAAAGAGAATAAATTTAATCTTTTAAAGGGTGATACGTATGGGCGAGCAGAACGATGAAAAACTCGAAAAAGAACTTGAAAAAGCCGCTGAAAATTATTCTGAAGAGAAGTTCTGGGGCAAGTTGAAGAAGTATGGTAAAAAAGCCGGTTCATCAGTAGTTTACGCCGTGTTGCTTTTATATTATACACTTCAAAAACCTCAGATTCCTAAAAAGGTGAAGTTTGTCATCATTGGTGCGTTGGGATATTTTATTTTACCGATTGATGCCATTCCAGACTTTGCTGTCGGTCTTGGCTATACGGATGACTTAGGAGCAATCGTTTTTGCATTAATTCAAGTAGCCATGTATATCGATCAAGACGTGAAAAAGAAGGCTAAAGAAAAGCTAGCTGATTGGTTTGGAGACAATGTTGATACAGCAGAAATAGATGATAAGTTATAAATGGGGCTGTCCTTTTGGGCATCCTCTTTTTATATTCTAGGAAAGAATTTTAACATAATTGTTGTGTTTGTAAAATAAATTTAAAATTTGAAATTTTTAGATAAAACCAGTAGTAAATTATTTCGATTACCGATATATTTATAAAATACGATTTTTTCAGGAGTTAAACTGCTTCATGTTGAAGAGGAGGATGTTAGTGAATACATTTAAAAAGCTTAAAAATTATTATTGGCCGTTTCGTTTTCATTTGTTTGTATCATTATTTTTTCTATTGATTATGACAGGCATTACTGTAGTCTATCCGATTGTGCTACAGCTGACCATTGATGAAGTGATATTACTTGGGAACTATCATTGGATTCCTTATTTAGCCCTGGGATTTGTCGGGCTTATGATCGTGAAGGGAATAGCTTCTTTCATAAACCAATATCAAGGTGATGTATTTGGCATTCAAACCGTGTATCAATTGCGTAATGCACTATATAAAAAACTGCAATACTTGAGTTTTCGCTATTATGATCGTGCAAAGACAGGGGATTTAATGTCACGTCTAACAGCGGATGTAGAGG
>JAEIGA010018020.1_pt1 | contig 10757 bp, 12 predicted proteins | sample 9270691 | NCBI WGS metagenome assembly JAEIGA01 (sample SAMN17057246, study PRJNA624740) | gut metagenome | biome: biome; isolation source: fecal sample | host: Bos grunniens | place: China: Xizang | collected 2019 | reverse complement strand
CTTAAAGCGGTATATGATGCATATGATGGGTCGAAAGCGTTTGTGCAAGTAGACCCATGGAGGCATCATCCAGATATACAGTCGGGTAAGTATGATGTGATGATTTGCGATGAGTTTCCGACTATGACACCTGGCATTGCCATTTTGATTGGTCACGGAATCGCAGGAGGCAAAACTTCTGGACTCGAACAGCCTCATCCATATATGAGCCCAAGGGATGCTGAACTTATTACTTATGCAATCAATGCTAGTCCAGCAATGGTTAGTTTGGTAGCTAGGTATACAGGTATAAGTGAAGCACAGGTATTACCATTAGGAATGCCAAGGACGGATGAGTATATCGGGAAGAAAAAAGGTGATGGCAAGACGGAGCTGGCTACAAAAAGGGCATACTTGTATGCTCCAACATATAGATCACGAGAAGAAACACCAATGCCAGATATAGACTGGCAATGGCTCGATGACCACTTGACTGATGATGAAGTATTAGCGGTCAAACCTCATACAATGACTAAAAACATACTGAATAGGACATACAAGCATATTAAGGAGTTTGAAGCATATCTGCCAACAGCCCCTTTTTTGTATGACTGTGATGTGGTGATATCGGATTACAGTACAGTGATATTTGACGGATATATATTGAATAAGCCTTCAGTGTTATTCGATAAGTCCAAAGGATATCTCGATACTCGTGGAATGTATTTGGATTACCCAGAACAGTACTCCTCAAGATATTGCACTACAGAGCAGGAACTACTTGAAATGATCAGGAAAGCAAATGAGCTGACCGAAGTAGAGAAGTCCTGTAAAAAGCTTGTTGCGGAAAAGTGTGATGGTCATTCGGTTGAAAGGATTTGTGAATTAATAAGGAGTTTAATATGAAGATACTGATTGCTGTTCCCACATTTGAAAATATAACACCTGATACATTCAGGTCGATATATAACCTGGATAAAGGTGAACATGAATGCATTTTTGAGTTTGTTCGTGGATATGACTGTGCAACTGCAAGAAACAGAATCGCTCAGATGTCGCTCGACAAAGGGGTTGACTATGTTCTTATGGTTGACAACGATGTAACTCTTCCAAAGGATGTGCTGCTTAATATGCTTGAGAATGCCAAGGATGTATGTCTTGGATATTATGCGCATCGTAATGCAGACAATATGTATACTGGCAGAGTTTCAATTTGTAAACTTCACGATGATGAAGGAAATGTTTATTTCAACTATCCTTTAGAATCCGAGTTTAAGTCCGAAGAAATCAACAAGCTTAAAGATGAAGGAGTGTATAAAGTAGCGATACATGGCGGAGGAATGGGCTGTGCTTTAATCAAAGCTGATGTGTTCAAGAGGCTCAAATATCCTTGGTATGATTGGGTTAATTATGCTGATGATCATAGAGGTATGCTGTCGGAAGACCTTTACTTCTGTGAGTTATGCAGACGAGGAAATATTCCGATCTATACGGATTCAAGAGCTGGATGTGGACATCTGTTAAGACATATCCAGATGCCAGTATAAGGAGGGCGATATGGTTAAATTCAAAAACCGTATTACTAAGACAGTAATGTATGTCGAAGACAGCAGGATTGATGAATACATAAAAGCAGGACATGAGCTTATTGTTGATAAGCCAAAAATTGAGCCTGTAAAAGTTGAAAAGCCTGCAGTCAAGAAGACAAAGACAACAAAGAAGAAGTGAGGTGGTACAAATGGCATATGCTACAGTTGCTGATGTTCAGGCAAGAATGAGCAGAACTATGAGTGCTGATGAACAGACTCGATGCGGAGTCTTACTTGATGATGCTGCAGTGATGATTGACCAGTACAATACATCAGCCACAGCAGATACAAAGAAAATAGTATCTTGTAGAATGGTTGTGCGTGTAATGGGAGATGGTGCTGACATGGGAATACCTATTGGAGCATCACAGGGTTCAATGACAGGCTTAAGCTATACAAATAGTTGGACTATTGGCTCTGGCGGAGCTACAGGCGAATTATATGTCAGTAAAGCAGAGAAGAGAATGCTAGGTTGTGGCAATGCTATTGGAAGTCATTCACCATTGGAAGACATGGAGGGAAATAGCGATGGGATTTAAGACTACAACTGTTTCACTGACAGTCAAGACCAAAACAGGAGTGGATGAGTTTGGGGCTGATGTATTCAAGGAAACACAGGTTGATGTGCCTGGAGTACTTATCGGAAGTCCGACCACTGATGATGTAACCAGCACGCTAGAGTTATACGGAAAGCGTGTTGAGTATGTATTAGGAATCCCTAAAGGAGATACGCATAAGTGGTATGACACCACTGTTTCTTTTTGGGGTAGAACATATAAGACTATAGGTTATCCAATGCAAGGAGAACCTGAGAATATCCCTCTTGCATGGGGGCAGAATGTAAAGGTGGAAGCTTATGGATGATGTTAAAATTGTACTTGATAAAGAAGGAGTAAGAGAACTGCTCCGCTCCGAAGAAGCAAAAGCTTTATGTAAAGAGTATGCTGATAATGCCTTGGCTCAGTTAGGAGCTGGACATGAAGTTACTACTTGGACGGGACCTAATCGAGTTAATGCATCGGTCAGAGCTACTACTTATCTTACAAGAAAAGAAAACTCAGAAAATAATACGATACTTAAGGCGGTGACAGGATGATTATTGAAAAAGTCATATGTGACTATCTTAAAACAAAACTTGATTGTCCTGTATTACCAGAGCGACCACCTGAAGTTAAAGGACGAATGGTATTTGTCGAAAAAACAGGTGGGAGCGGTAGATTCTTAGTGCAGAGCACTGTGGTAATTCAGTCATATGAAACTTCAATGTATAAGGCAGCAAAGCTTAACGATGATGTCATAGAAGCTATGTATGGATTGGTTGAGCTTAATGATGTTTGTCGTGTAGATCTAAACTCGAACTACAATTACACGGATGCAACAACTAAGGAATACAGGTATCAAGCAGTTTTTGACATTAATCACTATTAGGAGGATTAAAAAATGGCAAATACAGTTAATAATGTAAATGTAGGCAAGCCTAAGATTGGTGGATCTGTTTGGGTTGCTCCAAAAGGAACTACATTACCAACAGATGCAGTTACAGACTTAAATTCAGCTTTTAAGTGCTGCGGATTTATTTCTGACGCAGGTGTGACTAACTCTAACTCACCATCAAGTACTTCGTTCAAGGCTTGGGGTGGTGATATCGTTTATGATGCTCAGACTGAGAAGCCTGATACATTCAAGATGATGTTTATCGAAACAACTAATGTTGATGTACTTAAAGTGGTTTATGGTGCTGACAATGTGTCTGGAGACATCAATACAGGCATTCATATCAAAGCTAATTCTAAGGAACAGCAGACACTTTGTATGGTCATCGATATGGTCCTTAGAGATGGAGCAGTTAAGAGAGTGGTAATTCCACAGGGTAAGGTAACAGCAGTAGGTGATATCACTTATGCTGACGGAAGCCTTGTTGGTTATGACACTACAATTTCAGCTTATCCATCAGACAACGAAGGAAACACACATCATGAGTATATTAAGGTTACTGGTGCGACAGGAGCAACTGGAGCAACTGGCGAGACTAGTGCCGTAGGTTAAGGAGGGAAATATGATTACTGGAAAAACACCAACAGGATTTGAATTTGAAATTGATGAGAGAATATTAAACGACTTCCGTTATGTCGAACTCTTAGCAATGGCAGAGTCAGATGACGCTTCGGAAATATTGAAGGGTGTCACTATGCTGCCAAAGTTTATGCTTGGAGATAAAGGTGCAAAGCGTTTAAAGGATAAGATAGCATCGGAAAATGATGGCTTTGTTCCGCAGGAATTAGTATATGCGGAAATTACTGCTATTATTGATGTCATTAAAGAGAACAACAAAAACATAAAAAACTAATTATCCTCGCCCATATGATTGCCTGTGGCGAGGAGGAACTAATATGTGACCTGGCTGAATATTACCACATTTATGACTATAAATCGCTTCCTGTTGATAAGGTGGCGATTTTTTCAGTTGGTTTAAGAGAAGAATCAAGGATATATCGAAAAATGCTAGGCTATCCTTCCAGTCGTTGGGATGAACGATTACTGGCACTTATTCTGGATAAACTTAACCATATGTTTGCATCGGAAGACGCTGATATTAAATCGGTATATTCATTGCTTTTTGGCGAAGAGGAAAAAGAAGGAAATGTTATGTCCTTTACATCGCCAGAAGAGTTTGAAGAAGCAAGAAGGAGAATAATAAATGGCAACTAAATTAGCAGAAGCTTATGTACAGATTATTCCAGTAGCAAAAGGAATGAAGAGTAGTCTGACTAGCTTATTCAAGGGCGATGCTTCTTCTGCAGGTTCGACAATAGGTGGGCTTTTCAGCACAGGGTTCGTATCAGGTATTGGAACCATTGTAAGTGGAGTGTCAACTGTAACGACAGCAGCGGTTGCAGCAGCCACAGCAGGAATTACGGCATTGACTACTAGTGCAGTAAAGAGTTATGCGGAATATGAGCAGTTGGTTGGTGGTATTGAGACATTATTTACACCTACACAATCGATGAGCGAATTTGTAACTCAGTTACAGGAAATAGGAGTTTCTGCACAAGAAGCTTCATCTCGATATTCAGAAGGTGCTGATAAAGTCATGGAACAAGCTTCAAATGCTTGGAAGACAGCAGGATTGAGCACTAATGATTATCTAGAAACTGTAACTTCTTTTAGTGCATCCCTTATTTCGTCATTAGGTGGAGATACAGTAAAAGCTGCATCTTATGCTGATATGGCGATTACTGATATGTCAGATAATGCGAATAAGATGGGTACAGACATAAGTTCTATCCAAAATGCTTATCAAGGATTTGCAAAACAAAACTATACAATGCTTGATAACTTAAAGCTTGGATATGGTGGTACAAAAACTGAAATGCAAAGGCTTATTGAAGACGCAGATGCATTGAGTGATTCATTTACGGCTCAAAGAGATGAGGCTGGTAGTCTTACCATGTCATATGCTGATATCGTAGATGCCATTCATATTGTGCAGGAGAATATGGGTATTGCAGGCACTACGGCATTGGAAGCAACAACAACCATTTCAGGCTCGTTAAATATGTTAAAAGCTTCTTGGTCTAATTTGGTCACAGGACTTGCTGATGAAGATGCTGACTTAGATCAATTGATGCAAAATGTTGTTGATTCGCTTGTTGGAACCACAGATGAAGCTGGAAATAAAATAGAAAAAGGTTTCTTGGATAATATTATTCCAGTAATTGAGACCTCACTTACAAGTATAGGTTCACTATTCACAACACTTGTTCCGACAGCACTTAGTCTGCTTCCAACCCTAATTTCGAGCGTTTTGCCTGATATTATTTCTGCTGGTACATCTCTGGTTGACGGACTTGTTAATTCAATTTCCGACAATATGGACGATGTAGAAGCTATCGCAAATCAATTGATTGAATCGTTTTCAGCGATTATCCCTGACATGGTGGAATTGGGTGGACAGCTCCTTAGTACGCTAGGTTCAGCAATTCTTGACAACCTAGATACGATTCTGGGTGTGGCAGGGGATGTCCTTACAACTCTATGTGAAGGTTTGCAGGAAAACGCTGATGACCTGGTGTCTGGTGCAATTCAGATAATAGAATCTCTTGGAGGCTTCATTCGAGATAATGCAGATATGCTGATTGATACAGCGGTATCGGTGGTTTTAGCTATCGTGACAGGAATTAGTGAGAATTTAAGTGATCTGATAATTCTTGGATTAGAAATTGTTACAGCTATTTCAGAATCAATCTTGGAAAATATCGATGTAATAATCAATGCAATCCCTGATCTAGTGAGTGGATTTTGCGATGGGCTGATAGAGCACAGCGATGAGATAGCGGATGCATTTGTAACTCTCATGGATGTTTTTGCGGAAGTAACACCAATCATACTTGATTCTTTATCTGTTGTCCTTCCTGAATTGGTGGGCAAGATATTCGATTATTTATCTGGCGATGGATATATCAAGGTTCAGGCAGCATCTACAAAAATGTTTGAAGGAATAATCTATGCGCTGTCATCCATATTATCTTCATTATGGTCAGCTATTGGAGATTTGATTGTTAACCTTGCAATGAAGATTACTAATGGACAGACCAATCTACAGGTAGCAGCCATTTCTATGTTTGATGGAATCACGAATGGACTTGTTACAAAGGCTGCTGAAATACTTACTCTTATTGGAACCAAGATAGCTGAATGGGTACAGGCAGTAAAGAATAAGGTAAGTGATTGGGTTACTGCAGGAGGGTCGCTTATCGATGGATTGAAGCAAGGATTCATGAATAAGCTTGAAGGAGTAAAAACTGCAATTGCTAATGGAGCAACATCGATAGCGAATGCAGCTAAGTCAGCTCTCGGAATTAATTCACCTTCTAAAGTGTTTGCTGCTATTGGTGAAAATATGGCAGAAGGTATTGAAGTGGGCTGGGATAAAAATATTAAATCCGTACAGAACGACATTAATAAAGACTTAGATTTTAAGAATACAGTCAGCACGGATTTTTCAAATAATAACTCGATAACTAATTCTTCAGCAAACAACAATGGTACAAGGATAGTAATAAATGAGACTATCAACCTTCCAAGCGGAGATACTAAAGAAGTGTTCTACGAATATGTTGTACAAACTGAAGGGGATAAGACAAGAGCGGTTAAAATTGCTCAAGGAGGTTATTGATGTACTTTAATGGAAACATAACATTCAAGGGGGTGTCGTCAAGTACGCACTCCCTTTTAGTTACAACAGTTCCAACAATAACTCATTCAGAAATAAAGGATGAACCACTATCGATTCCTGGAAGAGATGGAGACCTTCATAGTGATAGTCCATATAGGGGCGATGCACAAATTAAGGTTACATTCGCCTTGATCAAGGAAACTGGAAACTATTATGAAGCAATAAGAGGTGTTAGGCAGTGGTTGACAGGGACAGGCAAACTTATCATTGGAGATGCGACAGACGCATATTATGAAGTTAAGAAGGTTGTCCTTAATACTGATGAGAGATTAGTTTTGAATGTTGGAACAATAGAAGCGATATTTACAGTTTATCCGTATGAATTCCTAGATAGTGGAGATACGGAAACCAGCAATACAACGATAGTCAATACTCATTCACCAAGTATGCCACTTTATAAGATTACAGGAAATGGCAGCGGAACATTAGAGTTAAGTGGTTCAGGATCTATGACCTTCACTGTTGCTGGAACTTTATATATAGATACAAGAAATCTAATAGCTTATGACGCATCTTCACCAGTGCAGGACAAGAGTGCTTCTGTTGGCGGAGATTACACTAAGTTAAGGCTCAAGACAGGAACTAACACATTATCGATAACTAATGGTTTTACATTGAAGACTAAGCCTAGATGGGGTTGTGAAATATGATAAATCTTTATAACATCAACAACACAGATTTTACTAAAAATGGAAATGCGACTCTAGAAGCTATGAGATGCGAATTCCGTGTTGAAGTAAATGGAGCATGGTCTATTGAGCTTGAGATTCCGTATGATTCATTCGGAAAATGGAAGCTTGTTCAAAAAGATACAATGCTTAAAGTGGATGTGGACTGTATTAGAGAATTTACTTCTACATCACAGTTATTCCGAGTAGATAATTACCGCAAGACTGAGACTTCTTTGGTGGTGATTGCATATTCAGTCGGAATGGAAGCAAGGCATGATGTCTTGATCAAGAATCTTACTCTTAAGAATAAGACAGCTTCTGAGGTGTTAACAGCCTTTGCACAATATATTGATAATAATAAATACACTTTATATACGGACTTATCAACTACAGGAACTATATCATTATCAAACAGCAACCTAATTTCAGCAATCTCTTATGACAATGAAGGTTCGTTTACAAAAGTATTTGGTGGTGAAATTGTTTATGACAACAAGACCATCAAGATACTTAATAGAATTGGAAATTCAACACCTGGCTCTCATCCTGTAATTTATGGCAAGAACATGACTGGCATATCTTATCAAGAAGATAGTAGCGGAATGGTAACAAGGATTTATCCGATTTCTACTGATGGAGTTGCGCTTCTTACACAGGATAACAAGGATTATGTTGATAGTGATTATGCACAAATTTATCCATATCTCCGTAAGAGATACATGACAGCTCCTTATCAGCTTATCGATGATGTAGAAAATCCAATCACTCCGACACAGGTAACTACAAGAGCTGCACTTGATGCAGTAAAGAATAAAGCGAAGCAGTTATCTGTGACTGCCATGAAGCACGCAGTGTCATGTCTAGGAGATAATATCCCTTATGGAGCAATAAAGAAATATAAGAGTGAAGTCATTGAAGCGGTATGTGATATGGCTACAACTCATTGTCTTCATGCGACCTTGGATTCCAAGATGGAAAAATATATCAAGGATGGAATGAATGACAAGACTGGTGGTATGTTCTCGGTTCCTGAACCAGAATACTCATGGCATGGAGACTATGAGGATGGATGGTGGTATGGTGATGATTCCGCAGCCTGGGCAACCGATAAAGCATATGCCAGAAATGAATATAAGTATATTTCCAAAAAATGGAGCTACTTTGACAATGATGGCAAGTGGGAAATGCCGAAAGACGATAATGGTGACTGGGATTGGTGGCAGCCACAAGATGGTTTAGCAGATAAGTTCAAATATGGAAACTTTGATAGATATTATGCCAAAGACCAGTGGATATATATTACCGATAGTGGAACACTGACAGCCTATTGGATTGACGGAGATGGATACTACGATTCATCTTATACTGAAGCTTCAACATGGACATGGCATGGAACAGGAGTCGAAGGAGATCCATACTGGTTCGGAGCTTCTGATGCTGCAGGGGATCCTGACAAATATGCTCATGACCAGTGGGTATTTATAGATTATACCTTATATTACTTCGACAACGAAGGTTTCTATGATGGTATAACAAAGAAAGAATTCTATCAGTGGGATTGGGTTGAATCAGGCAATAAGTATTGGTTCGGAAATAATGAGGATAAAACTTTTGCTTCAATATACCTTCAGAGTCAGTGGGCAAAGATAGATAGTGATTATTATTACTTTGATCAGGACGGATATGCAATAGATGAAGAAGAAATGATAATAATGATTATTCAGTCGTTTCTTACTTCAATGGCTTCACTTCTTACTGAGGTTGATACACAGAAGGCTGCATTATATGCCAAATTGTATGAACAGATGGAAGATTGGGGTGAAAAGCAATTTAGTGTGGAACACATCGACCTTCCAGCGGTGGCTATTTCCGTCAACATGATAGATCTACAAAAAACTCAGGAATACAAGGACTATGCACAGCTTGAGAAAATATGCCTTGGAGATGCAGTTGATTGTCAGAATCCAAAGTTACAGATTTATTCACAGGAAAGAGTCATTGGTCTTACCTATGATTGTATAAGAGGCTATAACACTTCGGTAACGATAGGACATACAGAAGCTTCTCTCGGAAGTGTACTTTCAAACTCAAGTGGCAGTAGTGTTCCAAGTGGGTTTGATACAAGTGCTATGGAAAGTGCTATTAATACGAATAGTAACGCTATAGCTGCACTGCAGAGCGGCAAGCAAGATAAACTTATCGCAGGGGATAATATCACCATTGTGAATAACCGCATATCGGCAACAGGTGGTGGTTTAAGTTATTGGACGGAAACACAGAAGAAAATATATAACAGCGGTTCGCATGAGGGCATTGGAGCTGATGCAAACTATTTCAAGACACGGAGTTTTGAAATAGGGCATTTCCAAAATGGTAATGGTTGGTCAAGACTTATGACCACAAAAATTGATGTTACTGATAAACCTGTAGTCATTGGATATACAAGCCACTCACACCCTATGATAGTTGTTGCGAGTAAAGATACACTTGATAACTTTCAATGGGGTTGGAGTAATTGGACATTTAATAAACCATATGATGTCCAAGCATGGGCAGATAAAGACACATACCCATTGTATGCAGGGCATTATGAGAATTATTTTGGTTATGCGATAGGAACTACGACATACAACAATGAAACATGGAATGTATTGCTGATTGATTGCTACACATGGAGCGGTGGCACTGTTATGAAGGATATAAATGTTTTTACCTTCAATGAATACAGTGCGTCAAATCCAAATGTAAGCGGTGCAGGATTAGCACTCTTGCAACAGGCTCATGCTTCCGTGACAGAATACTCAGTGACAACTCAGATTGCTACAGAGGAATATCCATTTAAGTATGGAGCTGAAAATGAGGATTTTGCGTTTGTGGATGAGTACGGCAATGGCAAGTTTACGGAAATAAGGACGAATAATGGCTCATTAACAGAGCAGATGGAGTATAAAAACCATATTTCCTATGGAACTTCTGCACCTTCTGGAAGTGCCACAAATGGAGATTTGTTCATATTAGTTGACGGACAGTATCACAAGACAGGGATGTATTTGTATGTGTCTAATTCATGGGTACAGATTGAATAGGAGGAGCATCATGGTGGAACAGCTATGGAATGTAATACAGGTTGCTTGTGCAGGGATAATCGCATTAGGCGGTGCAGGAGCAATCATAATAGGGCTGATTAAGTGGTATCATAAGCCAGATTTAGAGAGGGATGACAAGTTGAAGAGACATGATGAATTATTAGATAACGATAATAAGAGGCTGAAAGCCCTTGAG
>JAEIGA010018019.1_pt1 | contig 10757 bp, 8 predicted proteins | sample 9270691 | NCBI WGS metagenome assembly JAEIGA01 (sample SAMN17057246, study PRJNA624740) | gut metagenome | biome: biome; isolation source: fecal sample | host: Bos grunniens | place: China: Xizang | collected 2019 | reverse complement strand
TTTGATACTGTGACCTCCATCGTGGGCTACGCCGAGACGCAGGAGGAATTTGACGCGATCAGCGCCGAGATCCTTCGCGAGCTTGGCGAATATCACCGCCTTTTCACCATCTACCACCGCTACGAGGGGCTTGAAAACCTCTGCACGGTCAACGAGCTGCAAAACGGAGAGCACCGTGCGGTAAAGGTGGATGAGCGGATCATCGAGCTGCTCCTGTATGCCAAGGAGATGTACCGGGTAACCGGCGGACGAATGAATATCGCCATGGGAAGCGTGCTTTCCATCTGGCACGACTACCGCACCGCAGGGCTGGACGAGCCCTGGGCGGCAGAGCTTCCCCCAATGGATCGACTCACCGAGGCAGCAAAGCATACCGACATCAACGACGTGATCATTGACGAGGAGGCCTCCACGGTATTCCTGGCCGATCCAATGATGACCCTGGACGTGGGCGCCATCGCCAAGGGATATGCCGTTGAAATGGTGGCTCGTGCCCTGGAGGAGCAAGGAATCACGGGCTACGTGATCAACGTGGGCGGAAACGTACGCACGGTTGGAAGCAAACCAAATGAGGAAAAATGGTTGGCGGGAATTGAAAACCCCGACACCGAGTCCAAGGATCCCTATCTCGTCTATCTTCAGCTGGCGGGAGAATCCGTGGTAACCAGCGGCTCCTATCAGCGTTACTATACGGTGGATGGCAAGAACTATCACCATATCATTGATTCCAAGACCCTGATGCCGGCGATCGGCTTCCGATCGGTCTCGGTAGTCTGCAAAAACTCGGGAGAGGCAGACGCCCTCTCCACCGCCCTGTTCTGTATGTCCTATGAGGAGGGGCTTTCCCTTGTAGAGAGTCTGGAGGAAGTGGAGGCGCTCTGGGTGATGGAGGATGGAACCCAAAGGACCTCAAAGGGATTTTCCCAATACGTGACCCAGCCCTGATCAGAAAAACCAGCCTCTATCAAAGCCAAAAAGAGAGAACGATCCGGTTCTGTACCGAGTCGCTCTCTCTTTTTTTCGATTCCTTCTCTTCAGATTTCGGTTCTTGTCCCACAGGACTCTGCCCGGACCGTCGCAAGGCACCGCGAAAGAACCTTGGCGGAGATCGCAGCGATCTCTCGCTGTTCCCCGATGGGACAGGTACACAGTCTTTGCTTTTTAGGCATTCCCCAGATGCCAAAGAGGCGGGGGCCGATCCACTCGCAAGAGCCCGTTTCCTCAAAAACCCCCCGCAAAATCGAAAGGGCGGCTCTCTTGGGCTTCATAAAGATCACCTTCATTGGATGCTTGATGATAGCAAAGATCAGCCTGGGATAATGGGCCGTAATGTTGGTAAAGGTAATCCCCGGATGAGTCACAGCAAGGCTTGCCTCCTGTTCCTCCCCAAAGAGATCCATCAGGGAGAACATCAAAAATCTCTTGGCGTTTCCGTAGACCTTGGAGGCGGCACGTCGGGTGGAAAAATCCACGTCGTCGGGATCGATTACCGAATAGTTGTGGGCAATGCTCCCCACCACCACGACCCTGCCCGCCCTCGCGCGCAGCATGGGAAGAAGGCGATGGATCATATAGTAGGGTGTGGCAAAATTGATCTGAAAGACGTTGTCATATCCGCTCTCGCACCTATAACGGGGAATACTGTAGGCTCCCGCGTTGTGCAAAAAAACGTCGATCCCCAGCTCCACAAGACGATCGGTCGCCGCCCTTGCCGATTGGAGATCCTCCAGATCCAAGGGAATGCATTCCACCTCCACGCCAAACCGCTCTGTAAGGTCCCTGCAATGTTGTTTTGAGCGTGCCTCGTTGCGATCCAGCAGAATCAGAGAGGCACCAAGAGCGGCAAAATAGGTACAAAGCTCCCTTCCAAGTCCTCCCGTGGATCCCGTGATAGCGATCCGCTTGCCCGCAAGGCTTTGGGTATTCTTCTTGAGCCAGGTCTCAATTCGCATCCTGATCCCCCTTCCCTTTATGTTTCACCACCATTATAGCACATTTGAAAAGCGATTACAATCCCTCAAAATAAGAAAAGCGGCACGGAGCAATGCTCCGTGCCTTGTTTGTTTTAGACGGAATGAGACAGCTGTCTTTGCACAAGCCTTTTGAGAAGCTCGGAAAGAGGCAGGATCAACAGTCCCGTGACCAGGTTTCCAATTCCGTGAATCAGATCCCAGGGCAGTCCCGTGAGGACCCAGGCGACCGTCTGCTCAAAATCAAATCCGTAGAGCAGCGCCTGAGCGGGAGCGTACAGAATTCCAAAGGCAAGCCCGTGGAAGCAGCAGATCGCGGGATAAACGATCCGAGCAAGCCACCTTGGCATTTTGCGAGGGAGTAGCATGGTAACTCCCCACAGAACTGTCCAGATATAAAGATAAGGGACCCACCAGGCGTGAAAACCGGCATAAAGGCCGGTAATCGCCACAAATACGCCAATGGGAAGAAGCGCCTTGGTGCGGAACACCAGGGTATAGACCATGGTCAGCGTTCCAAGGAGATGGACGTTGGGAATGGCCTCCATAATGATCTTGGAGCAAACCATCAGGGCTCCAAGCATAGCAAAGAGAATCCATTCAAAGATCGCAACCGACTTGCCGCGGGAATTACCTTGCTCCATTTTTACTGCTCGCGAGCCAGGCGATAGATGGCGCCCTCTTCAATGTCGGTGCCGTCCACACCCGTCATCGCATATTCCCCATTGATGTAAAAAGCCCAATAGCTCTTGTCCGTGTCGTAATCGGCGGTCATACCGTTGACCTTTTTGATATAGAGACCAAAGTCTCCCTCATCACCGTCGATCAGCTCCAGCTCCAAAAGAGCGGCTCCAACAGTCTTGGCATCGGTGTTGACCGTAAAGGTCACGGTCTGCTCCTCCACGGTTACCTCCAGGGTAAAGGTCTTGGAGCCCTTTCCCAGCTCGGTGTCCTTTTTGTAGGTTGCATTCTCCCAAAGGCCCGTTACGTCCACCCGATTGCCGCAGGAGGCAAGACAGAGGACAAAGAGGAAGGCCAGAAGAAGAGAAACAGAAGATTGAATTGTTTTTTTCATCATTGATTCCTATCCTTTCTTTTTTTGCAATAGGATAAAATAAAAGCACCCTTCCCTTGGGAGGGTACTTGTGTTTTGCTTTGGCGTCCTGCCACGCCAAAGGAGCAGTCGAGGGCTTTGCCTCGGCCGCACATTCCACAAGCTCTCCCCAGTTTGCCCAAGAGCCTTTTACGTGTCACAGACCGATCAGCATTCCGACTTGACTCCCAAGGGAGAGATACGGTAATGGCTGTTGCCGCGGATTCTCACCGCCGTTTCCTGATCCCCGAACAAACCGTTTTTCGGTTGCCCGACAACCAACGCTTGCGCGTCGAATGATCTGCGTTTATTCTTTTGTATTCCCATTATAACATATCTTGCGCCAAAATACAAGAGAAAAACAAAAAAAAAGAAGTGACCCTTGATTGCTATCTTGCCCGCAACCAAGGGTCACTTCTGCTCGCTCTTAGTATCTAACATCTTTTGTAATCCTCTCTTTCGTAGTCTACCCCTTGCCTCTCTGCCATTGATCCAAAACACTCTTGTTTCTTTTTCTCTGATGAGAGTACCACTTTGTTTATTCTTCTTGCGCAGCACAGCAAAAGGTGAAAAGGTTTTCTTTGGGTCTATCCGAATGATTCAAACACACTTGCTCTTTGGTATGGATCTATTTGAAAATGACGTCCTTGACGTACTCACATAGAATCGGTGGAGGTGCTTTCCTGTTTTACGTAGAATCGGTGGAAGTGCTTTCCTGTTTTACGTAGAGTCGGTGGAAGTGCGTTCCTGTTTTTTGCGTTTCACCGCCGTGTGATTGTTCTATCAGTCGAACCAAAAACTCGTATGGGATCTCGCTTGTTTGTGTTCCTTTCCTTTACTCACTTACCGGTTTGAATCCTTTTTTTCTTGATAAAACCCTTTTGTTTGTTAGCCCATTGGACTGTACCTCCTTTTCTTCACTCACAGTATAGCACAAAAAAAGCATCTTTGCAATTGGCAGAATGCAAAAACTTCACAATTATTTTTTGTAAAAAACGTAGAAATTGGGCATTTATACAAATTTTCTCTTTACATGGGGAAAAACCTGTGATATAATGAATTTATGGTGTTGTAAAAAAAGGGGGCTCTTCGCCGCTCTGTTAAAAAAAGGACCGTTTCGGACTCTCTGCGGAGCCCGTGGAAACGGTCCTTTTATTATTTTCTTTTCAGTGGCTTTTTACTCGGCGAGATGGAGGATCTCCAGAATGCCTTTTCTGCCGATCTTGGGAATGGAAGGAAGATTGCCGTCAGCATCGCAGCCGTGGGCTACGATCTCATCCGCGATCTTCTCAATGTCGGCTACGGGAACGCCGGCGCTTGTGAGGGTGTGAGGAACACCCACCTCATCCATAAAGGATACGAAGCGGGAGACGGTCTCCTCTGCCACCTCAAGGTCGCTTCTGCCCGCGCGGGACAGACCAAAGACCTTCTCACCCAGGAGCGCAAAGCGAGCGCTTCTCTCGGCATTGAGGCGGGCGGTATAGCGGAAATAGGAATCCATAAAGATGGCCAGGGTCACACCGTGAGGGGTGTTGTAGTGGGCCGAGAGAACGTGTCCCATCTGATGCATGGGGGTGGAAGCATTCAGACCCGATTGAATATAGCCGTTCCAGGCCAGGGTAGCCGCCCACTGAATGTTGGCGCGGTGCTCCACGTTCATGGGATCCTTCAGGATGGCCTTCAGCTCGGACATAATGGTCACAAGAATGCCCTCGTGGAGACGGTCCTGCAGGGGAGAATTCTGATCGCCGTTGAGATAGGCCTCCAGCACGTGAGACATGGCGTCCACGGCACCCACTGCCGTCTGGTAGGCAGGCAGAGAGCAGGTCAGGGCGGGATCTACCACCGAGAGGGTGGGATAGAGAACGGGGGTCATGATATAGGCCTTTTCCTTAGTCTGGTCATTGGTTGCCACGGCAATGTTGTTCATTTCACTGCTGGTTGCGGGAAGCGTGGGGATCATAACGGTGGGAAGGCTCTTGGTGGGCGCGACAGCGACCTCACAGTCGTGGCGGGAGATAAACATCTTCCACAGGTCTCCCTCATAGAGAGCGCCCGCGGCAATGGCCTTGGTGGAGTCCATGACACTGCCGCCGCCAATACCGATACAAAAGTCAACCTGCTCTTTTTTGCAAAGCTCTGCAGCCTCGCGAATGTGGCAAAGCAGAGGATTGGCCTGCACACGGTAATATTCCAGATATTCAATGCCGTGATCGGTCAAAGACTTCTTGACGTCCTCCAGAAGGGCATCAAAAAAGTTGTGTACCTCATAGGAGACGATCAGGGCCTTTTTGCCAAGACCGCTGACATACTTGCCCACGTTCTTGGATTCGCCGTTGCCAAAGATCACACGGACGGGATTATACAGCTCAAAATTTTGCATGATAAAATATCCTTTCTTTGTTCGATCGGGTTCTTTTCTATATTATACCGAAAAAACACGGGGGAGTCAAGAACCGATCCTATCAAAAACATGTAGAATCCTACAAAACCCAAGGGAGGCCGGAGGCCTCCCTGTTATAGGTTGATTGGATTTATTGGGTATCCCGCTCGGCGTAGGTGTCAAGGATCTTCTGGAAATCGTTCTCTGCCGAAACACGGATCTCTTCCCATACCGTTGCCCATTTGTAACGGGAGGGGTTAGCGATGCAGTTACGGATCTGGGTGTCAATGTCCTTGGTGACAACAAAGCGGAACACGAAATTGAAGTCGAAGGTAATGCTCTGGCGCATCAGGTCATACATCTCGGCAAGTCTCTCATCGGGAGCCAAGCGCAGCTTTACGCAGGTGTCATAGTAGACCGGCTCTACCTGACGGTAGGCCTGAGATGCCATACACTCTACCAATGCGGAGGAGCAATCGATGTCCTCGGCCGAGGTGGGAATGTACCAGATGGGATGGTTGTTGGGAATGTGCGTGTAGTACTGCTCCTGCGCAGAATCAAGCTTAGGATGCGGAACCGCACCGTAGTTGATCTCCAGGTTCTTCTCGGCAACCAGCTCGGTCAGATAGAGCACTGCCTGATAGAAGACGGCTCTCTCCTCCATAAACATCTTAAAGTCACTGTTGGTGTTTCCGGTATCAACCAAGAAGGAATCGTCGGTGGCAAAGAGATCAATGATGGTATCGATGACTTGGCCGGTATGCTCGTCGGACGCGGTCAGCTCCAACTCGCCGTCACCGTTCTTGGTTACCAGCTTTACGCCCATACCAAAGTACCAGCAGGTCAGGCGCGCTTGGGTAGAGGTGGCAAGGCCGAACTGGTCGGCGTTATCGGCCTTGCTGTTATTGTTGCGATCCTGGTAGGTTCCCTTAATCAGCTCCTTGAGCTTGGCAACATTCCACTCATCGTTGTCAACCAGGGTGTAGGGGTTCTCGATCTGATAGTCCTCGACCAGATTCTTGTTAAAGAAGACACCCGACAGATTTTGCAGGGTCTGGTAGTCCGAGTTCGCAACCAGAGCATATACCTGATCGTTGCAGATCAGACGCTCTATGAAAACGGAAGGCCACCAGGGACCGGTCAGATCGATATACTTGGTGTCTGCCAGGTTGACGCAGTAACCTCTCTGTGCCAGAGTATAAGGCAGAAGATTATAGGAAACGATGGAATCAAACTCGTGGGCGCCCTGAATGTCGGCATCGATCTTTTGCATAAAGACGGTCTGATCAGAGCCTTGGAAATTCTTTTGAAGAACCCACTTGATCTCAATGCCAAGGCGCTCCTGTACCATCTCATTACGGGAAAAGATTGACTCGCGAACCAGGTCAATACCCTGCGTGTTGTCAGGATCGGTTCCCTGTCCCCAGGCCTGCTCCTGGCCGCAAAAGATCGTAAACTCGCGGTTAAAGTTCAGGCCATCGGGAATGCCATCCTTCAGATAGCCGTCCTCGTCATAGGGGTTCTCGGTAACAATGGGTTTCCCAGAGGTCGCTTCGCCCTCTTCTTCGGACGTACAGCCTGCAAAGGCGGTAAGCAGCATCAAAAGGGAGAGCGCAAGCAGTGCGATTTTCGTCCATACGGAATACTTTTTCATAGTAAGTTCCTCCTGAATTTTAAAGATCAAATTTTGAATTTTAATATGAATACGAAAATAGATCACTCAATGAAGTCGGTCTTGGTCACGACTCCGTCCTTGATCAGGAAGGTCTGAACGGAGGAATGGGAAATGCGGAAGCTAAAGGAGGTATCAAAGAGCTTAACGGTGACGTCGGTGTCCTTGTCCTCGGTCTCGTAGCAGCGGAGAATCGTGCCCTCTCCCTCGATTTGTTCCTTGATGGCGGTCACAGAAACGTTGGGAGCCGAGACGGAAAGTCCGCTGTAAACGGTTGGAAGCTTGCCGCGGTGGAAGGTCTCCGGAACAACGGTAAAGGGATTTTGCAGCTCACTTGCCTGATTCTCGGCATCCGCGCAGCCCGCAAAGGGAAAGATGCGATAGGCAAAGCGCTGAATTCCTTGCTCCGTAAACTCGCAGAACTCGTCGCGGGTGTGGGTCTCATTGGCAAAGTGGTCGGCGTAGATGGGAGAGCGCAGAACCGTGAGGGCCAGCTTGTTGCCGTTGGCATCAAAGCTGTGCTTGCTGTCGGTGGCAATACCAATGCCAAGCTTCTTGTCAGAGAGGCTGATCCAATCGCCGCAGACCTGCTCGGTGCCGTCGGTGGGACGCTCAATGCATCCGTAAGGGATCTTGCAGATCGCCTTGCCGTCTTGGCAGGCGGTAGAAAGCTCAAACTTGAGGATGCGGAACTTCTCGTGGAAGTCGATCTTGGTCTTGATGTCAAGACTGTTACCCGATGCCATCAGGGTGTAGTCACGGGTGACGGTACTGTGACCAAAGCTCTGAGTCACACGAACCGTGGCACGAACGGGCCCCTGCTCGGTGACGCTGAGCTTGCTTGTGATCTTCATGGGACGCTCGTCATCATATTTCTCAATGGCGTGTGCCCAGGTATCATAGTTGCGATCATTGTAAAGAGCGATCCTTGTGGGAGCAGAGAGCAACTCATTGCCGCTCTTTCGATCCACAAGGCTGATCAGCTCACCGCTGACGGGATCAAAGGTGGCCTTGAGCTTCTTGTTGGCAATGGAGCTCTCACCAATCTCAAAGGGATTCTCAAAGGGCTCCTCGCTCTTATGATTGTATAGGCGATAGACCCGATAGCCGTAGGCAGGAACGGTAGCCTCAAAGAGACGCGCCCACTTTCTCAGACGGTTGGTCTTGGAATCGCGCACTGTCTGAATAGGCAGCATATTGCCCTCCTCGTCCGAGACGCTGAGGTAGAACTCATTTTTGGAGGCTCTGATGTAGACGGGACCCGTTACCTCGTAGGCGTGGGGGTTAAAGACTACAAAGGGCGTGCCGATCTCATCGGCCATCACCGAAGGAATATAGGAGCCGACCTCCCGCTCTCCCAGGGTATCGATGTTCCAGGCGATCTGCTGAAGGGAGAAGTTCTCCACATCAGCCGTAATGGCAAGGGCCTGACCGTGAACGTCACGGGCATCGTCATAGGCCTCGCGGATGGAGCATCCGCCCATAATATCGTGGAAATGGTTGAAGAGAACGTTCTTCCAGGCGCGGTCCAGATCCTTTGCGGGATAGGCGGTACCCAAGAGCTCCTTTGTCAGGACTGCGTACTTCTCGGCGCGGATGAGGGCATTCTCGGCGCGGCGATTGTTTGCCTTGACCTCGCTCACGGCACTGTAGCAGCCCTTGGCGTGGTATTGGAGATCCTCCTTGACCACGGGCAAAGCCTTCAGATCCACCGAGGCAAAGAAGGCGTTGGGATCCGAATAGACAAAGCGATCGTCCAGGATCTCGTGCATAATGTTGAGCAGCTCAACGGTGGGTCCGCCGCCGTGGTTGCCCACGCCGTAGAAGGCCATCTGGTTGGTTCCCTGCTCTTCTCCAAGCTTTGCGATCTCCTCAAACAGATCGTAGTTCTCGGTCTTGCAGAGATTGTAGTGGAAGGGGATGCGGTAGGTGGTAACGCGGCTTCCGTCACGGCTCTCCCAATGGAAGAGGTTTTGGGGAAGAGTCTTTTCCATGGGCATGGGACGCATAAAGACGTAGTTCTTCATCCGGCTGTTCTGCAGGATCATAGGCAGGTTGCCGTTGTGTCCAAAGGAGTCTACGTTGTAGCCCGTCTCTGCCATAATGCCAAACTTCTCGGCAAAATAGCGCTGAGAGATGAGGGCGTGTCTTGCGAAGGATTCTCCCGAGGGAATATTGCAATCGGGCTGAATGAACCAGCCGCCCGTAATACACCAGCGGCCCTCCTTGACTCTTTGACGGATCTCCTCAAACATCGGGAGGTCAACCTTCTCGATCCACATATAATAGGCGGCACAGGCAGAGGTAAATACAAAGTCGTCGTATTCCTTCAAACGATCCAGGGCGCTGCGGTAGGTTGCTTTTATTTCGGCAAAGCCCTCCTGCCATTGCCAGAGCCAAACGGGATCCAGATGGGCATTTCCAATGAGGTGAACCTTTTGCATATCTTCGTCTCCTTCTTTATGGGATTCTTAATCAATCTCATTATAACACAAAGGGAAGTCTCTTCCAATAGTTTTTTTTGCGAAAAATATTGCTTTTGTTTAGATTCTGTGCTATAATGTGAAAAAAGGAGGGATCAGAATGCGGATCTTGACCAAGAAGGATAACATTCCCAACGATTTTATCGCCGCCAAGCGGAAGCGCTTTTGCAAGACCCTGGAGGCTCACGGACACGATTTTTTTGAGATCGAGCTGATCATTGACGGCAAGGGAAGCTACATCATAGACGGAAAGCAATACGAGATCGAGCCCCATACCCTCTTTTTGATGAACCCCTCTCAGATCCACTCGGTGGACGCGGACATGGAGCTGATCAACGTCATGTTTCAATGCGAGTATGACAGCGTCTTTTTCACCTTTCCGCTGACCAGCCGCACCGCCTCTCCCGTCTTTCGCCTGGATGAGGAAGATTATCTTTTGGTCTATTCCCTTCTGCAGGAGCTGGTCAAGGTTCATAAGACCGACTGTCAATACGGCGTCCTCCTGTTGCGTTGTGTACTGCGAAAGCTGATCTCCTGCCTCCCGGAAAGCGAGGAGGAGAATCATCCTCCCTATATTCAGCAGACCCTGCTCTACATCATGGAAAATTTTCGCTCGGGCATCAATCTCCAAAGCGCCGCCGCGCGCCTGGGACTTTCCAAGGCCTACCTCTCGGATTGCTTTTCCAAGCAGCTGGGAGTCAATTTCAAGACCTACCTGGACGACATCCGCTTCTCCTACGCAAAAAATCTGTTGGCCTTTACCGGCATCCCCATCGGTGAGATCCATGAGCGCTCTGGCTTTTACGATTACGCCAACTTTACCAGACGCTTTAAGCAAAAATACGGCTGCTCCCCCGGTGAGTACCGCAGAGAGCAAAGAAAATAAAAATCCACCCGCATAGCGGGTGGATTTTCGGTTTCGGGCATAGCCCTAATACGACCGGCTGCGCACAAGTGCGCTGTGTATTGGCCTGCCCACGATGGCGGGGTTTTTATGATACAAAAAAGGAGCCGCGCGACGCGCGGCTCCCCTTGTGGGTAGAACATCCATTTACTGTTGCTTTGCCAGAATGGCTCTGCCCTCCTCAATCGTCGCAAAGCGCTCGGGGGCAAAGGTGTAGAACTCAAACCAAGACGAAATCGAATCGGCAAACTC
>JAEIGA010018018.1_pt1 | contig 10757 bp, 9 predicted proteins | sample 9270691 | NCBI WGS metagenome assembly JAEIGA01 (sample SAMN17057246, study PRJNA624740) | gut metagenome | biome: biome; isolation source: fecal sample | host: Bos grunniens | place: China: Xizang | collected 2019 | reverse complement strand
CTCAAGTACGACTCAGTTCACGGCATCTTCAACCACGACATCAAGGTCGAGGGCAACACGATGATCGTCGACGGCAAGTCCATCCGTCTTACGGCTGAGAAGGATCCCGCGAACCTCAAGTGGAACGAAGTCGCCGCCGATATCGTCGTCGAGTCGACCGGTTTCTTCCTTACCGACGAGACGGCTCGCGCCCACATCAACGCCGGTGCTAAGAAGGTCATCATGAGCGCTCCTTCCAAGGACGCGACCCCGATGTTCGTCTATGGCGTCAACGACAAGACCTATGCTGGTCAGGACATCATTTCCAACGCTTCCTGCACGACGAACTGCTTGGCTCCTATTTCCAAGGTTCTTAACGACAAGTTCGGCATCAAGCGCGGTCTTATGACCACCATTCACGCTGCTACCGCTACGCAGAAGACTGTTGACGGTCCGTCCAAGAAGGATTGGCGCGGTGGCCGTGGTATCCTCGAGAACATGATTCCTTCTTCGACTGGCGCTGCCAAGGCCGTCGGTAAGGTTCTTCCTGCTCTCAACGGCAAGCTCACGGGTATGTCTGTTCGCGTTCCTACCTCTGACGTTTCGTTCGTCGACCTTACTTGCGAACTCGAGAAGGAAGCTTCTTACGAAGAAATCTGCGCTGCCATGAAGGAAGCCAGCGAGGGCGAGCTCAAGGGCGTTCTCGGCTACACCGACGAAGCAGTTGTTTCGACCGACTTCCGTAACGATGCCCGTACGTCCATCTTCGACGTCAAGGCCGGCATCCAGCTCGATCCTACCTTCGTCAAGGTTTGCGCTTGGTACGACAACGAGTGGGGTTACTCGAACAAGGTTCTCGAGATGGCTCGCGTCATCGCTAAGTAATTTCAAGTATTACTTAAGCAGAAGAAAACCACAGCCCGACGGCTGTGGTTTTCTTATAAAATTGCAAAACGAATTGCATTCATTCGCTAAAGTTGGTAAAATACTTCTTATGAAAACTAAAATTATTGCGTTGGCGGTCGCTGCTGCAGCTTTGACCGGGTGTGTTTGCTCAAAATCGGAATGTTGCACCAAGAAGGGCGCACCTGAAGGTGTCATCGGTAATTGGGGCGCGAGACTTCAGTATGACTCGATGTCGGCTGGGCATTTCACGTTTTCCCGTGGCGAAGACGGAAAGGTGAAAGCTTTTGTTCTTCTCAGGTGGGGCTCGCCCGAATGGTGCAAGGACGTCAAGGTCGATGGCAATAAATTCTCTCTTCGTCATCCGTACGGTTGGTATGTTGAAGGCACATGCTGCGGTTCAAGAATGTTCGGCAGACTCGCCAACTGCGACGGCAACGGAAAAATCACAAGTGACTTTATAAAGCTCGAAGGTTGGCGCAATCCTGAGATCGTGCCGGCGAAAACTTCTGATGCTAAGTTTGACAAACCCATCAATCTTCTTGAAAAAGGCTTAGACGGTTGGCAGGCGTACGGAAACGGCCGCTTCTGCTGGACGTTCAAGGATGGCGTTCTTTCAAACCGCGTCGGTAAAAATCCTGACGGCTCTTGGATGGGCGGCGCCTGCAATCTCATTTCAAAGCGTTCAGATTTCTACGATTTCAATCTGAAGTACGATGTGCGTGTGCCCAAAGGGGCCAACTCGGGCGTGTATCTTCGCGGACGCTATGAAATCCAGACCGTCGACAGTTACGGAAAGGATGTCAATTGCCATAATATGGCTGCGTATTACGGTCGTGTCACGCCGTCTGTTGCAGCGGAAAAGCCTGCCGGTGAATGGCAGCATGTTGACATCACTCTTTACAAGCGTCATTTGACCATTAAGCTCAATGGCAAGACGATCATAGACAACGTTCCCGTCACCGGTGTTACCGGCGGCGCTATGGATGCGTTCGAGTTCGTCGGCGGGCCTCTTTACATCCAGGGCGATCATACGGACGCTGATTACCGCAACATGTATCTGAGCAAGGCTCTTTGATAAAGTGGAAGAGATAGATTTCAATTCCGACCTCTTTGAGGATATTCTCGCGCGTGACGGCCGTTATGCCGCACGCGCGTACGCGCTTTTGATGGATGTCATCCATTATCTTTCAAAAGACCGCGGCAATGTCACCGGGGAGGAGATTCTTGAAGAATTTCGAGAACGCGCCTTAGATCAGTACGGGCCTATGACATATACGGTTCTTACTGAGTGGGGCGTTGAACGCACCGAAGATATCGGCGAGATGATGTTCAATCTTACCGAAGGCGGTCGCGTCAGAAAAGACGAAGACGATACTCCTGAGAGTTTTGTCGGTGGGTATGATTTTAAAGAAGCTTTTCTTGGGCCGTACTTAATATGAAAAAAGCATTTATAACGTTTATCATTTCATTTTCGGCCGCACTCTTTGCAACGGCATCGTTTGTCAATAACGTTTTTGCGATTGCCAATTGGTGGCGGGCTTTTCTTTCTTGCGCGGGCGATGGGGCGAAGGTCAGCGCCAAGGCTTCTGGGTGTTTTCCTTTTCTGGATTGGACGTGTGTTGACTATTCCGCTGTCACAACCCTCATTCCGACGATAGGTTTCTGGTGCATGACGATAGGGGCTTTGCGCATTTTACGCCGTAAGCGCTCAAGCGCAAACGAATTTCCTTTTTTCAAAGGGTCCGATCAGCTCCACATAGCGTTAGGTCTTTTTGGCACGCTTTGGGGGATTATCGTCATCGGGTTTTACGATTTGGATACCGTAGGTATGCCCGATTTGATGCAATGCCTTCACACTGCTCTTTTTTCCACACTTATTGCTGTAGTGTGGGTCTTTCTTATTGACCGTCCTCTGATAAGACCCTTTTTCACAAGATTGCTCGTATCGCTGGAACTTGACGAAACGGACGATTGCGATCTTTCACAGGCGATAGATAAATTTATTTCAAGACTTGCAAAAGCCTCCGACGCGTTTGACGAAAGGGAAAAGAAATACGAGGCGGCTTTTGAGTCGAGGCTTTCAAATTACGAGAAGGAATTTGAATCAAGACAGAAAGAATACGTTGAGTTTTTCAAAAGACGTATTGATGAACTTGAAAAAAGGGCGGAAAGTTCCGAAAAACGCCTCAAGGCCGTACTTGAAGCGCTCAGAGGGTGATAATGACTCGGTCTGATAAGATAGCGCTTTCAAGGCTTTTGGGCTCAAGTCCGTCTCCTCGGGCCAGTACCGATGAGCTGCAAGGGCTTCTTCTCCAGGTTGTTTTTGCTCTTCTGATGGTTTTTATGATAGCATATTTTATGTTTGTCGTTAAAACCGAGAAGGAGCAGCAGGAGCAGGTCATGCAGCTTAACAGGCAGAAGCTTACACTCGCGCTTGATAAAGTCGTCGATGAGCGCTGTATTCTCTACGGGCTTAATGCGCTTATGACGCAGGGCGTTGACGGAAAGCGTTCGTTTGACGCGTCTGAACATGTGCAAAACGGCCAGCTGACTTTCACGCCGGCCGTTAAAAAAGCCTTTTCTCTCGGCAGTCGCGCCGCCGCGACGGATTATGCGGATCAAAACGCGCTTCAGACGAATTTCATGAATGAAGCCATTTCAATAGCGGGTATAGAGCGCGAGGCGTTTAGCGACGAAGAGGTAGCGTGGTTTAATGAAGAAGTCGCCTCAAGAGTGGAGCTCTTGCGTCTTGATGTGCGTGGCGTTCAACGAGCGATAGCTGCGAGACTTCAGCAGCAGTGGATAAAAAATCCGGCGACGCTTTCATCGATGAAGATGGCGGGGCAAGATGATGTTGCCGCGTTTGCCGCCGAACTTGAGTCGGAGCTTAAAAGAAAAAGTTTAGAGCTTATTTCAAAAGAGACCGCCGCGGAGATGCTGCCATGATATTGCCGATTATTATATTATCGTTATCGTTGGCCTCGGGAAGCAAGGAGTTTGACAGAGCTGCCGCCGAAGGTGCGGCGAAAATAGCGGTTTCAAGCATAAAAGAGCGCCTCCTGAAAACAGATCAACATTCAGATGTGCTGAAGGCGGCGATGCTCAAAGAGCCCGCCAAGGCTGTTAAATGTGCCGATGCTGAAGTTTTGTGCAGGCAGATTTATCTTAAAACATCGTCCGATAAACTGAAGAATGAGGTCGACGCCGTTTTAAAACGCCTCGCAGGTGAGCGTGGCGTCGAAAATGTTTTCCCACCGGAACTTGTGGAATCTGTAAAGATTCTGACGCCACAGGAAGAGCGCTCTATTGCTGAGGGGCCGTTCAAAAAATCTTTTGCTTTAGCTAGAAAAGAGGCGTGTCTTGAGCAGGCGAAGGGGCTTGCGGTTAAAATCAGGCCCTCCATGATTGAAGCCGACAACGATGACGACAAGGTTCTTCAGAAGAAACTTGTAGAGCGCATAGTTTCATCGCAGAGCAGACTCGTCTTTGAGGAGAATCACGCTTTTATTTCAGAAAAGATGGTTAAACCCATAATCGAAGACGCGCGCAAAGAGAAAAAGCGTCAGGCTGAATATGTCCGCAGGGTAAGAAGCGATTCTCTTTCTCCGAGCGCTTTATCAAAAGACATATCCGAAAAACTCGAAGTGAATGTTTTGGAGCGTTCTCGAAAAGTCGACAACCCCGCCATGGCCTGGGGAATATTCCCTTCGGTAACGAATGAAACATTGAGAAATAATGTCGAGCGCCGCATTGACAGACATTTTGAAAATACTCTCGAGCACGTTCCCCTTGAAGTTTCAGAAGAGGATCTAAGGCGCGAAATATTATCCGACATCGGCGCGCATCGCACGGCCGCCGATAGTCGGCGCATAATAGAGACGTCTTTTTTGGCTAAACTTTTTACAGCCTCCCATATCGCGGCTTTATCCGCAGCGCCTGAAAAGGAAAGGGCGGAATTGTCGGCATATCTTAAAAACCGCATAACCGCAAGAAATATCGTAAAGGCGGCGAAATCGCGCATAGATGCAGGTGTGACGCCTCTTCTAAGCAAAGCCCGCTTAAGCGTTGTCAATGAGCAGTATGCGCGCCTCTGGCCGGAATTAGAGCGCCGTACGTGGTCTCCATCGGCGGAATTGGCCGATGACATCTGCTCAAGGGCCGATTACGGAGAAGCTGTAAAAGCGTGGCGGCGGTTGCCTCAGCTTGCGGAACTTTCAAAAGAGCGCGATTCGTTGGAAGAGGTCGATATAAAAGCCGATGAGGGTGTTGCAGAGGCGTTTGAGTTGGCTAGATCTGCTATATCCGCCCAAAGCGCGATCGTTGAAAAGGAAATGCCCGTTGTTTTGGAAGAGGCGATATCGCGTAAAGACAGCCTTTGGCGCAGAACGCCAAATTTGAATGAAATAATCGCCATGTTGACGACGGCGGCTGAAGAACGCTGGATTGAAACTAAAAATTCGACGCTTTGGCCTCGCGCGGGGTCGGCTCCTGAAAATGCGAACGACCAGCATAGAGAGCTTTTCCCGAGCGTTAAAAAGAAAATAGAATCTATCGCGCGAATGATTTTCAAAGAGATGGAAAAAGAGCCTGAAAAGCGCGAAGAGCCTAAAAAGCCGCAGGAGCAGACACCTCAGCAGAGCGAAGAACAAATACAAGAGGAATTATGCACGATAACATTTGAGATATCCGGGCGGACGGTAAAGGTAAAAGCCGAGAAGGGTTCAAGGGTGGTAGCCGAGCGCACAGAAAGCGCTACAGCAGCCGGCTTTGAAAAAGCGATCAGAGAAGTGGGCGCGATCGTCGGCCGTGAAGTGCTGAAGCTTAGGTAATGCTGAAAGGTTTCTAAAGTGACGCGTATCGAAAAGTTCGGTTGGAAAGATTCTCCTTTTGAAGGGGTCGGTCGAGTAGTAAGCGCTCATGGAGATTATTACCATCTTGTATCGAACGATCAGGAAGGTGAGATTTTGGCGAGAAAGAAAAAGTCGAATTTTCTTTCGCCGATCGCGCTTAAGCCAATAACGGGCGATTTTGTTAAATTCAGGTACAATTCCTGCGGCGAGAGCATGATTCTTGAAACGTTGCCGCGTTTTTCTTGGTTTGAGCGCAAGGATCCAGCCGCGAGAAGAAAGTCACAGACTTTGGCGGTCAATTTCGATACGCTTTTCGTGATGATGAGCGTTAATGAAAATTATTCTCTTCCAAGACTTAAGCGATATCACGCTTTGGCCGAAGATATGGGGAAGGCAGAGCTTGTGACCATACTTACGAAAAGCGATCTCGACGGGTCTTCAGCCCGTCTTGATGAGACGCGTCAAGCCTTTCCCGATTCGCGCATACTTTTGATTTCAAGTTTGACCCAAGATGGTATTGATGCGCTGGATGAGTTCTTGCGCCCAACTAAAACGGTGGCTTTTATCGGCTCAAGCGGAGTCGGAAAATCGACATTGCTCAATACGCTTGCAGGCGAGCAATGGGCAGCGACGCAGGAAATTCAAGAATGGAACGGAAAAGGGCGCCATACTACGACGAGCCGCGAGCTTGTCATGCTCCCTTCGGGGGCGATGGTCGTCGATACGCCCGGAATCCGCGAGATAGGCATGGTCGGTGAGGAAGACGCCTATATCGTAAAAGGCGAATCTTCTCACCGATGGCGAAAGTAACGCCGATAAAAAAGTTACTTTGCTACTTCATTCGCCGCTTTCTTCATCAGCGCGACTTTCTCGGGAGCGTCTTTAAGATAATCGGGGGTGTAACTGCATTTGTTTACATCGGCATTGAAAAGCTTGGCGGTCCATACGAGAGCTTGCAGGTATTCGCCTCTTCTGTTAAGGTGAAATACGTCTCCCTTCGGCCACCAAAGACCGGTTTCTTTTTTTATGCCGACCGGCCACCATTCAGGCTCTTTCTCGAGCTTTTTAAAAGTATTCACACCGCAGACATCGTCATTGTTCGACTTTTCCGTATATTTTACGGGCAGTTCCCTGCGGTAAAGATCAATGGCTTTGCCTGTGCGGATTACGTCGAGCGAATGCGCGTTGGCGAATTGAGCGTAAGATTTTTCGATCGATTCGAACATCTTGCCGTTGTCGATGCCCCATTTATTAAGACGTTTATCCCAGGGAGTGTAAGACCATGTCTGCTGTACATAAATCTTAGCCTGCGGAGCGTGTTTCCTGATCATGTCGATGAGCTTTGTTCCGTAAGGCTCATAAGACTCGGCTTTCCAGCTTTTATGGCTGCCCTGCTGTATCGTGACGATATTCCATTTCTCGGCCTTTAGCATTCTTTCGATGTTGCTTGCGTACTTCTTTTTATTGCCTTTTTTAAGCGCGCGCATAAAGGGAACTTCGTCTTTCCCGCAGGAAGCGTAGCTCCAAGTTATGCTATATGGGTTATCATTGGGCTTGTCAAGATTTGCGGCGTGTCTGTCGAGAGTGCACCCGGGAATATACATCGAGCAGAAGTCGAGCTTATATCCGAGATCTTTCGCGACGTTCGGCATTTCCTTGAGAACGCAGATCGAAAAAGAGTTGCCTATCGCAAGAACCTTAAGCGATTCTTTTCTGTAGTCTTTGCGCGCGGTATCCGCGCTTAGGGCGAGCGTCATCGCCGAGACTAATAATGTGATCAGACCGTATGCCTTTTTCATGATGGAATGCTCCTTATAAGTTGATTGGATGTGAAACGAAACTGTGTTTGAATCGGTTTCACATTATATCATTTTTTATGGGGGGCGATTTTATTTCGTTGAAAAAAGGATGGATTTTTTATATTTGCTGAAGGGCGCTCCGGCGGTCCCGACAGCTCGGTCAAACCGTTGTTTCGCCGCATTCGGTAGCCATTGTTATGACAGGCATTGTTATGAAGGGCAGAAAGTGAGAGGTTTGACACCCTTTCCCGACTTCATGACCGCCGCGCGAAGCCCTCTTTACGCTGCGGTTTGTCCTTGAGTTGGCAAACGCCTGCCGTACTTGGGATTTCGTTGTTGCAGAGGCGGGGTTTTATACTTTTGACATTGTGCCGATTGATGCCGGTGGTGCTGGAGAAGCGCGAGGCGAGAAGGCATTGTGCCTTATGCGGCTTAGGAGTTTAGCTTTCGCCATTCCGTCGGGGATAGGCCTGTTTCCTGCCGGAAGAACTTCCAGAGGGCCTTTGCCGCCTTGAAGCCGCAGAAGTTGGCAATCGCGGAAATGTCCAATGACGAATTCTTGAGCAGTTCCTTTGCCTTGTCGAGCCGCACGGCCTGTATTTCGTCGAGGATGGAGCGACCGGCGATCTGGCGGAAGCGTATCTCTGCCATGCGCCGCGAGCACTTGAAGGCGGCGACGACTTCGGCCGACGAGATGCCCTCGCATGCGCGTCGCCTGATCAGCTCCATCGCCGCAGTCGCCTCTGGATCGTAGCGGCGGCAGATACGTGTCGAGGCGCGCCGCACGATGCTTGCCGGGCCGAACGTAAGGCGGATTTCCTGGCGATGCTCCCCCTGCGCAATCTCGTCGAGCGTCCGGGCGGCGAGTTCGCCAGCCATCAGGAAGTCGGGCTGGACGCTCGTGAGCGTCGGCACTGTGTGTTCGCAGATCGGCGCGAAGTTGTCCACGCCGCATACCGCGATTTCGCGCGGCACGTCGAATCCCGTCTGGGCGGCGGCAATCAGCACTTCCGCCGCGACGACATCGTTGGCGGCGAAGATCCCGCATGGCTTGGGAAGCTGCTCGATCCAGCGGCGCAGGGACTTCTGCCATCTGACGCTTTGCAGAGTGCCGTGCCCGCCGCCGTCAAATGTCTCGCATGTGAGTCCGTTCAAGGCAAGGGCGTCCCTGAACCCGCGCTCGCGGTCGTCGCTCCAGAACCGTGGCTGCGGATAGGGAACGAACGCGAAATTCGGGTGCCCGGCGACAAGCAGTTCCTTCGCGGCGAGCTGCCCTGTGGCGACGGAGTCATGGCTCACGCAAGAAGTGTCCGCCGGCATTGTGCGGGGATTGCGGTCGAGATAGACGGTTGGCAACCCGGCAAAGAGGTCTGTCGAAATCTCCTGATAGCCGCCGCAGTCGAGAATGACTCCAAGCGGATGCCAGAACGAGACAAGCCCCTCAAGCGTGTTGGATGTGGGAATCCCATCCACTGTCTGCACATGCCAGTTGGCGACGGCGGCATGACGACGGACGCCCGCAATCTTGTCTGGGGCGCTCGTTTTTGTCGGCGACTGGAAGTAGAGTATGGTGTCCATAGTTGCGATACAAGTGGGAATTATATCACGATTGGTGTTTTCGTTGCAATGACAAATTTCGCAAATGGAGATAAGGTTTTCGCGTGAATGGAGACGTGTGGCGCGCTGAATGTGATATAATCACTTTTGTTTTTATGAGTAGACTGTCTCCATATTCGGCGAACAGACGTGGTCTGGTCGCATCCGCCCCTTGCATGCAAGGGCGCGAAAACATGCCGCCGGCATTTCCCGTAAGTTTCCGGAAAACACTGGATTGCATAAACAAAAACAAGGAGAATAAGCGATGAAAAAGATGCAATTGGCGATAGTCGGCATGGTGCTGCTGCCGATGGCGGCAGCGGCAAAGACGGTGGCTTACGGGCCGCTCGTCAGAGTCAACGCTAACAATCTCAACTTATACTATTCCAACACAAGCGGCACTTCCCAGCTGACGGATACGGACTTCCTGCAGTTCTCGAAGGAGAAAGCGAACGCCAAAATTGCCTCCGATGTCCTCCTGCAGACGTCGTTCGATCCGTTTGAGACGCCAGACGAACTCAAGATCAACACCGACCTCATCTACGGTTTCAATGACGCGGGCTCAGGCTCTCCGCTTTACCGCAGGAGCGGCTATACGCACCCCGACAGGGTCGAGGACGCCAAAGGCAAATGGCTGGCCTGGGAAAACGGCCGCGAGCGGAATTACTACTGCCTGAGCAACCTGACGGACAATACGAACAAAAAGTTCATGCCGGTACTATGGTATCCGGAGGATATGTCCTATCAAGACGAGAATTTTTGTTTGGCGCAGCGGCGTTCGGGCTGGGCGGGTGGCGGCTTTTCGCAATGCCGCCCGGCTGGAAGCACAGAGGGAAGCCGAACCTCGTCTTCGGTGTCGTGAGTGACGGCGTCCATCCGAACGATTGGGGCATGGTATCGCTTGCCAAGGCATACGGCAATGCCGTGCAAAAGGCGCTGGGGCTGCCTGGAAAAACACAAACAAATTGATGAAAGGAGTAGACAAGATGGGTAGATTCGACGGAAAGGTTGTACTCGTCACAGGCGGGAACAGGAACACGGGACTTGACCTCGTGGAGAAGTTCGCCCGCGAAGGCGCGAAGGTGTTTATGTGCGGTTCGAGCGCAGAGTCCACCGCAAAGGGCGCGGAGGAGCTGAAGGCGCGCGCGGCGGCGTGGGGGCACGCCGCCCTACCAGTTGTGTCGCAGACGTGCGACATATCGGATGCGGCGCAGGTCAGGGCTCTTTTCGACACGATTGAGCGCGAGGCTGGGCGGCTCGATGTTCTTGTGAACAACGCGGCGAACCAAGGGCTCGGCCACGGCGGGCCGCTAGAGATGGATCCGGCAAAGTTTCACGATGTGTTCAACGTCAACGTGATCGGTGGCTTCCAGGTGACGCAGATGGCGTGCAACCGCTTTTTCATGAAGCAGGAATCGCGCGGTGCGGTGGTGTTCCTTTCGTCCAACACCGCCATGAGGGCCATCCGCAACCGCACGGCATATTGCGCGTCGAAGGGCGCGATCAACTCCATGGTGCGTGCGCTCGCGCTCGATCTGGCGCCGCTCGGCATCCGCGTCAACTGCTGCGCCCCCGGCTACATCAATACCGATCGTTGGGACGTTCTCGATCCGGCCAAGGCCGCGCG